>Ga0302221_10000703_pt1 | contig 23342 bp, 2 predicted proteins | sample II_Palsa_E2_1_FD_193517 | JGI IMG/M metagenome (GOLD analysis project Ga0302221, IMG submission 193517) | Peat permafrost microbial communities from Stordalen Mire near Abisko, Sweden - II_Palsa_E2_1 | ecosystem: Environmental > Terrestrial > Soil > Palsa > Peat permafrost | place: Sweden... | reverse complement strand
CATGCTAAGCAGTGGGGATATTAAGAGTCTACTGACAAGTTTAATAGCTTAATTTTAGGAAGATAAGTAACAAGAATTTGCACCTTTATTGCCAAGTTTAACACTTTTATTAATACCTTTATTACCGCATTACTACGTCTATAACCGCCTTTATTACAACTTTTATCCTTATCTTTATTATTATCAACTTTATTACTATCTTTACTATCTTTACTACTTTACTATCTTTACCGTCTTCACCGTCTTCACTGTCTTTACTGTCTTTACCGTCTTCACCGTCTTCACCGTCTTCACTATCTTTACCATCTTTACTATCTTTACTATCTTTGCTATCTTTACCATCTTCACTATTATCTTCACTACTCTACTATCTTCACTATCTTTACCGTCTTCACCGTCTTTACCGTCTTTACTATCTTCACTATCTTCACCATTTTCACTATCTTTACTATCTTTACTATCTTTACTATCTTTATTATCTTTACTATCTTTGCTATCTTCCCCATCTTTATCATTGCTTTATCAACATTTAAAATTATTTTACATACCTTACAACATAGCGCCCCGTAGACGCCAAAGAGCCCGAGTAAGAACGATAAATACCCTAATAGCACTAGTAAAATCTCTTACTTTAAAGAGCCTCTCTAAAAACCCGCAAACTCCGTTATATATCACAGTTAACCTGCTATCCACAAGAGTCCTCTCCAAAGTTTTACTAGTTTTAAAAAGCCTTTACAAAGACTAATCCGCTATAAAGTGTCCGTTTAAAGATTGGCAACCGGCAAAAGGCCTTATAAAGGACTTACTAGTTAAAGAAATTTCCAAAGATTTGCTAGCTATAGCAAGCCCCTTTAAAGATTAACTAACCATGAAAGGCCCGTCTAAAGACCCGAAATTAGCGGAAGATCTCACAATTACTTCACTCGTTAAAGAAGCTTCCTCTAAAACTCCGCTTGCAAAGGAGTCTTTAACAACTCTATTATAGCTAAAGCACCCCTCCGAAGGCTAACCGACTATAAAAGTCTAAGCTAGAGATTGAAAAACTATAGAAGGCCTTACAATCTAACAAGTAAAGAAATCTCCTAAAGATACGCTAACTTCGGAAAGTCTTCCTAATAGCTAATTTACTACAAAATGCCTTATAACAAGCCTATTAAAGGGAGAACTTCCGAAAGAGCCCACCGAAAATTCCTTTTAAGGAGAATCGACTACCGAACGCCCATTTGAAGACCTTACAATAAAGGATCTTCTTATCACGCTAACTATAAAAGTTCCTCTAAGTTTAAGAGAGCTATTAAGTAAACTTCTCTTTTATCACTTTCCGCGCATTTTTTAACATTTTCTAAACATTCTTATAGCTAATTTAAATTAAGAATATCAAATAGACTTCTTATCCAATTTACTAAGTTTTATTACTATTTAAGGAACTTTGCTACGCAATAACCGCAAAGTAAAGGGGCAAAAGCCTAAAAACGTGAATTCCCGAAAGAGAGTTAAGGTTTAAACTAAATAAAGTGCAATAAAGAGAAACGTTTCTAGTAAGTTGCGCTTGTTATATATAAAGTATATTAGCTAATTCTTTGTTTTTAAGTAATTTATATCGACTTTAATAGTAAGGATATAAAGATTATAGCTTCTTAGCTAACCCACGTCTTGTTTAAGCCTTCGGCTAATATTAGCCACTGCAAACTCACAAAACGGATGCTACACAAACGGCCCAAATATGAAATAAAAGACATTAACCTCTTAGCCTTTACCTTGCCAAACTCTTTAAAGGACTTTATTACAGCTTCTAAGGACAAACTTAATAGTCGACGGAAACAAAATCCACGTCTTAAGGTTATGCCACGTGAGTTAAAAGACTATATAGCTATAAAACAAGGATAGTTAAAGTCTTCTTTATTTAAATGTTATAAAATCCGCCAAAATTTCGCAACTTAAAATTAGCATATAATATCACTTAAGAATCTTAACACTTAAATTTACTAAAAAGTTAGCTAAATATTAGCTAAGTCTATGCTTAAAAAGATATGCTTATAGCTCGGTAAAGACTTAAAAACTCTAAAAAGGAAAAGATATAATATGACAGCGGAACTATATTAAGCAATTTGTAATGTTACTATAAAGGCAGCTTTAATAGAACAAGATCTCGAGTAGTAGCAAGCAAAAGAGAATAAGTTTATAAAACGTATTAAGAAATCTTGTTAAAAATTTATAATATAAATATTTATTACAAGTTTATTTACATTTTAAGATATCCTTCCTTAGATTTGAATTTATAATGCGTGACCTTAAGCTAATTATAAAGTAAAAGAATCTATTATTTAAGCAACTTCTCGATAATTCTATAGCGGATAAGCAGTTTAAAAACGATAAATAGCTACTCACTTAAAGCAACCCCTTTATAGATAAGATAAAAGGGAAGGAGAAGATAGAGTTATAAAACTAGCAACTAGACTTTTAAGATCCCACTTTAAAAGCTTTAACAAACTCTAGCAAAGTAGTTAGTTTAAGAAAGTTAGACGCCCTTACAACACCGGACTTCTTGCATAGCTTAAAGAACTAAATAGTAATGCAAACTGCCAAATATCTCGATATAATCTCGGTTTAAGATATATTATTAGTATAACATTTAATTATTCGGTAATTAATTTTAAGTTTATCCGGATAAGTTCTTAGTTTTTACTTTCAAGTTTGCTCGACTTTTTACTTGTTACAAGGATATAAATAGTTATCTTTATATAAGATTATTCTAAATCTTGCTCATATATAGACTACTATCTTTTAACGAACGCTGCGCTATCTTGCAAGGTAACATTATAGCTAATTTGTCTATATTTGTAATTATAAACAAGTTTAACTTGTATTAGCGTTAAAGTTTTATTGCCGGTTTATATAAAGCTACACTAGCACCTTCACAAGCCATCTCTAGAGACGCTTTGCCTAGTCTAGGATTATAGGGCTCTTTAATAGCTTAAACTCCTCTTCACAAGTTAAGCAGTGTTATAAGCCGTCAAGTCGGCTAATTAAATCCCAAAAATATACCTAGAGTTGTAAAAGCATAGACATAAAGTCACGTGCCATTTAAAGAACTTGTTAGTCTATTTAAAGTAGTAAGGAAAGGACAATTACTAGTATTAAGACAAATTCCATTAAAAGCTATTCTAGAAAGCAAACTAGGGCAACTCGAACCTCGGTTAATTATTTTATATTAACTATTTGTTTAGATTATCTAAGCTAGCTAATAATAATAAAAAAACAAAAGTCAAAACAATAAAGTCCAAAGAAATATATGCAATCTCGTGTGTTTTAAAGTAAAAGAATTATTAAGTCTTCTAGTTGTTTTATCTGCTTTATATAGCTCCGATTAACGCAATAACTAGTCTAGTCTACTAATTTTTGCTACTAGCAAGTCTATTACTTAGCCTAGTTTTGCCGATAAAGTAGCAATTTTATTAACTTTAATAATTTTCGTTTTTATAAAAGCTATTTTTGTATCTATAAAAGTCATTTTCGTTTCTATAAAAGCTAGTCTCTCCTCTAGCTTATTAAGTATAGAATCCAAAGAGCCTATATTTAGAGACTACAAGCCTAGTATCTTCTTTTTTATAGTAGCTAGTCTATCCTCGAGAGACTTAAGCGCCGAGTTTCTTATTACTAAGGCTACTATTAACATTGTTTTCGCTATTAGGGGTGCTGCGAAATTTCTAAGCCCTTGCTTTGCTAACTAGGTTTAAGCTACAAGAATTTTCTTGTCCTTTAGCACTTTTTCGTTTTTTGCCTCGACTTCTTATAATAAAGGGATGCCCTTCCTTTTATAATACTCTTTAATAAGACTTTTCGCCTTCTTCTTTTTAATAACATTCTCCAGATTTGTCTTCGTTAAAATATTTATCCCCCGCTTCTTAAATCTCATACTATAATAAGTTATAAGAGCTTTATTGCCTTTGCCGAATATATATATATCGATTATGCCCCTTATATATTATAAAAATTCCTCGAAGTCATCCTCGTCTCTTTATGTCCATATTTAAACGTTATAACCTATTTTATCTTTTTTAGCAAGAAGTTTTATGCTATCTAATTTAAAAAATTCTTCTACTTTAAGAGCACTAACATTTAAACTTGTTATCGTTTTATAGATTAAATTGTCGCTTAAATCGCTTGCAACAATTAAGGTGCTTTTATCTTAAGATTCCCCCCTTCTAGTATGCTAGTAACTTGCTATAATCCGCCGGCCATCTATAGTGTTAAAAGTCTTTTACAAGTATCTATTTGCTGCGTTATTCTTCGCTGCCTTAGCCTCTTGCTTTACCCTCTTCCTCGCTGCCTCGGCCTCTTGCTCTGCCCTCTTCCTCGCTACCTCGGCCTCTTCCTCTGCCTTCTTCCTTGCTTTTTTATCTGTTCTATTCTTTGCTTATACTTGTGCTAGAATTTCTTGAGTTAAGTATTTTATTATCTAGTCGGACGGAAAGCTATGCTTGAGATTAATAACCCTTAATTTTTTATTAAGGCTATTAACTTTCGACTTTGCTTTAGGATTAAGAGGCTAGCTTTTAAGCGTATTCCAAAGACAATTAACGTAAGGCTTAATAGCTTTAAACTATTTAGCATATATTTTATAGTCGATAGTCTATTAGTCAAGTTTAATTCCATCTTTCTCGTTTTATTCCCTAATCTTTTAATTTAAAGCATTTAGCGCACCTTTAGCTTTATTATTGTCGGGATTTGTATACAGTTTGCTTAACTTATTTGTAGCTTCTTAATATATCCCTTAAATAAAGCTTATAAGATATAGTATTTCATTTTCATTATTTGACATTTAAGCTATAAGGTCTTTTATGCCTTTTTAGGTTTTAATTTCGTTAATATCATCGTCCTTAACGCCTAGCTTCTTAGCTACCGCTAAAACCCCTAAATGAAATTAGCCTAATGCAAAAAGAACGAAAGGAATTCTTATTTACTATTATATGCCTTTCTAGTATTATTGCCTTTAATAAATTCAGGATATATTAAAGTGCTAAGCTTTCTTGCAGCATTTAAGATATCTTCTTATTCGGCACTTGGTATATTATATTTATCTTAAACTCTTAAGATATTTCGGTAATTATCTTTTTTTAATTGCAAAATTCTTTATATAGCTTGATTTTGCTCTTTGTTAAGGTTGCTCTTATTATCCCCCTCCTCTTCCTTATTGTCGCCCCTATTCGGTAGGGGCGGGGAGAGGGGTTGCTGCTAATAGGGTAATCCGTCTAAGGGGGAGAAAAGCTTATTGCTAAAGTTTACTTAGTGTTTGTTAGCCGTGTTTAGCATAAGTGTAAACATTTTTTAGGGGAGGGCAATTAAGCGTAAATAGAATTAGGTTTAAATTTTATAAGTTTTGTCGAGAATAGTTTTACGCAAAATAGCTTATTTAATGTTAAAAAGATTTTCGATATAGTTGTAATTTGCTTAAACTGCAAAAGAATAAAGTAAATATATAAGTGATTTAGAGACTAATTAATTTTTAGGGATCCGATTTTATAACCCTTAAGGTTTAAGAGAGCCCGAATAAGCATTATTATAGCCGAAATAATAGCTCCTTAAGAAGGCGTATATAACAAAAGCCGAATCGGTCACCTTAAGTGCTAGATTTAGCTCTTTAGCCTTATGCTTATATCATCTTTATTTAAGATATAAACCTTACTCTCTAAGAAAAAGCAAAAATCTCTTTAAGTCTTGGCTTTTTAATTATTAAAATGCGGGTATTTACTATTTCTCTAGTCGTTTTCTTCCTTAGCTTAAGCCTAGCACATAATAAACCGAGATTTGGAATGCGTTTTTAAAACACGACCACGTCCCTACTAACTACTACTTCCCCGAACTTTATTGCAATAACAAGCAATTTATCTATTAATAAAGTAGCAATTATCTAAATCTAGATTAGCACCCTATTTAAGTCTAGCGTTATTAACTTTAGCAATGTTGCCACAACACCCGAAGTAGCTTAACTAAATAGCTTACTTAACTCGACTTCTTTCTCTAATTAGGCTTACTTAACTAAAACTAATTATTCGCAGCTAATATTATGTCCCCTTAATACCACTGCCGCCTTCCCTTCCGGGAGTACGTCGGCCTAAAACTTTAATATAACTATAGGGGCCTTTACTAGCAAACCATTTACGGGGCTAACATTACTTGCTTTGCAAATATTCACGGGCTTTAGCTCTTATACTAATGCCGAACTCATAAAATTCTTAGCTATTTTATTTGCTTTTATTATTCAAATTGCTATTATATCACTCGTTTAAAGCTGTTAACTTATAAAAGTTTATCTTTAATTTTCGCGCTTAAATAAGCTATTAACTAATTGCACCGGATATAAAAGTGTATTAACGCATTCGGTTGCCCTCCCCTTCTTTAATATAGCCAAGTATTAATTTAGCTATGCAAAGATAATATATTCCCGTCTTAATTTAATAAATTTAGGACTAAAGTTACATGTGTAATAAATATTAGCGTCTTTATATTTTGTACTTTAATATATTCCCTAAGTTTTATATTGTGTTAGCAAATGCATTAGAATTATAGGGCATTTATTAGCTTAGGGTCGCTCTTAGAAGCTATTAAAACAATTAAATATATCTTAGCTAACTTAAAGACCCTTATTATTCCTATTATTAGAACTATTAACTTTTGCTTCTAAATCCCCTCTTACAAAAATTTTTATTAAAACTTCCTCTAGCATAAATAAATATACCGCAATAGCTATTTCAATTTCGGTTATAGTAAAGCAATTAGACCGGCATGTTATAAATAAACTATTTCCCCCTTTCCCGGCTCTCTTTTTACGCTAATCTTTTGTTCCCTTTATTAATATTAAAGTAAACCCGGTAGTCTTTTTGCAACAAAGCTCTCCCTTACCCTTTTTCGAGGTAAAAGTAAATCCGAAAATCATATTTAATCAATTATATCTTTAAACTTTTGCCAATTTTAAAAGCAATAAAGAAGATTAAATTTAAACTCAAAGGAGTTAAAAAGTTTCTTTATACATCCGAAGGAGGCCTTAACTTTTAAGGGGATTAATAATTAATATAATTTTATATTTAGACGGAGCCTAAAGAGGCCTTAAAGGTCCCGTCTAAGTGCAAGATTAGCAGCAAAATTAGACCCCCTTTAAAGTCTACTTATATATTATAGTAATTTTCTATAATTATACTCTCGCTTTGCTTAAAAGCAACCTTTATATAGTTTACACGATATAAATGCTACTTCTAGCTAAGAGCCCGGCTTAACTCTTAACTTGCAAGTTACTTTTAAAGACTTAATTAAATTCTCTATTAACAATCTAATAAAGAGGGTAAAAGAATTTTAAAAGCGATAGTAGTTAAAGATACTAGAAAGAATTACTTCGGAGAATTTGTAGCTAAAATTCCATATCGCGCGACGTTGGCAAGACTTTACTTAAACGATAAATTTGCTATAAGAGGTATATAATGCTATAATATTAATGTAAGAAGTGCTAAAGAAATATCGCTTAAAGGAGATAAAGGCAAATTAAAGCTATCTCGCATTTTAGGGGGTATATAAGCATCTTAATATAACTTTTAAACCTTATCTAGTAAGCTAGATTTAATTTGGACAAGGGATACTAAGTTTAAGAATTTAAAGTCATTAATTACTTGCTTGCAACTATAACTTAATATAAATACGGATTTATGCTTAATAAAATTATTTATCTTTTGCAAAATAACCTCTTACAAAGAACATATTTCAAATAAGCGCTTACTTTAATGCTATTAACTTAATAGCATTCTTCAAATCTACTATTAAGGCGTCTATAGCATCTTTAGAATCCTTTGTCCATGTTATAAGCCTTTTAATATAAGATTCTATTTTTGCAAAAAATCTAACTTTAAAGTTAAATATCGTTCCCCCCTTAAAAAAATAAGTAAATATTACCTTATCTTCTCTTATAACCTAAGTCTATTTTATTAGTAATATTTAATAAGCCTTTGCTTAAAGGAGGGTACTTACTCGTTTTGCAAGTTTTATATAACTATTTTAAGCTTACTAATTCTATCTTCGAAGCTAGTAAGTTTATTATTAAGATCTAAGAAGGCTAGTCTTAAGCTTTAACTATTAGTTATATAACCGACTATAGCACTTTGCAACTAAACACTTATATATGCTTGTAGCAGCTCTCTTAAATCCCTTATAGCTTAGTTGATTGTAATGTCCTAGCCCGGCCACGTATAACCTTTTAAACCGTTTCTTATTATAAGTAAATTATAATTAAGTTAAAGGAATATTTGAGAAATCTGTTAACTAAGAAGATATAAAAAAACATTTTAAGCTTCCTTGTCTAAGAAGTTTCTAAGAAGGAGACAATTTAGTTCCGACCTCTAAATAGTAGCTTAGTTCGAGAAAGGTTTTACTATTTAATATGTCCTCTAAAAGTCCATCTTAGTAAAAAGACATTGCGCTAAATAATCTAATAACTCGGTTCTATTTAACCTTTTAAAAAGAAGTATAAGATATCTTTTAATAAAAGCGGCAATAGCCCGGTAGCTTAGCAATCTTACTATACTTAATAAAATGTTTTATCATAATAAAACAAACTAGTTTTATGCTTATTTATAAAATAACTAGCACTAATTTACTAACTAGTTCGATTAATACAAAAATATCTCCCTTAGTTATCACAATCGATTAGATAACTTATTTGTCAAATTTAAACGTGCAAGTAGTTTACTAGTCTATTATATGCCGATTTTCTGCTCGAAACCCTGCACCTCTCCCTAGTTTTTACTTCCGAGCCAAGTCGTCGCTTCTTCTTTAGCTTAATAACCCCGATCCCCATAAATCTTATTATTAGCCTTTATCACTAACGGCCGAAGATGAGAATGTAAATTTTAATATATAAGAAGCTTTCCCGGACAATCCTAATCTCGGCGTAACTTTTTAGTAGCTAGATTCTTCAAATAAAGCACTTATGCATTAAATATTATTAACCTTGAAGTTAACACTAAAGATAGAGGTAATATCAATAATAGTGCAATGATTTATAACTTACTATAAAGCTTTTAAATCTCGCTTGCAAAAGAATTATTATAAGGGCTAAGAGCCCGATTCTCTCTTAAGGAGCTACAATTGTTACCCTTCTTATGCTAAGGGTCGGCAAGATTGCTCTTAGTTGCTAACTAAAAGTTTAGGAACAGTGTTTAAAGCAGTCTTAGAAGATGTAATAATATTTCTAGAATATTATTTAACAAGTTCCCATTTTAAGAAGCTAATTATTTTATTTTAAGTCCTAGTTAGAGCGCACCCCAAATTACTAGCGGGTAAGCTATAGTGTTAGCTTGTTTATTTGCCTTATAAAGACACTAATTTAACAAAATAGCCTCCACGTGTTAAATAGCTAAGCGTAAGTTAATAGATATTTTAAGATTTTAAGATTTTTAGAGTAACTAAGTCTTAACTTACTAATTGCTATATTCTATTTAATCGAATATCCCCTCCGCTAATTTAAGGACAAAATCCTAACATCCATAGAGCAGTAATATAGTGCAAAAAGCATAAAACAAACTTAATCCTTACTATAAGAGGAGTTATCAATTCACGACATGCCGCCTTAGCCCAAAGTTTAAAGAAAGACTACCTAAGTAAAGGTATTTATAATTCTTTAAAGGAACTCCTATTAAAACTCTTAAGTCAATTATCCCGAACTTATTAATATTAGCGGTCGAATGATGCTACCCAATTCTCGTGAAAGTGCTAAGGTGCAACCTTAGCTACTTATAACTTAAGATGCTAACGTTATAAACAACTAACTCCTTAAAGCAAGCGAGGCCATCGAGGTGTCTCGCCAAAAATTGTTCGAGACGCGGTATATTGCCTTTAAAGCTTTATAAGAGCTTAACTAAGAGCGACAAATTCGATAGCAGTGCTCTAACGCTTACAAAGAATTACACGTTTAATATAAAAGAAAGGTTAACGAAGTGTTCGAAATAACGACAAAATGCCTTATGCTAAATAAGGAGCTTGAGAAAGCTTAAAAGGCTATTTCTAATTACAATTCAACCTTTAAAGAAGCTAAGCATAGCATTGCAGCCGAGAAAGCGTAACTTAAAAATCGAATCAAAGATATTAAAGGGAGAAGAGCGAGGATTGCACATTAAATATAGAATATACTCGAGGATAAGCAATCTTTTAAGCAAAGGGTAAGCGAGCTAGAAAAGGAAAAGGAAATTTTAATACAGGAATATAGGGAAACAGTTAACGTAATAGCGGCTCGTGAAGCTCTTGCTATCTAAAAGGCCGATAAGCTCTAGAAAGGAGTAAATAAATTTGTGCAAGAATATTAAGTAGCTATAAAAATTGCAGTCAATCGGATAAATGCCGCTAAAGAGACGGCCGACGCATTTAAGAAGAAATATAAGCATTCTCTTAAAGTAAGGAAACGACAGAAGCCGGAATTAAAGCCCAAATAGCAGCTTATACGCCCTTCTAAGTATAAGAAGTGCAAGAGAGCAACAATCGGGAATAATATAATAGTAATAGGAAATTAAATAAAGGGCAGCTTAGCGTTTTATAATAGCTTAAGTTAATGCATTTTACACTTAATTATTATATTTTAGCTAAAAGAAATTCATTTGCACTTTGCGCTTTGCACTAAAACTATTTTGCATCTATTAATCATTTAAGCGACTAAAGTAATAGTAAGGTCGCTATAATCTATAACCTCTTAACATATTGCCCGTAATCCTTAGTATTTAGCCGATTGCGGTATTAATAAGACGGCCTATAAGCATTATTTCGGGCTAAACCGCCTCTATTAGAATGTAGACATGTCGGGATATAAGATCCGTTATATTTTGTAGCGCTAGTCGTTAAGTTAAGGTTTTCCGCTATAATAGCTTATATTACACGACAAACTAGTAAGACTAATTCCCCACAATAATCCTTGTTTTGCATCCTTGCTCTAAATCCTTATTCTAAATCCTTGTTTTAAATCCTTATTTTAAATCCTTGTCCTGCTTCCTTGTCCTACTTCCTTATCCTACTTCCTTGTCCTGCTTCCTTATCTTGCTTCCTTGTCCTACTTTAGCTTGTCTCTAATTCTCAAAACTTTCTACTACTAATCAGTTAAATTAGATATTTTTAGGCACTCTTTTTAGTGCAAGGCCTTAACTAAAATCGTGTTGCTAGATTTTACTATATAAGCTAATAATGTATTTACTACTCTCCGGTCGAGTATCGAGTTTGCAATGCACGAAGTCTTATTCTCCGACATTCTTGTCTTAAATGTAACGTGAATAGTGCTATTATCGAGCTAACAACTTAATTGGGTGAATAATAACTAAGTTTATTAAAGTTTAGCGACATGTTAAAATTAGTAATAACATATATTACTTTAAAATAGAATTATTTAAGCGCTTTATCTAGTTTTAAATAAGCTCCACAATTCTAAAGAAACCTTTCTTATTTTCACGTGCCTTACTTGCAAGCATATACATTATTTATAAGTTTAAACATCTTTACAGTTAATATACATTTGCTTTTCTTTAATATAAGCTTATCGGAAGTTTGAAAATATATTATAGCAAGATAGATAAATTAGCTATAAATACCCTTTCCTTGCTAGTTTACCCTTTATTATATTAACCCCTAATAACCTACTATTATTTATTATTCGATACTTATATATCTTTAATACCTGGTCTAAAGGGAAAGCTTACTTTAGATTTAGCACTATATGTAAACCCGGTTAAATAGTCGAAAACTAGTAAAGGCTTTATATTATGCCTCTTATACATTGCAGCTACTAGCAATACCTACACAGCCGGCTCCTACTCGCCTTTAGCTAAAGCCATGTTAGAAGAATAGCATATATCGATAGTCAAGATCCTTCTTAGTATAATAACGTTTTATATCGGATATGCAATTGCTCTTATAATCTTTGCGCCTTTTAGCGAGATTAAGGGACGTTATCTTGTGTTTTTAGGCGCTAGAATCGTGTACTTAAGCGCTCAAATTTGCTATGCAATAACCGGGAGCTATTTTAAAATGCTCTTTTAGAGATTTTAGACTAGTGTCGGCAGCTTAGTGCTCTCGATAGTAGCTAAAGGTATTATAAGTAACTTATATTAAAAAGACGATTGTAATGCTTTAATAGCACTATTTTCCGGGGCTTTAACATTTGGCATAAGACTTAGCCCTTTAATCTCCGGACTTTTTGCTAATTAGAGATAAGCTTTCTAGGTTTAAGTAATTATATGCAAGATTTAAGTTGCTACCTTTGCAATCTTTTTCAAAGAGATAAGGGGAAGTATTCTCCTTAATTAAAAGGCTTAAGCTTTAAATAAGTATTACGAGGAGTACAAGCAAGCTAAGTATTTTCTAAGAGAGAGGATAAGATAGCAAATGCAAGCAAATATAAACCGTCAATCTATCGCAAGAATGCTTTGCACTTCTATTTACCGGCTATTTCGTAAGTTATATACATTTCCTTTTAGCGTTACTAATATTTTAATTAAATCTTCTCTTTATTAAGCTAACTATCATCCTCTTCTCTCTCTAGCTCTTATTTGCTTAATCTATTCTCTACTTGACCTTTAGCTTAATACCTCTCTTATTTACTACTTCTTACTACTTCACTTCCTAGCAATCTAGCGCCGTCTTCTTAGCGATATGCCTTAAGTCTATAATCTTAACCCTAATAGCTATCTCTAAAGCTTTACTATTTAAATAGCCTCTCTAGTAAGTAAAACTAATTAAGGTACTTAAAGCTAGCTTATACTTTACTTGTATAGAAAGTCTCCTCTTGCTTATTAGATTGCTTTAGCTAAGATAAACTTAATCCGATCAAATCCCTTAAATTATTCCTGCATTAGTAGTAAGCTATGTGATAATAAGCATTACAAGTATTTACCTAGCAAGCTTTAGTTATTTAATTAACACATATCCTTAATACGTAAGCTTCGCCTTCGCTATATAATTATTCTATTAATACAAGCTTAAGCTATTATAAAAGTTTCTTATCGCATATTTAAGTCGGATAATACTAAGTAAAAGTTTAGCCCCAATTACTACTATTATATTTAAGAATATTACTTTTTTAAGGGCATTAAGTCTTCTTAGCAGCTTAATAAGTAAATCTTGCATCCTATTAAAACATCGACTAACAAACTTACAAAGGGCTTTCTCCTAGCAATTATCCCTTAGCTTTTAATCTTATATAGCCCCCGAATTTGTATGCAGTCAAAGTTTACAAAGATAAGCTAAAATTGCAATGCTATTAGCTAAACCCATCTTCTTAAGTCTAATATAGTAGAAAGATAAGGGTAAAAACATTAGAGTCTAACTCTAAGCCTCGCAAATAAACGGCCTAAGAGTCTAGCAATAAATATATCTAGCTAAACAAAGAGGGCTTATAGAATAAATTATAAATATTACTTGCATTAAGCGGGGAACACCTTCTCGATTAAATTTGTAAAACTTTATCTAGTAAAGTATAGCAGCAAATTATTAAATATATTTTAGTCGATATGCTAGTCTATTATGCTTACTTACGAATTTGTTTCTTTCTTTGTTAGCACACTTAAGATAAGGAGGTCTTGCAAATGCTAGCCTTAGTCTTATTAAAATGTCCCCGGTCGTTTATAGCCGAGCTAATATAAGGATTTATGCATTACTTTAAGTAAAACCCCTAATTAAGAGTCTAAAACCTTATAAATATCCCCTAAATCCTCCTCCTTAAAAGATTTTATCGTTTATCTTATATCTTGCATATAAAAGGGGCTTAATTGCAAACCTAAAATGCTTAAGTAAAGCTCGACTGCTATATCGTTAACGCGTATTACTAGTCACAATACTAGTAGCGCTTTTAGCAGATTTGCAAATTCAAATGAAGACTAGACTAAGATCTTAGATAAGGCTAATTGTAAGAGGGTTTAAAATAAAATTGCTTAAAGGAACTATTGTAAGTAATTTCGCAAAACTAGAGACTTATAGCTAATATAAACTATAAGAAAGAAGCTTAAGAAGCGTCTCGAAAATCTCGAGAGAAAGGCGGGGTTATCTTTAGTCTTATTACCTTAAATATAAGCAAAGCTACAATATTAACAAGATTAAGAGAGGAGCTTAGAGATTATCTACTAATAGCTACCTCCTAAACTCTTGCAAAACTAGCATATATAGCTAATAGGAGATAACCTTATATTTAGACACTAATTTTAGCAAGAAAGATCTTTAACAAGTCCTCTTTTTGCATGCCACGCGTATTAATAGCCATATTATCTATTTTTAGGGGGTTAATTCGGATATTATCTTAGTCCTATTCTTGTTACAATTCTTTAAACGACACACTTTTACTAGGGCAATCTAATAAGCTTATTTAATATAAGCTATCCGGAAATCGGCCACAAATCTCGCAAATATAAAGATGCAAATTCTTATATAAGTATAATCCTTATAGTTTTAATAGTTGCTAACTAGCATTTGCGGACTCTTTCTCTTTCTTATTCTTACAAGCATTTGACAACTTGCTTAGAGTTAAGTTACTAATACCTAATAACATTATTACAAATATAAGTTATAAGAATAAGAAGAAGAGTTTATTTAGGGTTATACAAAACAAGGATTTGTTATCATAGAAAATTAGTTAATTCTTGCTATAAATACTTACAAATTAGCTTTAAGGAATGAAAATTGATCCAAAAAATAGCTAATTTGCATTCTTAGACCCGATAGCTTACTATTTGCATTTCTCTTACTTCTTAATTAGTCTTAGTAGTGTCTTAAATTTTAAATATATTACTATTTAAGATTATTATAAGATTGTATTGCTTAAATAAATAGTAAAAAAGATTATTTAATAATCGAGATACCCGAATGTATTTATATCAAAAAAGCGCTAAGTACCTTACATTAACGTAATTAAATGTGTAAAAGCAAGCTTAAAATACTATAATCCTATATATACTTTACTTTGTTTAAGGACTACCTCCTTTCGCTTTATATAAACTTAGCTATACGAGCCTAAAGACTATTATAATTAACCCGGACCGCATTTTTAAGTAAGTAATATAATGCCAAATCTTGCAAATAATTGGCCTTACCTTCTCGATTAGCTATAATTGCCTTGCTTAAAGCCTCGACTTATCATATCACCAAATATTAGCTCTTACCTTTAACCCCTTCGGAATAAACTTAGCAAACTAATTTCATTATATGCCCTCTTAAATGTCGTTTTTTACCCGCTTATCTTTTTTAGAGTTCCTAATTTCCGAAAATCTTTAGCAATATTATTCTACTCTTTGCCTTCGCGTTTCTAGTTAAAGAGGAGCATTTTCTTATTTTAACTCTCTTTCCACTTCTCAAACTCTTTAGCTTTTAAATTATCGAGATGTGAATTTCTAGTTATATAGTCAATATCGAAAATGTTATCCCTTATAAGGTTAATCGCTAAGTCGATAGTTAATAGTCTATTAATATAAGAATTAAATGTGTGACTAAGGCTATAAAAGGTCTCGTCCTTTATAATATCGGGCGTAATTTGTTTATTAAGATAAGATTTGCAAGATACAAAACTTGGCTAAACGTTATTAGAAGCATCATTTGCTATAGTATTATCTATCGCCAAGTTAAGAGACATTTAGCCGTCGAAGTAAGCATCTTATGCTATAAAATCTAGCTAAACTTAGTTAAGAATAGCATTAGCTAAGGGGTTTACTATAATATTAGTTCCTAAGTTAAATGTTATAGCTTTGTCGGGATACGGGATATAAGTTGCGTCGCCTAAATAAACTTGATTTTAAAAAGTATCGTCTACTATAGCGTTAATTGTCTAGCTTAGCTTCGTTTTAAGTGATATATTAAGACTTAAAATAGAATTTTTTTAAGGGGCTTATATAGCACTTACTTCCTCTTTAACCCTCGTATAAATGCTATTAGCGCACTATTTACAGCCACTAATAAGGCTTATATTAATATCGAATCGAGATATTAATTTCTTCTTAGCTGCTAAGGAGATCTGAGAACTATTAAAGAAAGGGAAGTAGCTTAGCGCGCTAAAAAAAAAATATACATTCTATTCTCGGAAAGGCTTTTTATTTGATATTGCCCTACAAAAACTAAAGAGATGCTTACGTTATCCTCTTTTAAATGTTGCTAACCTTAACCCGCACTACTTAATAGCGACGCTTTTTAGTAAGGATATAAATAATTATTGCTATAATATTAGATTTTAAAAACTGATTTTAGCTATGTTATGCCTATAAACTTTAAAGGCAATTAGCACATTTATAAGCATTTTGTTATAAGATTCCCCGAAAATTAACTTATTTATAAGGAAGACGGGGAAACTAGTAAGAGAAACCGATAAAGGGGGAAATTATTATTAAAGGGTTTAGTTATATAAGCTATAAAAGTTTATTTAATTAGATTTTGACATCTTATATGTGAAGATTTGTTAACAAATCGATATAAGCGAGAAGGCAAGGCTCGCTAAGCTAACGTTTATTACATAAGCTAGGACAAGATGCCGGATAAGAGTTTAGATTTTATGCTATTAGTATATAAGACTTAGGCTAAAACACTACTCCCTTGCCTAACCTCTACAATTTACCGAATTTACTTAATAAGTTCCCTAGTTAAACGGGCGGGTCTAAACGGCTCGCCGACTTATAAGAGGGACAAGAACAAGTTTGTCGGTCTTGGCGAGATTGTGGAAAAAAAAATTTATACTTATTAAGGGATTATCGAATTTGAAAATTTTACAAGTTTATTAAGGGAAGTAAGACTTTGAAATTTTCCGATAATATTAATATTTAACGATTTTTTGAACGTTAATTTTAAGTTTATATAAGGGTTAATTATATACTTTTGCCGAGGTTACATTACCAAATCTATTTTTAGGGCAAATAATCTACTTCGGGGCATCTAGCCTTACTAATAATAGCCCCTAATAACCGATTAATAGAGGTTAATTAGCAAGGAGTAAAAACTCGATAAATTTAACTACCTTACCTACATTATTACTAATCTTAGAAAAATTGCAAGTTATATAGCATATGATAAAAGTCGGGGTATAAAAACGTTTTCGTCTATAAAGATACTTGCTCTTGTAGTAATATAGTATAGTCGGGAAAATCATTACCCCTCGAAGATTAACTCCTCGGAGATTAACTCCGCTAGCCAATTGCAGTGTTAATTGTGGCGATAAATGTGCAGCTCAAGTATAAAGGGCTATTTTAATTGCCTATTAGTAAAGCAAGAAAGTAAAGCCGACCTTCCTCTTTTACGCGTACGCAATCCTTTCCTTACTTAGTAAAGTAGCTAATAAAGGTTAGCGGCTACTTTGCTCCGAGTAAATTCGCGCTACTTAATTCTCAACTTAGCTCTTTAATATCTCATTTTAGGAGTAAGGTTAATAACTATTAAAATAAGTATTATTTGCCAAATCTTGCTCCCTATTTATGCCTTATAAACATCCCGACTCTAAATTCTTTTTGTGTATAAAAAATAGTATGCCAACTTTTCTTTCTTTCTTTTTACTCCCGAAAGAGCTTCGATTGAAAATCTGGGGCCTCGCTCTTCTAAGACCGTGTATTATCGAACAAGTCTAAAACTAGTCAAAGGCGCAATGCGAATTCGTTTATAATATATTAGCTATGCTTTAAGCTAGCTTTAAAGCTCGAATAAAGTTTTTAAGATCTTTAAATAAACTAGTCGCATCTTTTGCATATTAATGCATTATAGACGTCCGGCTATTTTACTTTTGCTATAAGCTAGATACAATTTATATTCCACGTTAATATTTATTCGACTTCCGTCTAAGCTAACTTGCTACTTATTATAATATAGTCCAAGATTTCGACTTATAAATTATGCGTGAGTGCCTTTGCTTTCTCTAAATAAACTAAGGGATAAAACTATACTAGTAGCAAGGCTCTTATTAGGTAAGCCTACCCCTCCTTCGTTTATTCCCTCGTCTCGAGACATTTACACTTGTCGTTACAATTTCAAAACTAGCTTAGGAAGATAATAAAAAAGAAACTCTATTAGACATTATTAAGAGACATATTACATTACAATTCTTAGTTAAATAGACTTGTTATCTAAAGTAGCGCGTGCCCTTACTTAACTTTTACTATAAGAAGGATAGCATTAACTAGAACATTTGTTTTATATTAAAGAGCTTATTGCCCGAAAATCGCAATAATACTCGAATAATATATAATTAAGCTAGCAAATGAAAACAATTAACTTAAATAATAGGACTACTTACTAAGCTTATATTTATTATTAATGCTAAACCCAAAAAGCAACTAACAAGAATTGCTATAATAAAAATCCAAATCCTTTACTTCCCTTTTAATATATATACCAGAGCAATAGCAAGCGAAGGCTTATCCCCCTTATATGTAAATAGATCCTCGACGCTATAGTATACCTCGTCGCAACTTAATAGCTAAAGAAGCTTTTTGCAAAGGATAAATAATGCGTTAGCTTTAACTACTAAAATCCTTTTATCTTTACCTTATAAAACTAATATTTTACACTTTACGCATACCTTTCTCAAGTCGTTAATAGTAAGTAGAAATAACTGTAACGTAGTAACTTTAGCAATAAAAACTTCCCCTATTAAAGAAGGTTTTATAAATTCGACGCTTAAAGATTTCGTTAATAAGTAAAAAGTTAAGGCGCCTCGATTGCAGTATTCGGCGCAACCCTTATCAATTAAAGCAGCTAATATACTACTATAAACTAAGCTAGTATAGCTAGTATAAGAAGAGTCGAGATAAAATATAAAGATAGCAGTCTTCTTAGTTCGTTCGATCTAAGTCCGTCGTCTTATATTAAGCAAGGCAAGTGTACTAAGCCTTTGAGGGAGCGCTATAATCTCCTTAAATCTTAATATAAATTTTATACGCTTCACGAAAGAATGCTTATTTTAGCTGCTTAGAGTTTCCTTATACGTATAATTTATAGTGTATATCGAGCTAAGCAAATCTTGTTAAAGAGTTTAGCGTTTAAGTTTTAAAAGACTACATTCTTTTACCTCTATTATAAGATATATTTAAGATGCGAGAAATTTAATTAAAGTTTTAGTTTATATAAGGACAAATTACTCTTTTTGCACTATTGCAAATATAGCGCTAAATCACATGCTAAAAAGAGAAGATTTAATTTGCTCTCTTTACCTTGCCTAGTAGCTTTTAACAGCGCACCCCGGTTATAAAAGGGCTTATACTATTAATTTTAGCTTATTGTCAAATCAAATAATAGCAGGTCCGGCAAGAATAGCATAGCTCTAGTTACCCTTTCTTTGGGTAGATTTTAGTCTTTTATAGCTATGCTTTTTAAAGTTAATTTGTAAGATAAAACCTCTCTCCCCTTTTGCCTCGACTTTTTCCCGATATTCCTTTATAAGGATCTCTTTGCCCTAGTCTTCTCGATATCGCTCGGAAGCTTATTTTAGGTTCTAGGATTTGCAATCTGTTAATAGTATTAGCAAGTAAAATATGGCTCCCGGCTGCTTACTTATAATCTAATAGATATTTTACGTTAAGTTCTTTATAGTTTTAAACGAGTAAAATTAATTCTTCTCGGGGTTGCGTATAAGGGTTAGCACCTTAAAACCACACAAGTCTTATATGTCGTAAGACTTGTTATTATAACCCTCTTTCTATTTCTATTGTTATATATTCCGTTCTTTCGTCGTTTAAGGCGCTATAGCATAAAAGGTTTATATATTTAAGAAGACGCTTGCTTAAATTGGTTAAAGGTAGTTATAATAAGCTAAAAATAATTTGTAATACCGGAGGGGCTATTTTTGTTATATGCCCATTTTTAAGACTCGACTAAAATAGCGCTTATCTTTAAAAATAGATTTATTTTGCGTTAATAATATAGCACTAAGTAAGATTAGCACCTTTATTATTTGACTTATATAATTAATTATAAACATTAAATAGTAGTATGCTACTGCCTTTATAATTTTTATGCTTGTCTTTTTAAAAGAGACAAATATATAAGGCAAAACAGATATTTAAGGAAGTTAAAAGTAGTAAAGCTTAGCGCCTTAACTAGATTATAGAGAGGTAAGTTTGAAGTATAGCTATATAGTTTTAAAAGAAGAGCTTAAATGGGATTTCCACGGCTTATATAATATTAAAAATTACCCCCGGAGCTAAAACTAGCTCTTTTAATAATATAGTGCCCTTATCTTAGCAGAGTAAGGAGATTATAAAGATATTACTTGCTAAACCTAAAATTAAATTAATAATAATCTTGTAAGAAATAAATATAATTAGATTTAAGAAGTTAAAACCGCGTCTTACGCTTTAGACATCCGATAGACCCTTAACACTTACCCCCCTTAACTTTAAAAATGCCCGCGACAAAGAGATAATAAAAACTGAGGCGACTAATAAAAGACTACAAGCATCTAAAACTACTCCTCTTAACCTCTCTAAAATTATTAAGCAACAAATAAGGGTAAATAGCCGATTAAGGCAATAGCTTTTACACGAATACTAAAAGTAAACGCTAGTCTTATATTTTAGTAAACGAGCGTCGGAAATACTTTAGCAAGCTATAATTAAACTTTAAAGGCTTTAGACTAAAATGGATAATTATTAAAGAGGAAACAAATAAGCTAAAGCAGTGCATAACTTTGTACTTATTAATAGATTAAAGTAAAGGCTAAGTTAGTTCTTTAACAATATTAATATAATGCTTTTAGGTACTATTATAATATAACTATACTATACTAGTATTATTCTTAGTCTCTTATTATTAAGCCTATTATGTTATTATGCAGTTAAGTATATTACTAGTAGTAAAATAACTAAAAAGGTATCTTAAAGCAAGCATATATTTTAATGTATATAAGCTATTTATTTATCTACTCCCAAATCCTCCTAATTTTTCCTCTATAATATAAGCTTCTTTAGGAAATTTACTAGAGGTGGTAATTTATTATATAAGGGAGAGAGCCTCCTAAAAGTGCGTTTTCTCGAACACTTATTATCGGGCAATTTTACTTATCTATTTAAGGAACTCTTTGCTAATAGTTTAGTAGCTATATAATTTATAAGAGTTTCTTCCGGCCTATAATTAAGGTTTATCGGAGGAGATAACCTCTCCCGTATAAGAGACGGATCTTATAAGCTTTGTCTTAACAAGGAGAGCATATTATAAGGCAATTATAATTCCTTAGTAATATAACTCGGCGGCGATTCCTTTAGCCCCGGAGTAGAGTAATAGTAGTAATAAGTCTCGTATATAATTACCCGACATGCTAGTCTTATTATTTTATTAATTGCCTTTGCGCATTTTAACCTTAAGCAAATGCTAAGTTTAAAGACTTGGCCTAATCTTAGTAGATGCTAATTATAATATCTTTTCGATCGGGGTTTGCTATAAAGGGAACAAATATGCTTAGCTAAAGTAGGCTATTAAAAATGTCTTAATTGCAAAAAATGTTAATAATTTATCAAAAACGTATTTCTCCTCCGAAAAACTTAAATGCTAAGTATACAAATTTAAGACTTTACAAGCACATTTACCGAGGATAACTAAGCTTTAAGTTTATTTTAAATCCTAGTTTTAGATCTCTTCGGAGAGAATCTAATTCCGGCTACTATATTTCCTAAAATAGCTTACTAGCGATCTCTAATTGCACTAAGAGCCAAATTTGGCTTTTGCTTAAGAGCTTATTTCGATTCTTACTTGCGTTAAAGTTATATAATGCTTTATATCTTTTATTTAACAAAAGAATAGCATTTTCACTTCGAGCATCTAACTACTTTATTTACTATAAAGCGTTACAACTATAGCTACTAGCTTAGCTTTAGCATATACGGCAATAAAACTTCCCTTCTCGAATTTGATAAGCTTTAAATACTTACTTATTACTTGCAAGATTTAGATATGCAATAGCCTAGTCTTTTTGTGTTAATTAGTAATGCATTAAAGTCATCGGCTCTTCAAGAGCTATTTGGGATTAAAAAGGCTTAAAAGTTTAAAAGCAATTGATATGCTAGCGAAATATATCTTTACTTTAATCCTTTTAGCATTTTTAATAGCAAACCGATCCTTATTGTAGATAGTGACCTCCCTTAATAAGACTTATAAACAAAGGGACCTTCGAACTAGAAATGTTATAAAATAACGAGACAAGCTTACCCTAAACTTGCAAAGTTGTGCAATACTTTAAATAAAAGCACAAATAGCATTTATTCCCGTCTCCTTTTGCCCTTTATAAACGTCTTTTGCTTCTTTTCTGCTAACCTTAGCAGTTTTAGACAAATTGCGCAGCATCTAGCCAAATAGCTAAAGAAAGGTTAACTGTCGACAATTCTAAAAAGCATATACTTTAAAGTTATTATTATAACCGAGAAGATACTTCTAAGAGGCAAGCGAGAGAAGGAAGCTAGAAAGGCCTTCCTCTTGCTATTAAGAGAAGAAATAACACACGACTTGTCTAAGTAAATCTCGGACTTTTATATCGTCGCTCTTTTCCCGGTTTATAAGGTCTCTTTTAAAGCTCGATATAAACGCTTAAAGGAGTGTCTTTTAAATAGATTAAATGAAGTATAAAGGAGAAAAGAAGATACTTGTACCTTATTCTTTGCAACACATTTTGCTACTCTTTTCCGATATGCTTGCAACCACTTTTCTTAACCCTTTAAAGAGCTATTTGATTTCGTTATAGCCTCGAGGAACTAAAATCTTATTACTAAAGACTTAGCTAAGCATATATCTAACCTCTTAAAGCATATAAAGTCTGCAAAAGAGCTAATAGAGTTTGCAATCCTAGTTATCGCATTAAGCTTCCTCTTAGACAATTATCCTCTAAAAAGTCATAATAGGCAAATATTCATCTATTTCCCGGTATATAAAGCTAATTACACTTAATATTTGACCTTAAATTAATCTTTCGAACCTTATATAAAGATTTACTTCGTTATATAAGTAAGTTTAAAGTAATAGCGTTTAAAGGATCTTTAGATGTAGTCCTCTTTACTAGATTTATTAACGGGATTAAAAGCTAGTTAAGAGAACTTTTTAAACAATTAACTTATAGCGGGAAAGCTTTAGCAAATATTTATAAAAGTACTCTTCGGCGTTTTGCAAATCGTTAGCGCAATATTTATAATAGTAGCACTTATTATTCTTGCTTATAACATAGACTGCAATTTGGCCTAAAATGCAAATATATTAACTGCGAAAACTGTATTATAGTATTTAGAGACAATTGCAAAGACGACCCTTATAACTTTAAAATTTACAACTATTTCCTTTATAAGGCAAAGATATTAAAAGAGATAGTTATAAAGGTTTATCCCCTA
>Ga0302221_10000701_pt1 | contig 23472 bp, 16 predicted proteins | sample II_Palsa_E2_1_FD_193517 | JGI IMG/M metagenome (GOLD analysis project Ga0302221, IMG submission 193517) | Peat permafrost microbial communities from Stordalen Mire near Abisko, Sweden - II_Palsa_E2_1 | ecosystem: Environmental > Terrestrial > Soil > Palsa > Peat permafrost | place: Sweden... | reverse complement strand
TCTATTGATGGTATTGGCATGCATTGTCTTTCCTAAATTTTCTTCATCACAAAGCATCCAGCTTATCAATTCAGGCGAAGTAATTAAAAACGGCTTCGAGCTGTATGATTCAGCCAAATATAAAAGTGCCATGCTGCAGTTTGAGCAGGTAAACAGGAGCGATACCAATTACGTTTATTCGCTTTATGGCAAAGCGGTTACCTGCGAGGCCGATAGCCAATATGCAAAAGCGCTAAGCTATTGCCGCGAAGGCTTGGCCTTAAAAGAAGACAGGGAACATGAGCCGGCGCTTTACAATACCTATGGCAATGTGCTTAATGAAATGGGCCAGTCAGAAAAAGCCATCGCGGTATTTGATTCGGCCATTGTAAAATATCCAAGCTACTCATTGTTATATTTTAATAAAGGCGTTGCTTATTTAGCGCTTAAGCGCCCGGCAGAAGCGGAGCTGATGTTCCAAAAAACATTACTTATCGATCCTTACATGTACAGCGCCCATTTCGAGTTAGGTCGTGTAGCTATCGAACAAGGAAAAATCATCCCGGCAACCCTATGCTTTATTGGTTACCTGTTGGTTGATCCCGACGGTAAATACTGGTCGAAAGCGGTTAACTGCCTCGCCCAGATCTCAAAAACCACCGATGAGGTGCTTGCTTATAAAAATAACCGCACTATAGCCCAGGATCAAAACTATGCGGATATTGAAGATATAGTGCTATCAAAAATCGCGCTGGATAAGGGCTATAAACCCATTATTCAGTTAGATGACCCTGTTTCGAGGCAGATACAGGCCATATTTGAAAAACTGGAATATGTAGAAAGTGATAACGACTTTTATATGCAGTATTATGTACCTTATTATAAAAAGATATTTAGCAGCGGCCAGTTTGAGTTGTTCATTAACCAGGTTTTTTCAAATATTAACATTGCGCAAATACAAAACTATGTTAAAAGGAACGAGAAGGAACTTAAAAACTTTAGAGTTGATATTGCCGGTTATTTTAATGAGGTACAAGCCACGAGGCTATTAGCCTATAAAAACAGGGATACCGTAAAAAACAAGTATTACTTTGAAAACGGTAAACTGGCTGGAAAAGGTGCTGTAATAAATAACGGCAAAAGCCTGAATGGCTTATGGCATTTTTATTATCCCGAGGGTAATATAAAATGTTATGGCAACTATAATGATGCAGGCCTTAAGGAAGGTACCTGGACATATTACTATTACTCGGGCGCATTAAAAGCATATGAACAATTTGTGAACGGAAAGCTAGAGGGTTTACAAAAGGATTACTACGAGAACGGGAATATACAATCGGCATCAAACTATAAAAATAACCTGATAGATGGTTTTGTTACTACCTATTATTATGGGGGCAACAAAAAAAGCGAGGGTAATTATAAGCTTGATAAAAAAGATGGCGAATATAAATCATATAACTCCAACGGTAATTTGTCGGAGGTTGCCACTTATACAGCTGATGTAATTTCGGGCACGGTACATACCTATTATAAAAGCGGCAGGCAGAAAGAGGTACAGCAATACTTAGCCGGCAAGCAAGCCGGCCCTTATACATCATATCGCGAAAATGGCGCTTTATCTATCGAAGGCCAATATGTAAATGACAAGGCCGAGGGCGAATGGAAATATTATAATAACCGAGGCAAACTTGATGAAAAGCTGATTTACGTTGATAATGTAGAAAATGGCCTGCATGAAGAATATTATGATAATGGCCAGGTATCAAGCTCATATAACTCTAAAAAAGGCAAGCTGGATGGCGAAACCAATTATTATACTAAAGATGGAAAGTTATATGCCAAATATATTTACGATAACGGGCTGGTTAAATCGGCAATACATATTGATAAATCAGGTGCCCAGGTAAATACTTTGGGTAATACAGGTGGTTTGCCTGATGTTGTTTCTTATAATTCTGATGGTAGTAAGGATTCGCACATCAGCTATAATGCTAAAGGTGATTTTGATGGCCCCGATACTTTGTTCTACGCATCGGGGCGGATTAAAGAGATCAACATGTATAAGGATGGTGAGCTAAACGGTAACGCGGTTTCTTATTATTTAAACGGTAATAAGAAAAACGAAGTAACTATGAAGGATGGTAAAGATGATGGCCTGTACACCAGCTACTATGCTAACGGCAAAATGGAATCTCAAGGCTGGTTTGTTGACGGCGACTACCAGGGCGAATGGAAGGATTATGATGAACGCGGAAAATTAACTTCGGATTTATATTACCTGGATAATGATTTGAGCGGTTACAGGGATGACTACAATGCTGCCGGCGAAAAAACAACTGAGGAAAAATATCACCTGGGCTGGCTGGAAAAAGTAACGCAATACGATAGTACCGGCAAGGTGTTCAACACGCTTTCATTTCCAAAGCAAAACGGAAAATACAGGTTAATATATCCTAATGGGCAGGTTATGGTAGAAGGTAACTATACCAACGGTGATTTTGATGGGTTATATAAAACTTATTATTTTGATGGGAGCTTAACATCAGCTTACTATTATAATAAAGGGGCGCTTGATAGCACTACAACCCGGTATTACTATGGCGGCGTAAAAAGCAACGATGAGCAATATACTTATGGTAATAAAACCGGGGTATGGAAAACCTACAGCGAAGATGGTAAGCTAAACCTGTTGACCAATTATTTTGACGACCAAAGAAACGGTGAGGAGATTGCTTATGCTGACAATGGCAACAAAGAGAAGGTATCCATCTATAAAAATGATGATATAAATGGTACCTTAACAAAATACGACCCTGAAAGCGGTGTTGTGGCTTATCAAACCAATTTTGAAAACGGCGATGCAAAATCATATACTTACTTTGGTAAGGATGGCAAGTTTGTGCCCGCTATTCCGCTTGATGCGCATAATGGTGTATTTAAGGCTTATTATGCCAACGGAAATATATCAAGGACAGTTGGCTATGAAGATGGTGAGCGTAATGGCAACGACCTTTTATATTATGATAATAACCAGCTACACTCGCAGGATACAGCGGTATTTGGTTATTATGATGGTATTGCTAAAGAATATTATAAAAACGGCAAGCTAAAAACAGTGCGTTTATATAAGCTGGATAATACTTATGGCATTACTACAGATTATTATCCTAATGGATCAATTAAAATGGAAGCGCCCAGCGAAAACGACGTTAACAACGGCCCGGTTAAATATTATAATGAAAATGGCAAATTGGTTAAAACGGTTATATACCGTTATGGAATGATTATAGGTGCGAAAAATGAAAAATAAACAATTAGCCTCTTTTTTTAGTATAGTTGGATGTTGCCTGCTCTTCCCTGCTTTTTTACATGGCCAAACGTTGGAATCAATACAAAAACAATTCCCTGATGAAAAAGCGGTGTTGCTAAACCGCGTATTGGAGTATACAATTGATGTTAAAGAGAATCAACCCAAAGTTGAAAGCCAGGAAACCGAACAGATCGAATATATATCCAATAGCGCCACGGCTTACATGGGCGAATATGGCTTTTCGCAAAGTGATTTGCAGCAGCTAAAATCGTACGAAGCCTACACCATCACGCCGGAAAACAAAAAGCTTAAGGTAACCGACTTTAAAACCAGCATTGATAAGGAAAGCTTTGTTTTTTATGATGATGTAAAGCAAACCACCTTCAACTTTCCGGCTGTGCAAGCGGGAACGATAGGTAACCTGGTGGTGTCGTACAATAACACCGATCCGCACCTGTTATCCTCTTTTTATTTTAGCGGTGGCATACCCTACATCAATTGCGAGCTAAAACTTAATGTTTCAAAAGATGTGTCGCTCAAATACCAGTTAATGGGGATCGACAGCGCTTATTTTTCGGTTAATATAGAGAGCAAACACCATTACAATGTTTATACATTCAGGTACAAAAACTGCCCGGCAGATAAACGTTACAGCGATGCGCCCGGCTATGCCTGGTATTCGCCGCATGTTGTTTTTTATATCGAAAACTATAAGGATGATGGCGGCAAAACCATTTCCTATCTCTCCAATGCGGATGACTTATATAAGTTGAGTTACGGCTATTTAAAGTCTATCAACCAAACCATAAGCCCCGAGCTTAAACATATTGTTGATTCGCTTACCGTGGGTTTAACCTCGCAGGAAGATAAGGCAAGGCATATTTATTCGTGGGTACAAAACAACATCAAATACGTGGCTTTTGAAGATGGCATGGGCGGTTTTATTCCCCGCGATGCAGGCTTGGTTTGCAGCCGTCGTTTTGGCGATTGTAAGGATATGGCCAGCATTTTAACCGAGATGAACAATACCGCAGGTATCCCGGCCTATTTTACCTGGATAGGCACCCGCGATTTGCCTTACACCTTTACCCAAACACCTTTGCCATTGGTAAGTAACCACATGATATGCACCATTAGCCTGAATGGTAAATATGTTTTTTTAGATGGCACCGACCCTGCTTGTGTGTTTGGGGTTACACCTGCCGGCATACAGGATAAGGAAGCCATGATATCGGTAAATGAAAAGGAATATAAAATTTTAAAAGTGCCTGTTATTGATAAGGAAGACAACGCGATAGTGGATTCGACCTGGTTGGAGCTTACGCCAACCGGCATCAAAGGAATCATCAAAAAAACAATGACCGGTTACATGGCCATGAATTTTTATAGCGACCTGATGTATTGGAAAGCCAGCGATATGGATGAAAATATGAAAGATGAATTTGAGCGCGGATCCAATAAATTCAAGCTAAATAATTTTCATATCGACAGAAAGCCGGTAATGAATAAGATCGCGATATCAGGTGATTTCGATCTGCCTGATTATGCCAAAAAGATAGGCGATGATTACTATTTGAACCTTAATCTTTTTAAATTTTACGCCAACCAGCAAATCGACTATCCACAACGAAAAATCCCGATAGAATATAATTTTAAGTATGTTAAAAAATATGTTACTCTGCTTAAAATACCTGATGGGTATAAATTAGGTTCGTTACCGTTGGGTAAAACGTATCGCAATAAAGTATGGGGTTTCAATATACACTATGAGCAAAAAGGCAACTGGATCATCCTCACCCAGGAGTTTGATAACGAAAGCCTGATCCTATCCAGCGATCAGTTTGACCAATGGAACGCCGTACTTAAAAACCTGGTGCCTTTATATAAAGAAAGCTTAAACCTCACAAAGATCTGATAAATGAAAAAAAAGTTATTTTTTGTTGTAGCCATCTTGGCTTCTGCCCAGTGCATTTATGGCCAGAATAATAATTTAAAAACAGAAAACTGGGTTGATAAACCTAGAATTAGCGTGTTGGATGATAAATATGCCAAAGAGCCCGCTGTTATAATAACTGATGAGCGAAGCGTTGAGTATACAGATGAGTCGAAAGATCAGATGGCCGAATACTATACCATCCATAAAATAATACATATAAATGATGACCGCGGGATAGAAAGCTTCAACAAAATATATCTCGGCGTTAGCGAAAACGCTGATATTACCGAGATAAAAGCCCGCACCATATTACCCGGCGGTAAAATAATCGATATCGACAAAAGCAGCATCAAAGATATTAAGGAAGAAGACGGCAATACCTACAAGATCTTCGCGATGGAAGGACTTGAAAAAGGCTGCGATGTAGAATATTTATATACCTACAAAAGGCCGGTATCGTTTTTCGGCAGAGAAATACTGCAGGTGACCGTACCGGCGTTGCAAACCAAGTTTATGTTGATTGCCCCGAAGCGCCTTAAGTTTGATATTAAAGGGTATAATCTGTCTGTACCGGTTAAGGATACAGTTATTAACGATAAACGGATTGCTCAATTTAATTTATCAGTGACTCCTGGCCTTGATGAAGAAAAATATGCTTTTTACAAAGCCAATCTTGAGCGGATTGAGTTTAAACTTTCTTATAACGAAGGGCAGGTAAGCGGCGAGCGTTTATTTACCTGGAACGGCCTTGCAAAAAGGGTATACAACATTTACACCGATTATAATGAAAGAGAAGTAAAAAATGTTGCGGCTTTGGTTGCCGCTAACGGTTGGGATAAACTAAGCGATGAACCGGCTAAAATAATAGCGGTAGAAAATTACGTGAAAACCAATTTCTCCTACAATGAGAATTTAAACAGCGATGCCGGTGATCAGTTGGAAAGCGTAATGAAAAATAAGATTGGTGGCCCAATTGGTGTTATGCGCTTATATAGCGCCATTTTTCAAACCTTGGGCATCAAATATCAATTTGTACTTACCGGCGACAGGAGTAGCTACATTATAGATAGAACTTTTGAGAACTGGAATAACTGTGATAACCCGCTATTTTATTTCCCAGCTGAAAATAAATTTATAGCACCAACCAAGCCTGATTTCAGGTATCCGTGGGTGTTCCCGCTGTGGAGCAGCGCCGACGGCTTGTTTTGCAAAAGCACAACGCTGGGCAATTTTACAACGGCTATAGGCGATGTAAAAAACATCCCGCAGGAGAGCTATGATAAATCGTATGAAGACATCGAAGCAAAAATGGAGCTTAACGGTAGCCTGGATTCATTAACGATGGATGATAAGCTGATGTTTGGTGGCTACTCGGCTGTTGAATACCGGGATGTGTTTAACTATTCGAATGATGAGCAAAAAAGAAATGTGATTAAAGAGGTAGCCAAGATGTACGCCAGCTCCGAAAATATTTTATCGTCAGAAGTATTGAACCAGGGCTTTGAGAACGTTGATGCCGCGCATCCATTAGAAATACACACGGTAACCAAATCGGGCGAATTGATTGAAAACGCGGGCAATAAATTATTGGTGAAAATAGGCCTGGCTATTGGTCCGCAGATTGAAATGTACCAGGAAAAACCAAGACAGGAACCCATTAATATAGAATTTGGCCAGGTTGAAGAAAGACATATTGAGTTTACCATACCCCAGGGTTATGTAATAACCAATGCTGATGATTTAAAAATAAGCCAAACGTTTATGCAAAACGGTGAGTTAACGGCGGGCTTTGTAACCGATTATACCATTACAGGTAATATACTGAAAGTGCATATTATGGAGCAATACCGGAGCACCTTTTACCCATTAAGCGATTTTGACACCTACAAAAAAGTGATCAATGCGTCGTCGGATTTTAATAAGGTGGTACTGGTTTTAACTAAAAAATAGGAAACTTAACATCTATAAATGCAAAGCCCGTGGCCGAAAGCCGCGGGCTTTATCCTTTAATTATAAAGCCTGCAATTGAATAGTTTTAAATACGCCAGAAGCTTTCCGCATTTTCTCTATGCACAGCAATAATGATTATGAAAGCCTGAATATGCAGAAAGGGATATTTAGTTAGGTTGAAAAGAATAGTAAATCAAAAAGGCTTGCAACATGCGAGCCTTTTTGATTTGCGGAGAGGGAGGTTCTCTCTTTTGAGATTTCAATTGATAAATCAAATGAAAGTGTCATTACATGTTTACGACTTTGATTCACGCCTTCTTATGAGTTTAATATCATAAGACAAAACTACACCAAAATGAATAAAAGGGATTTTGTATGAAAAATTGTATGTGAGTAATTATTATTTAGGATCTATTTTGCTTAAATATTTTTTCAAAACCCAACCGGTTACAGGTAAACTATCTTTGTCTAAACAGGTAACCATGATCCATTTTCCCCTTGAATTAATCACAGATAATTTTTGGCTATGTAAAATAATTAATACGACATGCGATTTTAGCCTTGGTTTTAAATATAATTTACATTTCCTTCTAACTATTCTTATTGGGGTATATCTATTTATATTATCGTGATATAACTCAATTAATTTGCTCCTAACTTCTGCAACCTGTTGCTGTGTTTCAAGTGCGACATTAGGGTTTGAGGCGGTTATGTGTTGTTGTATTAATGGGAAAATCGAAAAAAACAATCCTATTATTGTTAACCAAAAACCGAATGTAGTAAACTCAGATTTATCAATTCGCTTAATGTTATCATTAAGATCATCAATTAGACTGTAAATATCGTTTAAATCAGAAACTGTAACATATTGATGTTTTACAACAGCATTAGTAATAACTTCTGCCTTGTTAGCAACATTTTCCAAATAAGGATATGAATCACTGTCTAATATCGATGACATCCCCCGAATTGCCGTACTTGCAGAAAGGCTACCTAAAGTATTAAACAAGTTTCTGTACTGGTTTGGACTAAATCCCATGGCATTTAAACCAGTTATTTGATTTAAAATAGTATTTTGAGTATCTAATAATTTACTAAAAGTGTTATTTTCAATAATATTGGAAACACCTTGGGTTAACGCCTTGGTCAATGCTAATTGATCTGTTCCATGAGATAATGACAGCCCTATTCCTTGGCTTAAGTTTTTAGTTAAGTTAAAAATATTATTTGGCAACGCTATACCTTGCAATAGCTGACTATTAGCTAGCCAATTGGTACTTCCTATTGCAAAGGCTGGATTTACACGATTATTCATGAAATCCATGCCTGCAATATTCTTATAAAATCCCAGGCTTTTTTCGAGCGCTTTATTTATGCTATTAGGCCCAGTAAAACTGTTGGATAAGCCCATTGAGCGGCTTATCATTCTATTGATTTCATCTAAACTCATGATAGGAAATATAATTAATAAAATAGCATTTGTAAAGTTTTTAAATTTTTAACTCCATTTGTAATGGATGGTAGTCACCATTACAAATTGTAAATTCAAATGTACACTCAAACGCAACTTTAAGATGATTTATTTAAATGTCAACAAACACAGAGGAGTACAAAAAAGCCACGCAAGGGTGGAACAACCTCATCGAACAATCAATTAAAGGTCTGGTCGACCTTATTAGAACTGAAACTAAAAACGGCTTTTTAGAAGCTTTAGATCAGCATTCAACTAAAAGCAATCAGAATGAAAAAGCGGATGAAAACTTACTAACCCGCACTCAAGCAGCGAATTTTTTAAATGTGTCATTACCTACAATAGGTCGTTTGCAGAAAAATCAGCGTCTTATTTATTATAAAGTAGGTCGTCAGATTTTTTTTAAAAAAACTGATTTGCTAAGGGCTACCATGGTTCTACATAAAAAGTCAGGAGTTAATATAATTAAATAAATATAGGTTAAAACCTATGGCATCAGCCACAGCATCTACTTAGGCGCAGGATTGTCTTGCGCCTAAGAAACACAGTTTTTTTTGAAGTAAATAATACTTCATAATCTAATAAAATGTCTATTACAAATAATTATAAATTAACAAAAAATACAGTCCTCGATGCCACAAAAGGTGGCTTCTTATTTTTCAAACAAGTAATACCAGAGTTAAAATTAAACAGCAATAACATCAGTTGTAAATCAGTTAAAAACCCTTTTTACAATGACACCAAACCCGGCCTAAGCGTTTACTATTGGAATGCAAAATGGCGGTTTAAGGATTTTGGGGATGAAACCTATTCAGGTGATGTTTTCGATTTTGCTGCCTTTCACTATCGTATTGACCCAATAGCCGAAGAGGAGTTATTACTATCCACCATCATGAATGCGGCTGTAAACTTCGATGAGTCTACAATTAACAGTTGGGTTCAACCCAACATTCTTAATAAAGATAATGACTTTATTAAAGTTAATTTCAATGATCGAAAGAGCGCAGAGTTTACCCCGGCTGAAATTGCTTACTGGGCGCAGTATGACATTGATGGCGCTACGCTTTATCAAAACAGAGTTGTTGCGCTTGATTCATACAGTACTTTATACGATGAAGACCTTTATCCAATAATAAAGCAAAGACCAGCAGGCAAGATGTGGTTCGCCTACAAGCGGGATAATTATGCCAAAATCTATTGCCCCGAACCAAAGGGCTTTTGGTATGCAGGTGTAAAACCTATGAACTACACATTCGGTACCCCTTTTGATTCATATCCTGAAATGCAGGATATTATTTTGACTGGTGGTGAAAAGGATACGCTCGCTTTAATAGCTCATGGATTTAACGCAATTACCCTGAATAGCGAAACTGCAGATTTGCCTGCTAAAATAAAGAAAGACTTATTTGGCAACAGAATGAGGATAACATCTGTTCTGTACGATTCAGATGCTACTGGCATTAGACGATCTGCTGAATTATCTATAACTTTGAAATGCCCGGCTATAACTTTACCCCAATGGGTAATGGAACAAGGAGGAAAGGATGTTGCGGACTTCTTTAAATTAGGAGGAACAGCAGAAGAACTTGAATCCGTTATTAGTGAGGCTACCACATTATATTTAACCCCTCCATTACAGCCTGAAAGAAAAAGCGTCCGAACAGCACTTCAGCGAATGGAGGATGCCAGGAATCTACCGGAAATTCAAAAGATGTTCGATGTATTTCTACACTCCGGCGAATTAGCGATCCTATTTGGTGATACAGGTATCGGCAAAAGTATTTTGGCTGTTGCAATTGCGGATGCTGTTAGCAGAGGTGTAGGTTTATTAACACTTGAAAATCAATATGAGGCTTGCAATGTCATATATTATGATTTTGAGTTATCAGATAAACAATTTCAAAAGAGGTATAGCGATAATAAGGGAACCATGCATCAGTTTAGTAACAATCTTTACACTGATAATGTCGATTTTACTGAACTTATCGTTGACCGCAATAATAGGTTTGAAAAAGTATTGTTGGAAAAAATTAAAACGGATATTATCAATGTTGATGCCAAATTAATTATAATCGATAATATAACATTTTTAAGCGCTCAAACCTCATCCGATGTTCAAGTAGCAATGGAGTTGATGAAACTTTTAAAGCAGCTAAAAACAGAACTTGGCGTCACTATTATTGTGTTAGCACATACACCAAAAAGAAATCCATCGCAACCATTAATCATTAATGATTTAGCCGGTAGCAAGCAATTGAGCAATTTTGCTGACACCGTTTTTGCAGTTGGAATTTCAAGTGTGGATAGTGGTTACCGTTATATCAAACAGGTCAAGCCAAGCAGAAGTGGAGAGCTTAAATATGATGCCAGTAATGTTTTAAAATGTGAATTGCTTCGCAATGAAGTAGATGAGAGCCTGCTTACATTCAAGTTTATTGAATTCTGTTATGAAGCTTCATTATTGGCGGAGCCGTCAGATGAAGAAGACTTGAAGGCACAAGCTTTGAAATTGCGTAAAGGTGGTAAAGGGGCCACGATAAGAGATATAGCGAGAGAACTTGGCGTAAGTAAGTCAAAAGTCGGGAGGTGGGTTCAGTAACTCAATAAGTTTTGCAACCAGGTTTGAACTAATTTTGGTAGAACCTGGTTGCTGAGCTTTTTAAATAAACTAGAATTTAGTTATTGTTACCTCTGTTTTAAAAATCAGGGCGAGATTTAAATCAAAACGTGTTGTCCCAATTGTCCTTAATATCCTACTGTCCAGCTCAAAAACTGGGACATGAGTCAATTACTTATATAGGCATAAAAACCAATAATATCTTATGTCCCGATTTGCGGTGCGAACTAATGGGACAAAGGTTTCGCTTGGGACGTCAAACAATGTTTAAAGGTTGTAATATTATTTATAAATTTTATTTATTATCAACACTTAACTAACCGTTACTTACCACCCTTCAAATTACAAGTTTTAGATAGTGCGCTATGGTTTTGGGCAGAATTTCTCGATAATGGGTCATCAAAACAAAAAAATGAGACCTCAATTTTCCACTAATACAGATAAAAAATGAGCTAAAATATAAATTATTAGCAATTATAAATTTAATGCAATCTTATTAATTAATGTATAAAATTATAATTGTTAAACAACTAAATTTTATCTGAAAGATACAGAGTATATTGATAATGATGACCTTGTGGATGTAAAAACAACGTTGGAAATTACAATAACAAAAATTATTAATTCTTTAAAAATTAAAAAGATGAACTACAAAATCGAAAATGGCTGCTTGAATTTATTTGCTAATCCAAGTAGCGGTGACTTATGTTATATTATTCCACTTAATGAATCAGATATAGCAGACAAAAGACCTTTTTTATCCACACCCGGATTCCAGATTCCATTCGATAATCTTAATGCTTTATTAGTTGGAATGCTTACAATGGAAAAACTAAATAAGGCAGATTTATTACAAATTCAAGATATATTCAATAAGCAAGTAGAGTCTATTTCCGTTAATTGGGATATGGTTTTTACTATGGCTGATGCATATTATAGTTGGACCTTAGCTGAACCCGAATTATCAACGGCGTTTGCTATAAATTAGAATAATTTTAGTGATAATAACTTGTTACCAACATTCAGGTAACAAGTTATTAAAAAAGCTTTAGATCAATTTTTATGACACCAAGAAATTGCTGCAATAAAGTGCATGTACGGCACTTTTTATTTTCTGCATAAACTCTCACTGAAAGAATATAATTTCGTCTGTATAGCAGCCATAATGCCACAGATGAACATGTCAAACACTATGTCCAACAGGATTTAATAATTTTCACTAAGTCTGGCCATTGACTGGAAACATAGGGGAAGTTTTTTGCTGCAAAATCAATTTTAGTAGGAAGTGTAGACAATTTCCCTTTATAAAAAGGTTGATCTTTAACTACTTTGTATTCTTCAAGGGCAAAAGAAAATGCTTGAAAAAAGGCAACCATTGAAGTAACTGATAATAGTCTACTTTCTTTATTATTTAATGTCCATAAAGTTTTAGGGAAATTATCTTTAACAGCATTAAAATACATTGATAAAGACCTGGCGCAGAATTTTATATATTCATCAAGCTTATCGGAGTCAAATTTTTCTCCGACTATTTTACTTTTGTCGGCATCCGTCCAATACTTATAAAAAGTTTCCTTATTATCATTTAATTCAACCAGATCTTTTAGACCATACTTGATAATAGTAGGTATTTTTATCCCAGTTTTGTCGAGAGGTGACATAACAAATTCCCCTAAGAATGGAGACCTATTATTGAGTCCTGATATGACAGCCCAAGCTATACCTACAGATGAATTTGGAGTTTTTAAATTTTCAATATATTGTAATAATGCCGGCTCTACACCCTTGTGTTTACTATTAATTTGCAAAAATAATGAACTCTCAAATTTTCTCTTTTCTTGCTCTGAAAATTTAGTTTTATCATAATAGAGTCCCGTCACTAATAAATGTCTCTTATTCCTTAGGTCTTCAATCACAGGTTCAAGGGTATCCATCCCTCTATAATGACCAAAAACACGATGTTGACCATCAATAATACCGATTGAGTTAATTTTATAGGGGACTTTAATAATTAAGCTCTCTAATTTAATCCCATCTAATGTCATGTCCGGAATTGCTATCTCGACATCATTTACTATTCTTGAAAATTTGACATCAGCTGGTAAACTGACAATAATGTTATCAATGAATGTTCTCTTTTCATGTGCTAAAAATTTACGAATACTTTCTACCTTACTGGGTATAATTAATCTTTGGTAAAATGAGTTGCTTCCGCCATTCCAGCTATCTTTTCTAAATACATAAGAGCAATCCATTAGATCAGACGCTTTCATTACAAATGTAATTAGCTGTACCCCATCAGGAAGACCTGAACTTGCTTCAGGTAAAATTACTGCTGATTGTATATCCTTTACGACAGTATCAGACGAAGGATCTCCTACTTGAGATAAATCAAGATTTAAATATTTAAAAAATTCATTTATTGATGACAGCTTTATTGAAGATGTTACAACCTTAAAATATTCAAGTGATTTTAAGTCCAAGTATTTTATTGAACTATACTCTTCTTGGGTATCCTCTTCAATCTTAGTTTCTGAACAGTAGATATAAAAGATATAACATTGCTTTGCAGAATAAATAAAATTACCAGCTCGCTCTGGAAATTTATTCTTTAAAAAGTCTATTAACTGTTGTTTATTCTGTAAAATGTCTTGGTAAAACTCGTTTTTCTTCCTAAGATGTTCCTTAGCATGGCTTATAGTTTCTTCACAAACTAATATTATATTTTTATAAACAAATATATTATCAATTTCGCTCGATGTTTTTCCTACCACCAAATCTTTTCCATCTGTATTAAAGTACTCAAATCCCATAGATTTGAATATCGCTTTGATAAGAGAATGAATTTTGGCTTTTCGCCTATTTTCAGCTTTTTGTTCTGCTGATAATACGATCTTCTTTTTTTTACTTTTTGTTGATTTAGACTTGATTTTTTTTGGAGCAGGAGGCATTATTTAGGTTTTTATTTCAATTTTAAAGAAAAAAATGAATAAAAACCTATGTCACTGTCATTTATATTTTTTTTAATCAAGCTTTTATATTTAATACTCTTTTGATAGCTATATATTCTCTTCTTGGTAAACTTATATAATAGAGCGTCTTTTATATCGGCTTCCTTTATTAGTATTTCTGAAGTTATCGCAATTACTGTTGGTGTGTACTTAGCTTGTTTGATTAGATCAGATGTTGCGGTGCTTAGGTTCGGTATGGTTACTAAGGAGGGATTATTAGTTAATATATATATAACAAAGTTGCTGTTATCAATTGATATAGGATTAATAATACAACTAAATATTAAGTTATCATTTGCTTTTGCGATATCTTCCACTACAAATCCGGCTACCTTATGTATTCTCAATATCTTATTAGTTGTGAAAAAGTCCTTATAATAAACATCATTGTTTTTATTATCAGATTCCTTTTTATCCCAATACTCCTTTGCTCCTAATATTATCTTCTCTTCATATAACTTTTTATATGCTGTATTTATATCTACCCCAATTGCTTTTCTATTCATAAGGGAAGCTATTGCCAAAAGGGTTCCAGACCCTGCGAATGGATCAAGGATTAAATCGTTTTCTTTTGAAGATATAGAGATGATTTTCTCTACTAACGAATAAGGAAATGGGCAAAAATGTTCTTGTTTGTTATTTCCCCAACCCCTTATGGGATTCGTTATTGACCATACATTAGATGGTGCCTTGCCATTGGAATTATATCTCTCCGGATAACTTTTCCACCACTTTTTTAAATCAGTTATTTCTCGGACTTCGTCCATCGAAAAATAAAAATCATCCCCTTTAGTAAAAAACAATATATATTCAAATTGATTTTTAAAATGACCATTACCGTTCCAAGGGATGTTCTTTTCCTTATCCCATATTATTACTTCTTTGAGGCGCCACGTATTTGCATTTTTAGATAGTAAGTTAGTGACAATATCAAATGGTAAAGTCTTAAGTACGCCGTCTTTTTTAAAAGTATCAACTATCAACCAAAAGCTCGCATTTGGTGTGGCTAAATCATAACAATCCTGAAAGATCTGACAGACATCATCTAGATATTCGGTATATTTTTCTTGACCATAGCCGATTTGTTCAGCATTATTATTGTAATTTAAAATATCATAATAAGGTGGTGAAGAGACTACCAAATTTGGGCTCTTGTACTTAGATTTATTAAAAATAGACTTTAAATTTTTAGAATTACCTAAATGGTAAACAGACGTACCGACCATAATATTTAGAAAGTGAAGCAAATTGATAAAGATATACTTCCTATTGAAACCAATCAACCCTTCTTAAAATAATTCTTTGATTGTTATTTTAAGTGCTGTGGATAATGCATTTATAGTGCTTAACGTCGGATTGATTTCACCCCTTTCAATTCTTCCCACTTGAGATAAAGGTATTTCAGCCATATTTGCCAACAATTCCTGTGATAAGCCATGAGAGATTCTCAAATCTCTTAACCTTCTTCCGAAAGCCTTTATAACTTCGTCATTTTTGATGTTTATCACAACATCGAAAATGAGGCATATATGTGTTTTTTGTTGACGCATGTATGCGTTATTTAATTATATTTACACATGCTTAATACAAAGTAACCTTACAATTTATGATCACCAAAAACCTTAACAATTTTATTTTTCTTCTATTTTTATTAATAATGGGTCTATTCCCTTTATTGTGCCATGCACAACAAGACTTCGAGTTTGGCAAGACAGAACAGCAGGTCAAAAATGAATTGGCAGTCGACCCGGAGTGTACGTTTGTTAAAAAAGAATTTATAAATAATGGTAGCCTATCAGTACTAATATTTTATCTCTCAGATGGGGATTTAGAAAGTAAGAGATATTATTATTTTAATAAAAACAACAGAATGGTCAAATGGGCAGAGACATATCCTCTCGAAAATTTGCAAAATCTATATCTGCTTTTTAGCAATTCAGACGTATATACAAAAGTAGATGAAGTAACCTATTATAATAATATTACAAAAACAGTCGTGAACGTAAAGGTTGGAAGTAACTATTGTGGATTAATGTATGAGCCTGTGAGCGGTACACGACTATCGATGAAACGCACTTTATCAACTCACAAATAGTGATTGCCAATAAATTTTTGTCTTGGTAATAAAGCTATCGGTAAATGAAAGATTATACTAGTCCCCTTATATGATAGCAATTTTTCGTTCACCAACCTTTGATGGGGCGGGAAATGATGATGCACAAGGTGTTAACGATCGATAATTGTGTCCCATTGTCCCGTATGCAACCTCAAGACAATGGGACAAATTGACCATATCTAACTATTTACCATAGCACCACATAAATTTCATATAGCAAGGTTTTTTTCGGGCGCAACCCTTATCTACCTTTTAAGAATAATGCCGTATGTGGGTCATATTAAACCACTGTATCACTTGGTTATTAATGTATTACTTATATAAATTCAGTCTACTAATCAACCAATAATTTATCAATATCAATCATACACTTTAAATTGAAATCACAATGAAAAAAGTCCTATTAAGTACAATTGTATTAACAGCATTCTCATGCTCAATTATTTTATTTCAAGTCAGCTGTAAAAAGTCTGCTGATGCGGCAACTTCTAATACTTATGTCGCGGCTACGCAACAAAGCAAAATTATTTACACTAAAAACCTGCCAGTAAGCGGTTCAACAGGTGCTTACTATTGTGAGATATGGATTGCAAATTATGATGGTAGCAACGCACAAAAAATCAATATTACTTTACCATCGGGTCTGTTTGTTGATTATACCACGTTTGTAAAACTATCACCAGATCAAAAAACTATCTTTTTCCGTGTAGCCGATGTTAACAATGACAAAAATGGCACAGGCTTTTATTCATCTAATATTGATGGCACTAACGCTAAACTAATAGTCCCTAATGATGGTACTGGTGGAACTATTGAAGTAGCCTATTAATTAAAAAGGAAATTGATAAATTAAAAAACGGCTGTCTAAATGATGTCCGTTTTTTTTTTTCAACCTATTAAAGTATAACTTTTCTCAAATACCCGACCTTGAATTTTTCGTATACAACAGTTATAGTTGAACCTATTCCAATATACACGGCTATGATTGAAGATTTCGTAAAGGTTTGAAAAGACCTTTTCTCTTAAATTCTCCTTTTTACATTTGCCAGTTTAGTAAATATTAACCGGATATGATAAAGGCAGATTTTAGTAAAAGTAATAACCTCTTTTTAAGTTACCCAAAAGGATTTTCAAATGAATATGAAAGTCTTGTTCCTTTCTATGATGGATTAATTGAACTTATACCCATATCTATAAACCTAAATTTAATAGTTAATACAAGGAAAATACAATTAGAGTTAAAAGGAAAATTTAAGCATAAATCCAACCTTGAAATATTTATCGTTAATTATTTTGATGAGCTGTGGTTAAGGGATTGCATGGGAGTTTTTGCAGGTGATAAAATCTATAAATTTAATTACTCACCAAACTATTGCTCATTAGGTCAAGAGGCTAAATATTATCAATATATAAATAAACTTTCTAAACGTTTTTTGGGTGAAGTATTTACATCTAATTTAATAGAGATACCACTAAATATTGATGGGGGTAATTTTGTACATAATACCAAACACGTATTTATGACCGAAAAGGTATATGAAGATAACCCAGGTAAGAATGTGGAGCAGATTATTAAAGACAATATCGGATTGGAGGCCATTATAGTGGGAAAAAACTATTATGATGTGATTGGCCATACAGATGGTTACATGGCCTTTAAAGATGAGAAAACACTGTTTTTAAGCGAATATCCTGATCTACCTTATCTAAAAAGGGATAATGAATATGTAGCGATGCTTAAGAATGTAGCTATTAAAAATGGCTTTGAAGTGCTACCAATTTTTGATTGCCCCGTTGATGAGCCAATAAAATGCTCATGCAAAGGGATTAATACAAGAAGTTGTATATTTTCTGCACGTGGAGTATTTGTCAATTACATAAGATTTAATGACTGCATTATTATGCCTGAATATACCTTGCCAATTAATAGCTCTGTGGATTATAATTGGGTAAACAAAAGGTTATTTCAAAGCCATGGATTTAATGTATTGACAATTAATTGCGATGAATTATCAAAATTTGGTGGTTCATTACATTGCATTAGCTTTCAATCTTAGTGCGATTGAATCCTTGAATTTTAAGTCCATTGAAGAAAATTTTTAAATTTTCGCACCAACCTTAACTTAAATCAAAAAGCTCAAAAATTTTCTCGAATTACTGGCATGTGAAATACTGTCAGAGCAACAACTATTGACTATAAATAATTAATCCGTACATTTGTAACTAATTGATATTTAATTAATTATAATATAAAATTAAATATTTTTATAAAATTATAACAAAATTTAATATGGCTAATGCTACTCCAAAACTCGAAAAACGTAAAGATAAAAATGGTGAATTGATCATCAAAAATGTACCAGTATTAATTGATTTTACTTTTAATGGTAAGCGTCTATGGTTATCCACAGGTGAGCATTGCGATGCCAATAAATGGGATGAAAAAAACAACCGGGTAAAAGCCAGTGTAATCGGAAGTGCCGAAATTAATGAAGTTATTAAAACCAAATGTGAAGAAGTAAACAAAGTTTACAGGGAAGCTATTATAATGGGTAAACAACCTACTCCAAGTTATCTGAGGAATATATTAAATGCAGATAAGGCAATAAGTAAAAAATCGCTAATACAGCACTATGAAGACTTTATTGAAGGTTATCGTTTAAAAGGTGCAAAAGGAACAGTAACCAAACTAAAAACCAATTTGAAGCACCTACAAAATTTCGGCAAGAAACAACATATCAGTATAGACTTTGATACGATTTCCGCCATGTTTCTTAATAAATATGTGGAATATTTTCAGGTGCAACTTCAGCATACCAACGGAACAATTGCCCGAAATATCAAGGTGTTTAAATGGTTTTTGAATTGGGCTTCAAAATATGACTACAACAAAAATTATACTTACAAAACATTCAACGTGAAATATCAAGAGCCTGAAATTATAGTATTATCTGATGATGAGCTTTTACACTTATTCACGATGACAATCAATAATGATTGCTTGAGGCAGATTAGAGATATTTTTTGTTTTAGTTGTTTTACCGCACTAAGATATTCGGATGTTAAAAACCTAAAAAAAACAGATATAAACAATGGCTTTATTAGTATCACTTCAATCAAAACCAAATCGCAGATTGTTGTACCACTCATTCGAGAGTCTAAAGAAATATTATCAAGGTATGTCGATTTGCCCGGTAAAAATGCTCTGCCTGTTATCAGTAACCAAAAAATGAATGAGTATTTAAAAGAGTTGGGAAAACTTGCTGGTTTAAACCGCCCAATTACCAAAGTGAAGTTTAGGGGAAGCCAAAGAATTGATAGCGTAACTCCATTATATGAAGTATTAACTACACACATTGGAAGAAAGACATTCATCTCCTATATGTTCAGAAAAGGAGTAGATTCAGAATTAATAAGAGCTATATCCAATCATAAATCCATATCCTCATTTGCCCGATACAATAAAATTGATGATGAACACAAAGCAAGTGCAATGACTGTGGCCTTTAAAAAAGCAATATAGCCAATATATATAGCGCAAACTATAAAATTAGGTTATCCATTTTGTATGCAATTTTGTATGTGAAAAAGAAAAAACCGCTGAATTTTAAAGATTTAGCGGTTTTTTTATGAATTTGGCGGAGAGGGAGGGATTCGAACCCTCGATACACTTTTGGCGTATACACACTTTCCAGGCGTGCTCTTTCGACCACTCAGACACCTCTCCGATTATATTATTCCAATTAAACAACCTTACTTATCAATCGACTTGTAAAATTATTCTCATTTTTGGACTGCAAATGTAAAATAAATTTCCGGATACCTTTACGCCTCTTTATCTTCACGCAATAGCTTACCCCGATTAACGTTTTAGCATTATTAAACTCATACAACAAATGAAACTTATCCGATCTTATTTTCCTGTGCTCGTTATTTTAGCGGCACTAATTACTTTGCAAGCATGTAAAGCAAAAAAACTGGTTCAAAAGTCAACTCCTGTAGCCGACACTACCAAACCAGCTCCGCCGCCACCTGCACCGGCTCCGCAACCTGCTCCGCCAGCGCCAACTCCGCCGGCTGCACCTGTTTATACTTTTACCAATATTCAGTTTGAATTTAATTCAGGCGTGTTAAAAACAAGTTCATATCCTGATTTGGATAAAGCAGCCGCATTAATGAAGGTTGATCCCTCAGCTACTTTTATGTTGAAAGGCTATGCTTCTGCCGAAGGGACTGACGCGCATAATATGGAACTATCAGTTGATAGAGCAAATGCAGTTAAAGCCTATTTAGTTAACTCAGGCGTTAATGCCGGTAATATAAGCACGCAAGGTTTTGGCGAAGCCAACCCGATTGGTGATAATACCACCGAAGCAGGCCGTGTATTAAACCGCCGCGTGGAGATCAGCAAGCAAAACTAATTTTATGTCGATACAAAAAAGCCCGGTATAGTTAACTATACCGGGCTTTTTTGTATATGGGCAATATTAAATTCCTGTTTTTTGGCGGATATCTTTTAGCACACCGTTTTTATGTAGCAAGATAGCTGTGGTTTTGTAACGCACGTAAGCTTTGGTAACATACAGGTAGCCTTTATAATCGTTACTTTGGCCCCATGAGTTTTTAACGATGTAGTACTCTTTACCGTTTTGATCTTTGGCAAGGCCTACAATGTGCATGCCGTGGTCATCGGTAGTATTGTAATTGTCGAATGCTGCTTGCCTTACTTCAGGAGTTATTTCGCGTTCTGGTTTTGGGCCGTTGAACAAGCTGTCGCGTTCGCCTTTTGTCATATCCTTTGTTTCTTTTTCTGGCACATAAGCTACGCCGTTTGTCCAGCTGAAGTACTTTTCAGATACATCGGTACTCCAGGCTACGGTGTAACCATTTTTAAGCGCGTTATCAATAACATCAGTAATATCATTCACCTTAATATTGTAAACTTGTGCATATGCCCAGTTATCAGGCACTAATAAGGTGTATTTTTCATAGTACGGATGATCAGTTTCTGATGAAAACTCTACATAATCATCCGGGTTGATACCTACAACTTCTTTAGCAAAGGTTTGCGGGGTATAGCTTTTGCCTTTATAATCAAAACTGGTTGGTACTTTGCCTAAATACGCATCAATTGCAGCAGTATAAGCCGGTAGCCATGCTGTTGAAAGCTGGCCGTTAGGGTTAGTCACCACCGCTTTAAGTATGCCTTCCATTACCGCGCTTAGTTCACCAAATTCATTTGAGTTAGTACCGTAATTTAAACCTGTATAGTTAATTTGCGGCATTGCGCCATATTTGCGAAACATATTGATCACATCATGAGGTTCGCCGCCATCACCCAAGCTAACAGCGCCGTGCATGCGCACATAGTTAATGCCTTTTTCAATATAAGCGCAACGTGCTGAATATAATTGCGACAGATCAAGCGGTTGTTTACCTTCACGGATCATTTCAGACTCCAAAAATGAATTGGTTGAGTAGCTCCAGCAGGTGCCTGATGATGCCTGATTTTTGATAGAGGTGTTTGCCAGATCGATAACCGTAGTAAAAGTGTAACCAGCTTTGCTGTTTACGCTTTGGTTATTTTTCAGCGAGTTTACCAGGTTATCCTGGGCTTTAAGGTTGAATGCAGATACGGCAAAAGCCAGCACCAACACACTGTGTTTTAGTTTCATATTAATTAGGGTCAGTTATTAGTTTCAAAAATAACCTAATTAGTATAATTTACAAATCAATAGTATCGGTGCATAAAATCGTTACAAACAAAAAAGCAGACCGTTTTAATGGTCCGCTTCCTGAAATTAATAATCGACTAAAAAATTATTGAACCCTTGCATTATGTTTATCGCGGTATATAGCACGGCTGGTACGGTTTTCCTGGTGGCGTAACATGGTACGCTGGCGCGGGGTAACATGCCCGCTGGCCTTTGCAATATGCTTTTCGGCACTAATGCGCCTTTCATCATTCCTAAGGTTATGCGCTTCGTGATGCGTAAGTTGGCCGCTGCGTACACCCTGATTAATACGGCGGTTTTGGTTATGTTGCCTCGCATTTATAACGGGTGTCCTGTCTTGTGCGTTTGCCAATGAGGTGATAGCTAAAGCAGCTACCAGTAAGCCTCCAAATATGTTAATTTTCATGTTAGTTATTATTGTTTATGTATAATATATAGAGGGTATTTATTATTGATGGTTTAATATTCGTCAAAATATTTAGGCTGATAAACCGAGATAGTTAATTTTAGCTTATGTTTGTTACGGTTTGCCACAAAGGCAATTTATACTTATAAAAACTGTTTAGTTGTAGATGCTGAGCATTAACGAGATTAAAAAACCCATCGCTGCAGAGATCGACGTTTTTGAAGATACCTTCAAAAACTCCATGTATAGCTCAGTACCCCTGCTTGATCGTATTACCCATTATATTGTAAAACGTAAGGGTAAGCAAATACGCCCTATGTTCGTGTTTTTCTCGGCCAGCATTTGCGGTAGTATCAATGAGGCAACGCATCGTGGCGCGGCTTTGGTTGAGTTGCTGCACACCGCTACTTTGGTGCACGATGATGTGGTTGATAACTCTTACCAGCGCCGTGGCTTTTTCTCGATAAACGCTTTATGGAAAAATAAAATAGCTGTTTTGGTGGGCGATTATTTGCTCTCGAAAGGCTTGCTGCTCTCCATTGAAAATAATGACTTTAAACTCCTGCGCATTGTAAGCGAGGCGGTTAAGCAGATGAGCGAAGGAGAGTTGCTGCAGATAGAAAAAGTTCGGCGCATGGATATCGACGAGCCGATTTATTACGAGGTGATCCGCCAGAAAACAGCTTCGTTAATCGCGTCTTGTTGTGCTTGCGGGGCGGCATCTGCCGGGGCAAGCGATGAGGTGATCGAGAAAATGCGTTTGTTTGGTGAAAAAATCGGCATCGCGTTCCAGATTAAGGATGATATGTTTGATTTTGGTACCAATGATGTGGGCAAACCTTTGGGCATCGATATCAAAGAGAAAAAAGTTACCCTGCCGCTGATCTATTCGTTAAGTAATTGCGATAAGGCTGATAAAAAACGGATGATCAACCTGG
>Ga0302221_10000699_pt1 | contig 23497 bp, 2 predicted proteins | sample II_Palsa_E2_1_FD_193517 | JGI IMG/M metagenome (GOLD analysis project Ga0302221, IMG submission 193517) | Peat permafrost microbial communities from Stordalen Mire near Abisko, Sweden - II_Palsa_E2_1 | ecosystem: Environmental > Terrestrial > Soil > Palsa > Peat permafrost | place: Sweden... | reverse complement strand
AATAATATTTTTATTAATAATATTTTTATTAATAATATTTTTATTAATAATATTTTTATTAATAATATTTTTATTAATAATATTTTTATTAATAATATTTAAATAATAATATATAATTATTTAAATATAATATATTCTTTTAATAAAGATATTATTATTTAGAATTAAATTAATTTTAATCTTAAATAAATTAAAAAATTATTAAATTTTAATTTATTTAATAATTTTATTAATTAATTAATTTTTTGATTTTCAAAAAATATATAATTAAAATTTATTATACTTTTAATTATTAAATCTTTTATATAATAATATTTTATTATTATATATTTAATTCTTTTATAAAAAATTAAGTTTTTAGTTAATAATAAAGTTTTATTATTATTTATATAAATTAAACATTTATTTTATTTATAATATTCTAATTCTTTTAATAAGATTTTAATATAAATAGTCTTTTTTATTATAGTATTAATAGTTATATATTTAGTTTTTATAATACTTTAAACTATAATCGACTATAATTTAAACTTTTAATTAATAATATCTTTAGCGTATAATATTAAATAATTATTAGTCGATTTAATAATTTTAATATTAATTATATAGTCGGTATTATATTATTTATTTATAAAGTAATTTTTAATTTTTATAATACCTTAAATTATTTTATAATCTTTAATATTTTTTTTTAAATATTTATAAATTCTTTTAACGATAATAAAATAAATATTATTAAAGTTAGATATATAACAAGTTAATTTAATAATTATAAATATAATATTAATTCTAGTATTAAGTATTATATATAATAAAAAATCTATAAGTATTTAATATAACTTAATTTATTCTTTATTAGATTTTAATTTAATATAAGAATTTATAAATATAGACTTTATTTTAATATTTTATAAATTATATTTATTAAATATTTTATTAATATAAATAACTTAACTTAATTTAATAAATTTTTTATTAATATTAAAATTAATATTAATATCTAAATAATCTTTAATAATTCTTAAGTTTTTAATTTTAAAGTCTTGACTTATTAATTTAATAAAGTCGTAAAATATAATTTTATTAAGAGCTAAAATAACTAAATTATTTGTCGTATTTTAAGGATATCGATAAAGATATTATATTATAACTAAGTCGAATTAGTTAAATATAAAAGAAGTGAGTTTTTAAAGTCCTTGGATTTAAAAGAGTAAGAAGTTATCGAAAGCCTGATTTTTTATCTATGCAGGAATTCTAGTCCCTTATATATTCGTTAGTTATGGATTTAAATCACTATAACCGATAATTGATTTTAAATCAAAACTACTAGTACGCACGTAACGCTTATTAATTATTATAAATTCTTATAAATCAATACTTATTATTATAAATTAGTTAACTTGATTTTAAAGTAAACGCTCCTTATTTCAAATACTTAAATTTAGCCTAAATACTAAATTCTCCGATCCTTTAAACCGGACTAATAATAATTTAGCGATTTTTAATAACCGCAAATATTAAGTGAATTAAGCAAATTAATTTTTATATAATAATAGGTTATATTAACTATTATTAATTTTAATTTCGTCTTAATTATATTAACAATAATTAAATTATTTAGTTTTAACTTAAAAATCTATTAAAATATCTCTTAAGCTCTTAAATAAAAGTTAAGAACTTTAATTTAATAACTGATGTACTTATTTATAAAAGTAGGTCTAGTAATTAAAATAAGATATTTAATATAGTTATTAGTTAAAATATAAGTTTTTTAATATTTAAGTATTAATGGTTCTTAAATAATTAAATAATAAATTCTTATACTTTAAATATAATAATATCATTATTAGTAGTATTTAAATAATAATATATAATTATTTAAATGCGACATTATTAATATATAAATAAATAATAATCTTAATATTATTATTTATAAATAAATATATTTTATTATTTAAAGACTTAAATTTTAATTTTATAAACTTAGGTTTTAAAGTATAAAATTATATTTAAGTTAATTATTTTAATTTATATAATACTTTATTTAATAATAATATATAATTAAAATAATTAATATTTATAAAATCTTTAAGTTATTCTAAATATAATAAAATATAAATATTTCTTTAAATAAATATTAATATTATATTTATTTTAAATATTATTAATATAAAGATTAATTTTCACGTTATTTATTTTATAATACTAATATAAGTTTTAATATAATTATATATTATTATTTAAATATTATTAATAAAGATATTATTATATTTAAAGTATAAAAATTTATTATTTAATTATTTAAGAATTATTAATACTTAAATATTAAAAAACTTATATTTTAATTTTTAACTTTACTAAATATTTTATTTTAATTACTAGACCTATTTTTATAAATAAATACATTAGTTATTAAATTAAAGTTCTTAATTTTTTATTTAAAAACTTAAAAAATATTTTAATAAGATTTTTAAGTTAAAACTAAATAATTTAATTATTATTAATATAACTAAGACGAAATTAAAAATTAATAATAGTTAATATAATCTATTATTATATAAAAAATAATTCGCTTAATTCGCTTAATATTTAGGGCTAAGAAAAATTATTAAATTATTATTAGTCCGGGTTAAAGAATTAGAGAATTTAATATTTAGACTAAATTAAAAAATTTAAAATCAAGAATATTTACTTTAAAATTAAATTAATTGATTTATAATAATAAGTATTGATTTATAAGAATTTATAATAATTAATAAGTATTACGTATATATTAATAGTTTTAATTTAAAATTAATTATTAATTATAGTGATTTAAATCTATAACTAATAAATATATAAAAGATTAAAATTCCTATATAAATAAAAAATTAAGCTTTTAATAACTTTTTATTTTTTTAAATCTAAAGACTTTAAAAACTCACTTTTTTTATATTTGACTAATTCGACTTATTTATAATATAAATTATTTTTATTAATATTCTTTAAAATATAATAATAATTAAATTTATATAATTATTTAAAGTCTTTAATAACGAATCTTGATTTAAATATAGGACTTAAAGTATTAATATTTTTAATTTTATATTTTATTAACTTTTTAAAATTTTAATATTTTTAGATCTAAAAACTAATTTCTAGATATTATTATTATTTAAAGTATCTAGCTTTAATTTTATAAATTTTATTTATTTAATTTTATTTAAAGTATTTATAGTTTTTTTTTATATAATTTAGATTTAATTAAATCTTTAATTTTAATTTTAAAATTTTTATCTTTCAAGATTAATTTATTGTCTTTATCTTTAAGAATAAATTTATTATTTTTATCTTTAAAGACGGATTTATCGTCTTTATTAATTTTATTAATTTTATTAATTTTATTAATTTTATAATTATTTTTAAAAGAATTATTAATACTAGAACTTTTATTTTTATAATTATAAAAATTAATATAACTAGTATTTATATTTTCTTTAAAAATTAATTTTTTATTAATATTTAAATTAAATATTAATAAATTATCGAAATTATTATTTTTAATAATTTGACTAAAATCTCTTAAATCTTTTAAATTATTTAAATTATTAAAATAATAATTTTCATGATTTTTAAAATTAAAATTAATATTTATTTCTTGATTTAATGAATTTAAATAAATTAAAGAAACTTTATTATATATATTTAATTATATAATATTTATATTAAATCCGGATAATTTATTAGACCTTATATATTAATAATTAAAGTTTAATTCGTCTAAATTATTATTATTTTAATTAATTATTTTTTTATTAATTATTTAATATATTTTAGTTTATTTTAGTATTATAAGTAAATTTAATTTATTGTTATTATAAATATTATTATTATTATTATTTATAGATTTTTTATTATAAATTAATATATAATTATTATAATCAAGAGATTTAATTTTTAAAAATATATTATAATCTTTTTTAAGTTTATAATTATTTTTATAATTTAATTTTTTTTAATTATTATATCTTTAATAATATTAACTTTATTATTTTTTAATATAAAAATAATAAAATTATTAAAGGACTTAAATCCTACTAATATATTTTTTTTAGACTTATTATTAAATTTTTTATTTTCTCTAATTATTTTAAAGATTAAAATATAATATAAAGATTTTAATATTCTTATATAAAATAAAATAAATTTTTGTTTAATTATTAATTTATAAAGATTAATATTAATTATATTATTATAAATAAATTTTTTAATATAAATAATTCTTTAAATTAAAATCGATTATAATTTTAAAAAAATATTTTTATAAGAATAAATTAATATAATATATTCTAATAAATATATATTAAAATATTTAAATTATTTTATTATTTTAAGCTTATATATAAATAGTATTATACTTTAATAATAATTCTTTAATATAATAAAAAAAGTTTAATTTAATTAATTTAAATTTTTTAATATTATTTAATCGTGTTTTTTTAATATTAATATTAAATTAAATTAATATTATATTATAAATATCGAATTTAAATTTAATAATATAAATTTATATATATTTATTAATATAATAAATTATAATAAATATATAATTTTTTTTTTTAGTTTTTTAATTTTAAATAAACCTAAAATATTATAATTAATAAATTTAAATATATTAACGAGATAATAATAATAGTAATAATAATAATTATTTATATTTAGCGAGTATAAATAAAACTTATAGCTCTAAAATCTTTTAAAGAATATAAGAATATATTAAGCTTAAAAATTAAATATAAAGAATATAATCTTGAAAAAATAAATTATATAAATATACTTAACTAAAAAATCTTATAATTATATAAAAACCTCTTTTAATAAATAAAGTAATTACTAGAGAAAAATAAAGAAGAATTTCTCTCCGGATTACTTTAAAGTATAAAGTTTAATATAATTAAAAAGATTATTCCCTCGTCCGGTAAGATATTTCCCACGCTAGGCATTATGACTAAAAATCGTCAGGCAGATACATGATTTTAACTATAATGCCTGGCGTGGGAAATATCTTACCGGACAAGGGAATAATTTATAAACTTATAAAAATAAATAAATATCAAGATTATACATTAATAAAAAAAATTAATAAATAAAAAAAATAAAAAATAATCTAGAAAATCTAAATTCCTTTAATATATATAATATATTTTTAATATAGAATAATATTTTTATTTTTAATATTTATTTTAATTTTTTTTATTTTATTAAAATATTTTAACATGACCCCGCTTTAAATAAAAACTAGTTTAAATTAGTTTAACTTTAAGTTTAGTCTTGATTAACTCTAAATTCTTGATTAAGTATAGCTAAATATAGATTAAATCTAGACTCGAGTTATATTTGACTTTAGATATAAGTTTTAATATTATTAGTTAGACTTAAATTAATCTTGATTATAAAAAGACTATACCAGACTATAATAAGATTATATATTTAATTATAGTATTAATATAAATATTAATAATAATAATAATAATAAAGAAAAAATATTAACTAAATAACTATATTTAATAAATTTTATTTAATATAATAATACTCTAGCGAAGTCTTTATTAATTCTAATATATATAAATAAGCGAGTTATATTAAGTCCTAAAAATATTATATAATTTATATATATAATAAAATAATATATAATAATAGTCGCTATAATAAAATAAATTATTAATCTAGTTACCGACCGATATATTATTATTAGTTTTATATAATTTAATTAATTAATAGATTAATAAATTTAAATACTTTAAGTATTATAATATATTTATTAATAATTATAATTGTCTCGATATTATAAATAAAAAATATAATTAAATTTATTATTAAATTTTTTAAATAAAATACCTTTATATTAAAGACTTAAAATATTATTTATAAAGACTATCTAAATAATTTATTTTATAATAATTTATTTAAATTCTTTCGAGATATAAAAAAATAAAATAATTAATTATTATAAATAAATAAACGTCTTATTTTTTTTATTAATCTTTAAGATTATAGTGACTTTTATTAGTTTTTAGATTTATAAAAAATAATTAAAGATTAAGTAATAATTAAAAAATATTTATTATCTATAATATATTTAATAAATTTTTAATATATTTTAAAGAATTTAATAATTATTTAATTTATATCCGGAAATATACTTAAAATATTAATAATAATATATTATTTTATCTTTAAAAAAATCTTTTAATTTTATTTAAAATATCTAGATTTATTTTAATTTAATAAAGAATTTTATTATAAATTATCTTTAATATTAAAATATTTTAAAATCTTTATTTATAAAATTTAAGTTTTTTTTATTATATTTTTTATTATAATTTTATTAATTATAAAAAAAAGTATTTTAAAGTTAAAGATTAATTTATATTAATTAATAATTTTATAAAGTAATTAGTTATTATTTATTTTATTAATAATTTTTTTTTAATATATTTTTTTAATTTTTTAGACTATAATATAAATTTCTTTAATTATTATTAATATTTCTTATATAAATAAATTCCGATAAAATAAATACTCGTTATAAATCTCTTAGTATTCCGATATTTATTATAAAACTAGATAGTCTTTATTTTTATTTAATTTATTAATTATTTTAATTATTAAAAAAAATACTTTAATAAAAGTATTAATATATTTATTAATTTATTCGATATTAAAAATAATTTTTAAATCCGGGAGATTTATTATTTTATTTTTAATAAATTTTATAAAAAATTTAAGTTTAATATTTATTATTTTATAATAAAATTATTTAAAAAAAATATCTTCGCTAAAAATAATAATAATTTAAATTTTATAATCTAATTTATTTTATATATTTAAGTATATTATTATTATCTTAAATAAGATATTAAAAAAAAAATTAAAAAATATATTTATAATTTTATATAAGTAATTTTTTTTAGATTTATTAATAAAGTTTATATTATTATTTATAAACTAATAAATAAATTTTATATTTTAATTAAAAAATTTAATATTAGATTTAAAAATATTATATTTAATATTAAAGTCTTTATTAATAAAATAATTAAATAAAAAAATAAAATAAATAATATAATTATTTATTTATAAATATTAAAAATAATAAAGTTATTAATATTAATCTAAAATAAATTTTTATTATAAATTAATTATTATTATTATATTAAAAAACGAATTCTTTTTTAAATATATATTATAATTTAAAATTTCTTATCTAAAAAAAAAATTTTATTAAATTTTTTTTAAATATAATTAAAATATAATAATTATAAATCAAATAATTTAATATTTTAATTTTAAAAATTATTTAAGATTTTTATATATAAATTATATTTATATATTTTATATATATAAATTATAATATTATAATATAATTAAATAATATTTTATTAATATTTATTTAATAAATTTATAGATTATTATTTTTATATTATTATTTATAATTATTATCGCGAGAGTTTTTTTAGTTTTTTAATATTAATTAAAAAAATTATTAATTTTTATATTTTTATTTTTAATTATAAAGTTTATTATATTAAAGTTTTTAACCGAGATTATAATTTAATAAAACTAATTATTAAATAATTAAAAATTATAAAAAAATATAAAAAAAATAAAAAAAAATTATTATTATTATAATTCGAGAGTTTATTATTTTATAAATAATAATTATAAATTTTTTTTTATTTAAATATTATAATAATATTAATATTTTAACTTTATATTTATATTTATAGTTATATACTTTAAAGAATTAAATTTATTAAAATAAATAAAATATTATTAAATAACTCGGAATTTTTTATTATTATAATAATAAATAATATTAAGTTTTTTTGATCGATATTATTAAAAATACGAGCTGCGTCGTGTCACGTGACTGCGTCACGTGGCACCAGCCACCTGCTTTATACACGCAGTGTATATAAGGAAGCGGAGCTTTCTTTATAATTTAAGACAATTAATATATTTTTTATCTCTTAATAAATATAAAATAATTAATTAATAAATAATAAATTAAAAGAATTAATAAATTATAAATTTAATAAATTTAATATAAAATTAATCTTTAATCTTTTTAAAAAAATCAAGAAAAGATTTATTATATATATATAATTATTATATAAGTTTTTTATATTTATTTAATAAAGTATATAAAAGATAATATAATAAATTTATAATTAATTCAAATAAATAAAAAAATATAAATATTTAAAAATAATTTATATAATAATAAACTAATCACGTGTTATTATACTTATTAACTTATATATATTATAATTATATTTTTTTTAAAGATCTTGTTTTTAAAATTCTATTATTTTTTATTAATAATTATTTTTATAATATAAAATAAATATTTAATATATTAAAAAAAATATATAAATTATAATAATAATTAGATTATTAGTCGCGTTTATATTTTTGATAAATCATGTCTAGTGATTATTAGCTTATATAAAAATAATTTACTAAAAATAAATTAATGATTATAATGTCGCGGACAGGGTCTATATATAATTTATTCTCGTTAACTAAAAAAGTTTTATATTAAAGCATTATATAATATTTTTATACTTTATTTTATTTAATAAATTAAATATTCCAAATAACTTTAAAAATAAAAAAATTTATATATAAAATTTTTAAATATTTTAAAGAATTAAAATTTATTTCTCGAAAATAACAAGAAATAATATTAATATATTACACTCGTATATAAAAAAAGATTAACGTGAATTTTAAAAGTAATTAATCACGAAATTTTATTATTATTATTTAAAGATTATATTTTTTTTTATAATATAATTTTTTTTCTTTAAGTTAATAATATTATATATTATATTATTACTTTATCTAAATTTATTTTTTATTTCTTTTTAAAGCTTCTTTAATTAATTTATTTAATTTCTAAATTAAAAATATCTTTTATTATTATTATTATCAAAAAATAATATATCGACTTTATAATAATTTTTTTTAAAATTAATTAATATTTTAAATATTTTAAATATTTTATTATTAATTTTAAATCTAAATATATCGTTAAAACCAATAAAAAAAACTATATCCAATATAATAATAATAATATTATAAATAAAAAAAAAAAAAAAAAATTTTTTTTTTTTATTTTATTTTTTATTTTTTTTAAATTTTTTAAAAAAAATAATAAATTTTAAACTAATGTAAAAATATTAAATTCTATATACTTTTTTAAAAACTTATAAGACTTTTAAAAATAATATTAAAAAATTTAATAATTTTTTTAAAAATTAAAAAAATAATATTAAATTTTTTTTTAGTTTTTTTTTTAATAATTAAAAAAAAAAAAAGTTTATTAATTTTTTATATTATATTATTAATATTATAAAAAATCCCGATTTATAAAAAAATATTTTTATAATAAGTTTTTATTATTTTTTAAAATATTTAATTAATATTTTTAAAAAAATTTAAAAAAATTTATAATATAAGTATAAAGTTAATAATTAATATTTTATTAAAACTTAAAAATATATTTATATTTAATATATTTAATATAAAAAATATAATATTAATAATAATTAAAGAATTAATTATAGAAATTAAAATATTTTATAAATATTATATAATTATTATAAATTTAATTTATTTATTTTTAAATTATTATTTATTAATAATATTATAATATAAATTTATATTTAATTTAAAAAAATATATTTTAAAAGAAATTATATAATATTTTATTAATATTTAAAAATATTTAATATTTAATATTTTTATTTTTTAAAAAATTTTATTATTAAATTTAAAAATTATTTTTATTTAAAATATTTATAATAAAGTTATTTATAATAAATCTTTTTTATTCTTTATTATTTTTTTAAAGTATAAATATAATTTTAATAAACTTTAATAAAATTTTAAAAAATTATATAAAAGAAAAAAACTTTAAAAAAAGAATATTTTAATTATTATTTATAATTCTCTTAATTAATTAAATTTATTTTTTATTTTTAAAGGACGATTTTTTTATTTTAATTAATTTAAGTTTTTTAATACTTTTAATAAATATTATAAAATTTTTATTAAAGTTATTAAAAGATAAAAAATATATTAATTATCTTAAGTTATAAAAAAACGAATTTTTTATATATATATTATATATATAAAGTAAGTGACTAATACCACGTGACTACGTCACGTGACACGACGCAGCTCGTATTTTAATACTCCCACACGAGTAAAACTCTTATAACTTCTATAATAACTATATATAAAAACAAAATAAAAAAATTAATTCTTATATATTAAAATAACTTAATTATTTTTAATAAACCATAGCCAAAATCCTTATAAGAAAAAAAATAATTTATAAAAGAATAATTAATTATAATAAAAAAAAAATTATAAATTATCCGGATATCTTAAAGTAATTATAATATTATAAATTAAATTATTTAAATAAAATTTAATTTAAATAAATATTAAATAATAAATTATTATATATTTTTTTTTAGATTAAGAGAGTTTTATATTTTTTATTAATTATTTTATATTTATAATCTTTTAAAATATTTTAAATTTATTTTAATATAAAGACTTTATAAAATTATTTATTATTTATTTAAATATTAATATATATTATAAATTAATATAGTTTTTTATAAATTTCTTATAGATAAAATAATATTAAATATTAATATATTTTATTTATTCGTAAAATTAGTCATTTTTAATAAATATAATAATATCTTAATTATTATTATAAATAATTATAATACTTAAACTAAGATTATTATTTAGATTAATCTAATAAAAAAAAAATTATAATTAAATAATTTTTTTTATTATATTTATCTAGTCGATATATTTAATTTTATAAATAAATAAAAATATTATTGACTAGTGTTTAGAGGACTAGAAAATAACAATATTATTTAAAGTAAAAATATATCTAAAGATTAATTAATATATATCTAGATTTATAATTTAATCTAAATTTATATAATTTAAGAATAATTATAAGATTTTATAAAAAATAAGACTTATAGATATAATTTTATAAAAATATTATAAGATTTATTCTATGACTTTTATATATATTTTTATTAGATTTAAAAAAAATTATAAAATAATAAATATAATAAAGACTAGGTCGGGACGAATATTAAGTATAATATATATTAATAAGTCTATAATAAACTAATATTTATAACGGAATATTTTATTGATTTAATAGTCCGGGTTAATAAAAATAAGACGGAAAAAAGTTTTTATAAAAATTATAATAAACTTATAGGCCTTAAATTTATACTCTTAAAGTATTTTTTAAATATAAATAGTCTACGATAATCGAAGAATCCAATAAGAATGATTATAAATAATCTTTATATTAAAATAAAAATAATAAATATTTAAATTTATTATTTTAAAATATTTACTTAAAGAGGCCTTGATTTAATTAATCACGGATTTAGAGATATTTATAATTAAGAAATTATTAATATAAATAATAATAATTATATTATTATAATAAAAAATAAAAAAATTAATATCAAGAGATTTAAAATTAAAAAAAGTCAGGAATATAACTAAAATATTATATTATATTTAAGAAAATTACTTTAGACTATATAAAGTCTTCTTAAACTTAATAATACCAAAAATATTATAATTACTCGATAGATTAATCTAGATATCTTTATCGATATTTTTATATAAAAATATAATCTTAATATTTATTTATTTAATTTTTTAGTTATACGCGATAACTAAAATAAAAATAATCTTATAAGATATTAGTTTAATTATAGACGTGAAGATTTTATAAAAATCTAGGCCTTCCCGTTATTTAAAATCACGGATGACCTAGTGTATCTTATAGTAAAGAATTTTTTTTTATATTTTATATTTGATTTTAAAGATTTATTTATTTATTAGAGATTAGTGATTAGACGAATAATTTTATATAAACTAAATATTATTCTTTATTAATAATTTATATTTCTTAAAAATAGTTTATTTTTATTATTTTTATTATTCGTTATTTATAGCTTTTTATAGATTTCGTGATTTAAATAATTTATAAGAGTCGACATAGCCGAGAAAGAAAAAAAAAAGAGTTTATTAAAGATTAAAAAATATATTAAAAAAAGATAAAGGACTAAGGGATCAGGAGAATCTAATACCTAATGGAGAAAGTCGTGAGAGAAGGATTTATAAGAGGATTTAATTATATTAGAATTATTTTTATTTATAATCGGGAAAAAAAAAGTTTATAAACAAAGCTCAAGATATTATATAAATTTAAAATTATTAATAATCTTAGTCTTATTTATTAATAAGATATATTTAAGATTATAATCTAGCTTTATAGATAAAAAACTAAAGAATAAATCTTTAAAATCTTAAATTAATTTATTATTATTTTTATTATCTTTTATCGTTATACGGAGTTTAGACCAAGAAGAAATATTATATAAGTCTTTTAGATTAATATTATTTAGTTTATAATCTAAATTAAATTTTTATTATTAAAAATATTTTTATTTTATAATCTACGGGAAAAATATATCTTGTCTTAATAATTCATTAGGCCAGAAGACTTTAGGATTTAATTTTATAGACGAGTATTAATGTATAATACTTTAAATTATCTAGAAGCAAGAGGGGATAGAATTAATAATAAGAGATAATTATAATAAATTTTTAATCGTCACGGACGGTAAACGGGACAGGGGAATTAGCGAAGGGACTAGTGGAGGAGTCGATAAAGGAAATACTTAAAATATTAAAATATAGATCTAAAATAATCCGCCAAAGTTTTGCCAGAAATTATTATAAGAAATCGACTCTAGGACTATATTTAAATATCGAACAAAATCGTGAACGAATAAAGAGGAGTACTATAATTAAATAATTAGTCCGGATATTATAAGGACTAGGTCTAGAATAAAAAAAGCCGATGGAGCAGGGGCCGACAGGTCTATTAATAAATAAGCTAGGTCCATGAGACCAAGAATAAATAAACTAAAATAAGATATAAATCTAAATAATAATATATAGGTCTTAATTATTGATTAAATAAATTATTTTTAATTTATTAAATATTTTTTTCTTAAATTAAATTTAAAAAAAATAATTAAAATTAATATTAACTTAATATATTTAAATATTTATTAAATACCGGATTATATAAAATTTATAAAATAATTTATATCCGGATTAATATCCTTAATATCTTTAAGATTAAATTATTATTAAAGTATTTATTTAATGATTTATAAAGTTATAATATAATAAATTTAATTATTTAATTTTAGGATATAATATAAAATATTATTTTTATATTTAATAAAAATATTTTTATTAATTTTATTATAAATGAATTTTATAGACTTATTAAAATTATTATAATAAATAATTAATCTAAAAGTATAAATATAATTAATATATAAATAACGATTATATTAAGTCTTAAATAAAGTTTTTTTAATCTTTAAATAAAGACTTTATATATATAAATAAATAATATAATAAATAACTTTAAATTAATATTTAAGATTAAGATTAATATACTTAAAAATTAAAATAATTTTATAATAAATTATTTAATTAAATTATTCCGTGTTATTATTTATTTAAGAGAAATATAATTTTATAAATTTTTAATTAATTTTTTTATTAAAGAGGATTTTTTATAACTTTTTGGAAATATATTTATTTTTATTATTATTTTATAAATACTTAATAATTTAATTAAAATCTAGATATTTATAATATTTTTTAAAATAAATAAAATTATTTATAATCTTGTCTTTAATCTTAATTAAATAAATAAATATAAGTTTAATAAAGTTATAAATAAATATAGCTAAATAATAATTATTATTATATTTTTTTATAAATATTAAGTTAATTATATTTAAGTAAATTAAATTAAGCTTATATTTTCTAGACTAAATTAAATAATTATATAAATAATATTTATTTTTTATAATTAAATATATTTTATAAAAATAATTTATAATATAATATTTTTTTATAAAATCGATTTTATTATATATAAATAATAAATAAATTATATTTTATAAGCTTAAATATTTTATTTAATTATATTAGTGAATAATATTTTATTTAATTATATATATTTAAGACATGGATAAATATTAAGCCAGAGAATATTTAATTATTAAGATAACTATAAATAAAAAAAATACTTATAAAATAAGACAGGATTAAGTAAAAAATACTTTAAGTAAAAAAAATTAATAAAGTCGTAAAGGAGAAAATAATAAAAAAAAAAATAATCGTGAAGATAACGATAAAGATAATTATAAAGAAGAATAAGACGACTATAAAATAATTAATAAAAAAATTAAGTTATTATAATAAAAAAAATAAGTTTAAATTATTAATCTAATTAATTAAGGAACTAGAGATTATATTTTATAATAATATTAATCTTAATTTAATTAATTATTTAATAAATAATATTTTTTATAAAAATAAATTATATTTTTTTATTTTTAAAGAACTAAAATATTAAAATAAAATTAAAAGACTTTATAAATAAATAATATTTAATATTATTTAAACGAAATATAATTAGGCGGCCATTTGGCTTAAGAATAAAAATCTTAATAATATTAATATCCTTAAAGTAAATATTATTATTTATATTTTTATAAGTCCTGTAATTTTTTTTTTTTAGTTTAGCGAAGTTTAAAATTAAGCTTATAGTATAATTAATATAATTAATATTCATGATTTATTTATTTTAAAAAAATTAAGCTAGTAAAGTCAAGAGAGCCTGGTTTATAAATAAAGAAAAAAGAATAATATTATTAAAGATAAAGTTATTAATAATTATATAATTTATTATTATAATATTTATATTTAAAGTCTTTCTTGAACCTATAAATAAAGTAATTAATTTTAATTATTTTAAGTCTTCTTTATTATTACTTTTTTATTTATACTTTTTATTATAATTTTTTTTTTTTATTAAATTTTTTTTTAAGGTAAAAATATTTTAAAAAATATTTAATCTTAATATATTAGAGTCTATTATAATAAATATAATAATTTATTATATTAGACGAATAAAAGATTTTATAAATTATAAAAATAATATTTATATAACTTATAAATATAATAATTAATAATTAAAAAAAAATTTATTATAGACTTTATAAATTATTAAATTAAAAATAATAATAAAATAATTTAAAGAAGTAATAAAAATAATAAATTATATAAAATTATTAATTTAATTTTTTTATACGGAGTCAAGGCCTTAAAAAAAATAAAAAATAAAATAAATATTTAAAAAAAAAAATTAATAAATATAAGTCTTAAAACTTTTAATTAATTTATAAAAATTATATAAAAAAGTTAATTATACTAGTATAGTTTATAAAATAAAAAAAATAAAATTATATAATAAATTCTATAAGTTTTCCTAAATTAATTTTATAACTAGCTTTAAGGATATTAAGTATTTAATATATATAGGTTTATTTTTTAATCTTAAAATAATTTAAATACTTATATTTATTTTGGATAATTATATAAATATAATTTTATTTTTTTATTTATATTATAACTTATTTATTATACTAGGCCTTTATCGAAATATATTTTATTTATAAAATAATAAACTAAGCTCTTTACTTAAAGATTAAATTATAAAGCTCGACAAAAAGTAAAGAATAATATAATTTTTATAATTATTATATTATATTCGCGAAATTAACTATAGTCAAGATTTTTTTTAACTAGCGAATAAAATCTTATTAATTTAATTTATTATTTTTTAAAATTAAAATAATCGAGAGTAATATATCACTAAAATTCTTATTTTTTTTTAATTAATATTTTTGGATTTAAAGGAGTTAAGGATTTTAATAATTTTAATAAAAAAAAAATTAATAATTTTTTATTATTTATAGCGAGGTTTAAGTCGGGTAAATTATTAAGAAGATTAAGACAATAAGGGTCATAAAGGAAATACTTTATAATTATAAAATAAATCTAAACTTAAGTTTAAGAATTTAGAAAAAAATAATATAAATTTAAATAAAGATTATAATTATAATTTTAGATTAAATTAAAAAAAGAAACGGGATACTTTATTTAAATATTCGATAGATAATTATTTAAAAATTAATAATTTAATAAATAATAACTTTAATAAAATTATAAATTAAGTTTATAAAAAAATTATAATTTATATTTTATAAAAAAAAAAAATAATAAAGTTAAAGAAATTAAAGAAATCTATAAGTAAGTAATAATTCTCTTAAAAATAAATTTATAAAAAAAATAATATAAATAATAAATTATTAAAAACTCTTAGATAAAAATCTTAATTAAAAAGATTATAAAAAATATTAAAAATATTTTTAATTATAACTTTAATATAATAAAATTAATAATTTAAATTTTATTATATTAAACAATAATTTAATAAAAATTACTTAAGTTTAAAGAATATTTTTTTAATAAATTATAAATAAATAATAAAAAAAAATAATAAAATATCTTTATTTTATATTAATAAATTTTTTTTTTCTTTATTAATTTTTTTATACTCTAATATAAATAATAATATATAAATAATTTATATTTATATATTAAATATAGAGTAATTTCGAGATAAGATTTTTATTAATATAAATTAAATAGATTTAGATATACTTTACCAGTACTTGTCCAGGAGTCATAAATTAAACAAGAGCCAATAGGGAGCCTTCGCGGACGACATTTATAAAAAAATAAAATAAATTATTCAGAACGACTTATTATTAGTCCAGGGTCAAATACCTATTACGTAAACGACATAATAATTTCTATAAATATTAATGGTCCCTAGTTTTATCGCGTATGTCACGAGGTAATAAACGGAGAATTAAAAGACTTATAGTCCTAGATATAAAATAAAAAAACTTAAGACTTAAGAAAAACCTAATAATTTAAATTAAGATTTAAGGAGAGGCTTAATAAGGAGGAAGGGATGAAAAATAATATACGCGAGAATTATTTTAGACTTAAAAAGAGACATTTATAATTATTTATTATTGTCATTAAATAAGAGATTAAGAAATAAATATAATTAAATAAAAATAAATAAATATTATATTCTTTTTTTAAAAAACAAGAAAATCTCGAGAAGAAAGATATTTAAGTAAATTATATAATAAAGATTATAAATAAAATAATATTATAAGTAATTAATAATATACTTTAAAAAATAAACAAGACTTAATTAATTATAAATTATATTTTTAAGTAAAAACGATAGAGCTAAGTCTTAATAAAAATCCGGACATTATAATTTATTAAAAGATAAAAAATATATTAATTATCTTAAGTTATAAAAAAAGCGGAGCTTTCTTATATACACTGCGTGTATAAAGCAGGTGACTGGTGCCACGTGACGCAGTCACGTGACACGACGCAGCTCGTATTTTAATAAAAATTAATTTATATTTTTTATTATATAACTTTAAAAAATTTTAAGTATTCTTAAGATTAAAAAAAATAAAAAATTAAGTATTATAATTATTCGATTGAGATTTTTATTTAATTAAATATTAATATTTTTTATATTTATTATTTTATTTATAATTAATAATAACTTTAATTTTTTATTCTTATTCTTTTTTATTATTTATAAATTCCGGAAAGTTTTCGGCAAAATATAAATTAAGATCTTAACTTTTTTTTATTATATATTCTTTAAAGAAAAAAATATAAAAAATTAAATATAATTTATTATATAAATTTAAAAGATTTAATTTATATATAAATTTATTAATATATTTAAAAATCTTAAATAGATTTATAAATTTAAATATAAATTTCTTTAATTTTAATTTAAGATTTTTAATTAATAATATAATTTAAACTTTTTTATAATAATATTTAATTAATTAATATTTATTATAATAAATCTTTTAATTATTTTATATATAATTTTAAAAATCTTAAAGCTTTTTTTATTTTTTAAAAAAAATCTTTAATCTTTTATATATAATCGATATTTTTTTTTAATTTTATCTTTAAGATTTTATAAAAGTTTTAAATAATAATTATAATATATTTTAAAAAATATAGTTTATAAAACTTAATATTTAAAGTTATTTATTATATATAAATTTAATAAAAAATAATTTCTTAAATTAATTATTTAAAAACTTAATTTTATTTTTTTATTTATTTATTAATTTATAAATAAAATATTATTTATATATTAAATAATAATAAAAAATAAATTAAAAATAACTTATAAATATTATTTTTTTTATCGGAAATAATTTTATTAAATATATTAAATAATAAAAAAAAATTTTTTATATAAGTTTAATAAATTCCAAAAAATTAATTATTTTATAATAAATAATATATTTAGTTATTTTTAAATATTAGTCAATAATAATAAAAATTATATTAAAATTAAGTTTTTTTATTAAGTTTTTATATAATAATAAATTTATAATAAAATTTATTAAGATTTTATTTTAAAGTTTTTTAAGTTATAATAAATTATTTAATAATTTATATAACTTATATTATTTAACTTTAATTCTTTAATAAATATTATATTCTTTATAATAATTATAAATATTTATTTTTATATTTTTTTAATATTAAGATTTTTTAAAAAATTTAAATATTTTCTTGACTTTATAATATTTTATTAAAAGATTATTATAATAAAATTTTATTATTTTTTTATATAATATTAAGTTTTTTAATATAATAATTTTTAATTTATATTTAAAAAAAACTTAAGTTATTTATTAATTAAATTTTTTATTATTAATATTTTTTTTATTTTATTAAGTTTTTTTTTATAATATTTTAATATTAGAGATTATTTCTTTAAATTACTTTAATAATATTAAATAATAATTTAAATAAAAGGACTAGTGTAAATTTTTTTTTAATAATTATATATATCTATATTTATAAAATTAAATATTTATAATTATTTAATTTAAAGATTTAAAGAATTAAGTCTTTAATATATTAAATAATAAAGTTAAGAATATTTTTATTACACTAATAATAATAATAATATCTTTAAAGTATATTTTAATACTTTAGTTTTTTTCGAGTAATCTATATAAAAATCTCTTTATTTTTTATAAAATAAATAATTTTTTTAAGTTATAATAAAAATAATAAACATTAAATAATTTTTTTTAAAAGACGACTTTTTAATAACTTAAATTATTGACTAAATTATAATTATAAAGACTTTTTTAAGCTTATTTTAAAAAGTCAAAAACTAAATTATATTAATAAGACTTTTAAAATAATTAAAGTATTTATTAGATTTATTTATAAAATTCGAGATACTTTTATAATATATAATTTTAAAGTTATATATTATAAAATATATTATTTAATGTATTTAATAATTCTTTAAGTATTTTATTTTTATAAAATAATATTAAAAGTTTTTATAATTAATAATAATCTTAATTATATATTTAATATTTTTAAAATAATAATATTAATATTTAAAAATTTTTATAATTATAAAAAATTCTTTATTATAAATATTATAATTTTATTTAGTTCCGGAAAGTTTTCGAGACTAAAATATTATTAGATATTAATATTATTTAATATTATTATTAGTTTTATATTATTAAAAAATAATTCTTATAATTATAAATTTTAATATATTTATTTTAATTTTAATTTTTTTAAAAAGATTAAAATAAATTAAAATAAATATAAAAATAAAAATATTTTTTAAAAATTAAAAACTTTTTTAAATAATTTTTATTTAATAAAATAAACTAATATTATAGTCCCGAATTATATTTTATAAAAGATTTATAAACTTAAAGATTATATATAAATATCAATAAATAAATCTATAATAAAAGTTTATAAATCTAAAAAAAAATTTAAATATTATAAAATAATTTTAATATAAATAATTTTATAATATTATAAATTTATTCAAGATTTATATAAATATTTCTTATATTAATAAAAAATTCGAGAAATTTAATTTTTTTAATATTAAACTTATATTTACTTAATTTATAAAATAAATTATTTTTATATAATTTAATAAATATTTAATAAATATATTTATAATATTTATTTTTATTTTATAAATATATAAAAATATTATTTAAATATATAATTATAAAATAATTTAAAAGTTTAGCTAAAATTATATTAATATATATTTAAAATATTATTAATATATTTATTAATCTAAAAAATATTATAAAATATTTAAAATAATTATTATAAGTTTTAAAAATTATTTTTTATTTATAACTTTTATAAATATATACGCGATAATATATATTCTTTAAATTAAATTTAATAAAAATTTTAACTTTTATTAATTTATTAAAAATCTTATTAATAAAAAAAAAATATTAATTTTTAATTATAACTTTATTTAAGTTATAATAATTAATATAAAGTTATAAACTTTTATTTTTTTTTAATATAAAGAAAATAAAGACTTTAATAAAACTTATATTAAACTTAATTTAATATTTATAAATTATATTTTATAAATATAAATATAATACTTTTAGTTAAACTTTTAATAAATTATATAAAAGACTATAAAGAATAAATTTATTTATATTAATTAAATATTTAATATTTTTTAAATTAAAAATTTTTAATATTTTATTAAGATTAAAATAATTTAATATATTATATTTAAACTTTTAAAAATATAGTAATATTTTTAAAAACTTTTTTTAAAAAATATTAATTTAATATATATTTATATTAAAACTTTTATGATTAGAATTATATAATGATATAAATATTTAATAATTATTATAAAATATAAGTTTTAATTTTTTAAATAATTATATTTATTTTTTATTAAAAATAATACTTAAAACTTAATATTAAAATAATAATTAAACTTTTTTTTAAATTCTTTTAAAATAAATTTTTTAATATTATTAAATTATATTAATATATATATATATATATTTAATATAATTTATATATTATATAATAATTTTTTAATAAAATTCTATATTAAAAATAAAATAATAAATATTTATATTTTTATAACTATAAAACCGGAATTTAAATAAATATATTATATTATAATTATTTATAATAAAGACTTTAAAATTATAAATATAATAAACTTTAAATTTATTATTATAAAAAATTATAAACTCTTGATTATATTTAGCTAAAAGTATAAAATTCTTATTATAAATTTATTTATTATTAAAGAAATTATAATCTATTTTTATATTTTTTAATTTTATAAATACTTTAAAAATATTTATTTTAAACTAAATTAATTAAGTATAAATTATTATATAAATAAATATTTTTTTTTTATTAAAGCTAAAATTATTAATATTTAGAATTTAGTTTTTCTTTTTCTCGATTTTTTTTATAAAACTTAAATAAAATTATTTATTATAAATAATCTTATTTATTTATTATTCTAAATTTCTAGAATCTTTTATTATTTTTATTTTTTTAAAGTTTTATTTTATTTATTTATTATATTTAAAATATTTTATATTATTTATATAATTTTTTTTTTTAATTATAAATAAAATAAATAATATTAATATTAGAGCTAGATTTTAAAAATAACTTAAAGGATTTAAAGTTACCGGATTTATTATTATAATAATTTTTGAATTTTTTTTTTCTTTTTCGATATTTTTACTAAAAAAAATCAATAAAATTAAAGTCTTTTAAAATAAAATTACTTTTACTTAAATTTTTTATTTTTTTATTTTTATTTTTAAATAAATAAAATATTTAGTTTTTTATATTTATTTAAACTAATATATAATAAATATTATAATTTATTTATAAAATATTAATATAAGTTATTTTTTTTATTTTTTAATCTTATAAAATAATATTAAAGATTTATATTTATTTTATTTATTCATGAAATAAATAATAATTTATTTTAAAAGATTTTATCTAAATATATAGCTTAATAATAAATTCTTTTAATAATTATTTTAAACTTTAAAAAACTTAAAAAACTTTTTTATTAATATATTTAAAATATAATAATTATATTAACTAAAAAGACTTTAAAATTTTTTTAATAAATTTTATAAAAAAAAAATTTATTCTTTTAAATAATTTTTTATATATTATAAATATTATTTTATAATAAACTCGTTATAATATTTACTTGAATAAAATATTAATTATAGATTTATAACTAAACTTTAAAGATTATTTTTTAAATAAAAATAATTTTTTTTTATTCTTTTAGATTTTTTTTATAATATATATTAAAAGTATAAATTTTATAGAATTTTTCTTTATTAAGCTTTATTTTAAAAATTTTATATTATAGCTCCGAAAGAATAATATCTTTAAAATTAAAGTTTATTACTTTAAAAAAATTTATATTAATTTATTCTAGTTTAATATCTTTAAAGTTAATAACTCGTTAAAAAATAAAAATTAAGTCAGTAATAAAAATATTATTAAAAGAATTAATATATAAATTAATATATAATATATTAATATTTTATTATAATATTATAATATAATAATTAATTATATTTATAATATTTTTTTTAATTTTTAATTATTTAATTTCGATAACTAAAATTTTTTTAATAATTTTTATTATTTTTAGTTAAATATTAAAAGCTAGCTTATTAATAAATTTATTATTATTATTATAATTATTAATAAAATTATATAAAAATTTATTATTAATTATTATATTTAATAAACTTTTTTTATTATTATTTAAAGATTAATCGGGAATATCGTCTTTATCAAGTGTTTAGTTAACTCTATTAATTATAATTATTAAAAAAATATTCTAGACAAGAATATAATAAAAAAATATAATAATTATTTATTGAATTATTTTTTAATAAAAATAAAAAGAGATTAGTTTATAAAATAATTAGTTAATAAATAATAAATTAAAAAAATTAATAAATTATAAATTTAATAAATTTAATATAAAATTAATTTTTGACTTTTTTAAAAGAATTAAAAAAAATCCGTTATATATATATAATTATTATATAGATTCTTTATATTTATTTAATAAAATATATAAAGAATAATATAATAAATTTATAATTAATCTAAATAAATAAAGAAATATAAATACTTAAAAGTAATTTATATAGTAATAAACTAGTCACGTGTCATTATACCTATTAATTTATATATATTATAATATATAAATTTTTTATTATTTTATTTATTTTTTTTATTTATTTAAATTAATTATAAATTAATTATATTATTTTTTATATATTATATTAAATAAATATAAAAAATTTATATAATATTTTTTATATATATAATAAAAACTTTATTAAATTTTTTTAAAAATTTAAAAATTAGTTTTATATTAAATTTATTAATATTATAATTTATTAATATTATAATTTATTAATATTATAACTTATTAATATTATAACTTATTAATATTATAATTTATTAATATTAT
>Ga0302221_10000697_pt1 | contig 23561 bp, 14 predicted proteins | sample II_Palsa_E2_1_FD_193517 | JGI IMG/M metagenome (GOLD analysis project Ga0302221, IMG submission 193517) | Peat permafrost microbial communities from Stordalen Mire near Abisko, Sweden - II_Palsa_E2_1 | ecosystem: Environmental > Terrestrial > Soil > Palsa > Peat permafrost | place: Sweden... | reverse complement strand
CTAATTTCTTCTCAGCTCATTGCATTCCCCCCCCCCGGGAGTTGTAAAGCATATATAGTATGGTAAACTTACCTTTCAAATGACAACGCAATTCTTTGTTGTGTCAAAGTATTCTCTCGCTGTGATAGTTCTGAACTTCTCGACTCCTTTACGGCCGAGCCGTCACCGATTATACTGCTACCTCCAACAACCGAAGTTTTCTGCAGGCGCCCAGGGTGTTGAAAATCGGAGCCAAGCTTCTTTACCAGTGAGTTTTGGATTTGTACCAAAGTCATCCCAAGGGCTTCGGCTTGATCCGTTGCGAGATCTGTAAACTCAGGAACCGTCCAACGGCTGTAAAGGCGCCCATGACAACCTCGAGTCGAATATCTTCTATGCGTGCGGAGCAGATTCCAGCACATGAAGCAACTTCTTTTACTGCAGCCAATGTAATTGTAAGCACTGACGTGCCAACCACTAGTCGAGCACAGGTGAAGCAGCATCTGAACTTCGGCGTGTACATGAAGCTGTTGCCCCTGTATCTCGGCAAACTTCTTTCTTGCGCCTTTGATGGTCCAGCTGGGTCCTAGAAGAGTGTTTACGGTTGTAGCGGTCATATTTAGATCTAAAAGTCGAAGTGTTTTCTCAAGACCAAGAGGATTATTGAGTGATTGTGCTGTGATATTTGCTTTCGGAAGAGGGACGAATCTAACCTTCTCGAAACTTGGAAAAGTCAAAAGAACCCTAGTCATCCTCTCGAACGCACTCCGGAGTCTGCTAAGGAAATAAATGCTTTCCCACAATTTTCTGGTTTCATTTGTCGCGAGCTGTGAGTCCACAAGTATAGCTTTTGCATAGTTGGATGTTCGCACTTGGTTTGCATCGAGAACAAATCGGCTCAAATTATCAAGATGCGAGAGGTCCAAGTCGCTGATAGAAAATACAAGTCGACGTAGGTTCTCGATTTTTGCGAGCGAACTTCCCATATGGGTGTCCTCGGGGCTCACAAGAATCACGGGGCATTTTCTGAAATTGCGCTTTAGTTTTGGAATATATGTGCTCTCGATTCGAATAGCGTGATATTTCAACATATCGTGCCAGACTGCATCCTCAATGGACAATGGTTGTGAAGCTACAATAGTTAACCTAGATCACATATATGGTTTTGGCTCCTACCATTCTTCGCAGAGAATATATCCCAGAAGTAATTTGTCCATTCGACAATCCAAGACCTGGTTTCGATTGCTGGTGGCGTGTGCTGATGTGACGACCAACTACTCACCAAATCGCTGAATTTATCAAAGAATTCAAAATCAGAAGGCTCAAAAGGTGTATTTCGAGCGATCAAAATTGTAACGTCTTCTTCACGCTCTCTCATCGCCGTACAAGCTACAAAACGGACGCCGTGCTCTTTGGCCGCGAATTCTGCAACATCGTCCAGAAATTGCCTCTTAAGCGTGTCATTGCCTGAGCCGGATAATTGCTGGCCAACTGATGTATCAATACTCTCGGAGTCGTCGCCATCGTGAGTTCTCTCGTCAGGGTCCGGCTCCTCATATATGGAGGTTGGTTCAACTTGGCCATTGTTGCGAAGGGAAAGGAGGTTCGTCAGAGCAACAAATTGATTCTGGTTCAGTCCGGGTTGCAGCCATATTGAGTTGTTAGCCATTTTTCTTTGTTGTTGATAAGGAAGACACTGAGCAAAGATATCAGATTTCGTGCGATCAAACAAGCAATTGTAAAACAAATAAGCGGGGTAGGTGTAGGGTTACATAGTGTGGGTAAGGTTAGCTTCAAGACTCAAAGTCATTGGGCGCTCTGTTAAGCGTCATGCAGCTGCTGGCCACCCGCACAACAGTTGGTGTGACCCGCGACCAAATAAAGAAGCCGCAATAATGGTGTTAATCGCTTAATGAAAAAGAAATATTTTAAATTAAAAAATTATCCTAGCGGCGGTGAGTACGAAATGGGAGCTGCTGTCACGTGATTAGTCAGCTGCTCAAATCAACCACCAGTGGGTGTCAGAAAAAGTGAAGTCTAGCGGATAATGAGTCTCGGAGGGGCCCGAGGATCTGCCGGGGTGGCGACTTGCTGGTTGCTTTCGTCTGGGTCGATACACTCTGCTTATAAGTCGATTGATACCAAATAAAACAGCCCGGAAATTTGAGGCTTTGACCTCTGTTTTTTGAGGAGTTTCGTTTCGCGCTAAATATATTAGTTATCTTCCGCCTGAGCGTCGCCTCACTTATTCTTTGAACTCGACTTATATATCTTTACTTTAAAGTAGACGAATTTTAGCTTTCGCCGTCCTGCCCCGAATCTAAAATAAAGCTATTCTTAAATATCTTTATTTTATTTATAAATCGTAATCCCTATTAATTATAAAGCGCCGCCGCTAACTAACCGCATTAAAAAAAATATCGTCTGAGATTACTTCTATAATCTTGGACGATAATTAAGTGCACTAGAGTCTATTTCCGTGTTTAGGCCTAAGCAGTGGCTGCTTTAACTTCAGCTAAGCCATGAGTCCTAAGTACGCTAATAAGTCAGTTAAATTTTACTTAGGGGGGGATATAGTACTTGGATAGTAAAATTAACCCGTGCGCTCTAAGGTAGTTCTGAGAACAGGGAGTGGACAAATAACAGCGTCTACGATATGTCAAAATTTTGGGGCACAAATGCAAGTGGCATTGCTCGCAACTGGAGCCACCGCTGAACTCGCACGAACCAGATGCATGGACAACCCTGCGAGCCCCAGCGTATAAGCATTCCAGTGTGCTCTTCCCATAAAATTCCTCACGCGCCGTACGTGAACGGAGAGCTCGCTGGCTATAATATAAAATACTAATCAGTTAGTGATGTCGCCCAACGTAACACTACTCTAAACATTAAATTTTGTCAACATTGGAGCTGCACCTCTGGATAGTTTCATTTCCACCTCCGAACCCGACTGTCTCCCCCAACACAGCCTTACATAATGTTGGATACTCTGAAGGTAGTCATACCCAGTTTAGTGAATTATATTTAGTACACTCTCTGCCTGAACCTAGGTCTTACCCATAGTATTGGGATATTCGTCGATCCACGACACATGTCGTCGGATTTAACGATGAAGTCGGTGACAAGGAAGAATTTTTGGGGTTTCAAAATCATCACGAGTGTTAAAAGGAGGTGATGCCTCTGCGGTGTCTGTTTGCTTGTTCAGCTTATTTTCTAACTAGTGGTACTCGTATATATGTGCTCCCTCTCTGAAACCAATTAGTTATGGGCCTTGGGTAACTCAACACTGAGCGGTCATGAAATCTCTAGTTTCGTGAATATTGCAGGCTTTTCAAAATGAAAAAGGGCCCGAGATGGTTGAGTTAGCCAATAATATTATTATTTGCTTGCTTGGAAATTGCGCGGGGCGTAGGTCATGGCCTGACTATTGCATATAATTGTGCAATTACTTAATATCTGTGTAACAAGGAGTTATATTTCAGCTTCAAGCGCATCGGTCACAGTGACCCTTCTCGAGAGAGCCTGAGCCTCTTTGTTTCTTTGGCTGGGCGTATTTCGCCATATAGAAAGTGAGGGACTACTTAGAGCTACAGGCCTAAACAGTGGCTTAGAGCTTGCCAGCGAACTCCTGTAGCCGACTCCTGCACGATAGCCTCCAATTCCACCGTTTGTACAGCCTTCCGCATGCTGGTACTGTGCCTAAGGGAGGGCTGGCGCCACCATTGATTGGCCTTAATTTAGCTTTCATTCTAGTTATTTGCAAGAGGAATTTGTGTGATGACAGCTCCTACTACTGCTGGTCGACATTCGCTTCCATAATGCAGGATCTACAAGAAACTTTCGCCCTGGTTATGAACAGCGAAAGACATTGTACAATCGCCAATACATGACTCACTCGTGCACAGGCCATGATGCGTGCATATGCTTTCTCATTTAGGGGTCGGGTTTTGCTCCGTCCACCAGATTTACACCATATTCTTTAGGGCACAAACGGAAACTTACTGCCTGAATGGATGCCACGAGATCAAGGGCGATGTCATGTCGGGCGACGGGCTGTGCTGCGCGGATGCTGCACAATTAGTCTAAGCCTCAAAATAATAGGATTTTATACAAAGCATTAAACGAAAATTAATTACGCTAACAAATAATAGTCAGTCAGTTCTGCCTTCCTCGCTCACTATTAAGCTAAGTTTATTGTAAATAATCTTATTTTAGCTATTTATTACCGTATTGTCTGGATACTCCGAGTCTTCGAATATAATTATGGTCTGTTTATTACTGGCCAGAGATTAAGGCTGCATCAAATTGCTGCACGTGATGATGATATCCCTGCCAGCAGAATGCAAGGCGCTCTTAAGCCTCACGCTCCGCCCACCAAGAAAATCAGACATTTTCCTTTCACACTTCACATTTGTCGCAAAAATATCCACAGATCAGTTTAGTCCCAAAGCGCTTATTACTGAATGACAACATGGCTCTTGCTATTACTGTCGGCAAGGCTCAATTGCTTCAATTAGGAATATCCCTATCCGATGTTGCACTTGTTTTGAGCCAGAGCAGAAAGGTTGGGAATTGGCTTCGAGTCGCAACCAGCGATGACGAGCTTCTGAATTCCATTGGAGAAAAGCAAGAAGCAATACTGAAGCGACGAGATCTTATTGATGTTATTTACATGGAGAAGAAATGGGTTCAAGTCGACTTCGTGTACCAAGGACAGCATCACAACAACTCGTCACGATTAGATACCAAAGAGGCTATTCCAGGTCTGAGCTCTTTCTCATGGCTCATGGTCACCATTATTGCGGCTTTGGATGTATGCCTCCCCTCTGCGGGAATTCGGGCAGTGATCAGGAAAGTATACACCAGAGTCTTGGGTGGAGATCAGGAGCTAGAAGACTCTTTGCGGATCCTTTTGAGGACCAATATCGAGTCTTGGAGGGAAACAGGATGTGTGCGCAGAATCACTCGTGTCATTACTCACGCTATGAAGGAATGTCGATATAAACATCTCAAGGAGTCTGCCCTCCCACAATTGAACCCAGCAGAAACCGGGGAGATGGAGGACTTCTTGGTTTGGCTACTAGAAGGGAAGTCATGTGGATTCGAGGCATTGTCGATCGCTGTTTTCGCTTTAGCAGTCGGGCTTGGCAAGGTCGGTGTGAAACTACGCACAGAGGGACAACAGGTATATGAGACAGAACCTGTCGTCAGGTACGTCGAAGGGAGCGATGGCTCAAATCTGTTCTTCAATTCCTTTTCCGCTAGACACGGCATCGGGAGCCCAGCCCAGCAGATTGCGTATCATCGAAGTGATCCAAGCTCCATGATACATTCCATGCCAACAAATCGTCCCACGATTATCTCTATGATCGACCTCTGGCGTATGGGCTTCACAGCAGGGTCGAAGATGCGCCTCGTCGCTGATCAAGCAAAAACGCCATTCTCAAACGATTCGGAGATCTATTATGTCCTCGAGAACTTGGATGGCGAAAAAAGTGGTTTCGGAAAGGAGATTATAATGATTGCCGGACGCGCTTTTCCAGAAAGGTCCGAGAGTGTACTCTTGGCAGTGGAAGAGCTCGCAAAAGGTGTCACAGGAGATCGGCTTACCTGGCTTCATCAAAGAACAGAATTGGACTTTCTCAAGCGGGCCAGAGCTCCTTTTGCCAACCATGCAGACGATAACGTGAGGCTTTGGCTTCAGTATCAAGCCCTAGTATTTGGCTTCTACTATGGGCTCCTGGGACAACTGGTGTCTCTGGAGCTCGTCCAAGACAACGCATATTTCAAAGGCCTCTGGGGTCTCGGAAGCACTACTTTCTTGGCAATGTGTGTGGAATTTGGGGATATCGTTCGGAGAGAGGGGCAGATTAGTCGAAGCCATATTATCTATATGCTTTCGACTATGTATAATGGCCGCCAAAAGTCATTCTCGAATTTGTCCATTGGAAAAGGCTTGCTTGGAATAATCGGATCAACTTCAGTTTTAGCAAGACCATTGTTACGCCCAACCGATGTTCCCAGCGAAATCTCGAGCTTCATGTTGGTTGACTTGCCAATTCTGGATCTCGCACCTGACTTAGATGGTGAGCTCTTTGCATCTGCAGGTGGAGGTGTTGTATTTGATGTTGGACCTGCAAGCCAGAATGGCTTAAATGGCAAATTTCAGACGAAGAACTGGATGATACACGCAAAGATGGGACTTCTGTTCGGAGACGGTTTACCTGGAGTGGTCATGGCAGCCCGCTGTGATGGTAGACTAGTAGGATGGTTCAACCCATTGGCAGCTGATGTCGCTTTTCTCAGCGCAGCGTATCAGCAAAAACTCCACGAGAACGAGACAGAGCATACTCATGACTTCAAGTTCACTGGCTTTGAAGTTGATGACGAGGACTGGCAAAGCGGCCATTTGCCGAGACCGACAGACGACGAGGATAGAAAAATAGGCATCGTCCATTCGAAAGGCTGCCCGGCGCTGAGATACGCGGCTGCTGGGATGTATATGGAGGTTGGAGACGAGGTTGCTATCATGACGGATGACTTGGAGGCAGCTCATGGTAGGGTCGATGGGCAAGGAGGAGGAATGATTATTGCTTAGAGTTTAGACTGAAAGTCCATACTACATCTATTAGCCTTAAGATAGACTCATCTGATATCCATTTTCTTTCATATACTCACCTTTATAAAGAAGTTATAGTGTCCCAAGTTCATCTCTACCCATGGCTGATTTTTGCCCTCTGAGCGAACCCCTTAATTAGACCCCGAAAGGGCCAATATTGGTTTATATGCAAAGCCAGGTGATTCAAATTCTTGAATTCGGCAAACAGGAACAATGTGAGGGGGCTACTAAGTGTTTGAAATTGTCATTTTTTTTGGCAATTCCGCATAAAAGGTAAAGAGACAATTTTTTAGCTCCTCTCTATCAAATATCCTAACTATAGTTATTAATCCAAATCGAAGGGATATATCTGAAGCGAGATCACATCCGACCTCCCCAAAAACTTTTAATCTTGATCAATTCAACATCAAGGCTTGCCACAGCCCTCGCGAATGAAGAGGGGGAGCGCATCGACCGTCGTGGTTCTAAGCTAACTACCGTGGACACTCACTGCTCTCTCCTCGCAATTCGACAGGTGATCTTCAAACACGCATGCAATACCACCCTCCCCCGGACATCCGCCACACTTTACCTTCTGCGTCCCAATGCCGTGACGCGCTTCAGCGAAGACAATGTCACCACCTGGCAGAGTAAGATTAGAGGCAGTAATAAGCTAATTAAGAGAGCCGGGATATACATCGAGGCGGACTTACGTCTTTTTATTTACTCAGGATTATGCAATAATTTATAAAATAGGAGCTAGGTTTATATACTTTTAAAAGAATATATAAAGAGCTCGAAGTATATTAAGATTAAAGTTTAGCTTTTTAATATTATAATAATAAAAGAGACTATTAAAGTAATGACTTAAGTAAGAAGCAAAATATAATATTTTTAACTAAAGAGCTAAGTCGAACGAAATTATAAAATAAGAGTTTTATTCCTTGCGTATGTTTTATATATTAAAGCGTGTTATATATTATTATTATAATAATTATTATTTTACTTTAAGTTAAAAATAATTATTTTTAAGTATTATTAAATATATATTAAATATATTTAAATATATATAAAAGACTTATTTAATATAATAATAAAATTATTATAATAATTCAAAAAAAAAATATAATTTAATAAAATTTAATTATATTAAAAATATTAAATTAAAGTTTTAAATTAAAAAAGATTTAATTTTATATTTAAGTTTATTACTTAATTAATTTTATATTAAAATATAATAAATTTTATAATAATATTAATTATTATATTATTATTTTTTTTAAAAAAAAATTAAAATATTTTTATTTAAAATATATTTTAATATTAAAAATTTTATAATTTTTATTATAATAATTTAATTAATTTTTAATATTTATTATATATATTATTTTTATATTTTAATTTAATAATATTTTAATATATATAATATATAATTTAATTATTTTTAAAACTATAATAATTATTTTATTTTTAAAAATAAATAATAAAAAAAAATCTTAAATTTATTAAATTTTTTTTAAATTATTAAAATTTTTTTTATTTATATTAATTTTTTTTTATATTTTTTTTTTAATTTTTAAATAATTTTTAATAATATTATAAAATTAAATAATTTTAAAATTAAAGTTTTAATTAAAAATATATTTAAAATAAATAAAAAAAAATTATTAAATTTAATTTTTTTTAATAAATTAAATAATTTTTAATAATTTAATTAATATTATTAAAAAATATTTAATATTTATTTTTAATATAAAAATAATTTAATTATTATTTAATAAATTTTAAAAAATAATATTTTAAGTTTTTTATTATAATTTAAATATTTAATATTAATTTTCTTTAAAGATTTTAAAATAAAATAAATTAAATATTAATTATTATAAATTAATAAAATTATTATTATTAATAAATAAATTAAATTAAAAATAATAAAAATTAAATTTTAAATAAATAAATATTATTAATTTATTTTTTATAATATATAAATTAAAATATTAAATATAAAACTTAAAGAAAATATTAAAATTAGATTTTTTTAATAAATATAAATATATAATAAAAGAAATATTAAAGTTTTTAATAAAAGTCTTTAAAATATTTATTAGTTTTTAATTTATTTATAATAATAAAAATTTAATAATTATAATTTATTATTATTTTTATAATTTTTATTAAATTCTTTTTTAAATTCTTTTTTAAATTCTTTTTTAAATATTTAATTTAATTAATAATTTTAATAAAAGATTTAAATATAATATTTTTAAAATTAAAATTAAAATATTTTTTTTATTTAATTTTATAATATAATTTATTATAAAAAAAATTAAAATAATAAATTTTTTTTTATTTTTTTACTTTAAAATTAATTTAATTAAATAATTAATTTTTTAAGTTTTTATATTATTTATTTTATATAAATTTTAATATTATTAATTTTTTTTCTAATATTTAATTAAAGTTAAAATATAATTTATAATTATAATTAATTATAATTAATTATAAATAAAAATAAATTTTTTAATTTATAAAAATAAATAATTCTAATAATATTTAATATAAACAAAAAATATATTTAATTATTTTAAAAATAATTAATAAATAATTTTAAATAAATATTAATAATTTAATTAATAATTTTAATTTAATTAATTTATAAAATTAAAAATAAATTAAAGTTTTTAATTATTAATAATAATTATATTTTTATTTATAAAAAAATTAATATATTATTTAAATAAATAATTTATTATAATAAAAATATTATTATAATTATTATTAATAAACTTAAAAGAATAAAAGTTTATAAATAAATAATAAATAAAATATATTCGGAATTTTTTTATTTTTATAAAATTATTAATATATTAATTAATATTATTAATTAAATTTAATTATTAATAATAATATTTAATTAATTTTTTTTAAATATATTATTAATATTATAATATAAATTTATTAAAATATTTAAGTTTTTAAATTATTATAATTATTAAAAAATTTTAATCTTTTAATATAAAATAATAATTTATTATTTAATTTTTTTTAAAAAAATATAATTTTAAAATTTTTGTTTATTTATTATTAAATTTAAAGTTTTAATAATTTATTTATAATATTTTTTTTTATTAAAATAAAAATATAATAATAAATTTATTTATTAAATTTATTATTTATTTAAAAAAATATTTTTAAAGTATTTTAATATTTTATAATTAATAATAATAAAAGAATTTAATAAATTAATAAATTTTATTTATTATTTTAAAAATATTTTTAAAAAATAATTTTAATAATAATAAAATAATAATATAATTTTTTTTTAAATTTATAAAATAATAATTAAAAAATATATAAAAGAAATAAATTTTAAAAATAATTAAATATAAGTTTATATTATTAAGTTTTAATAATATTTAATATATAATATTTTATTTATAAAAGTTTTATAATTAAGTCTTTAAATAAATAAATATTATAAATATTATTTTTATTTTTATTTTTAATTAATAAATCTTTTTAATTTTTAATATATAATAAAATAAAATTTTATAATTTTAATTATTAATTTTTAAATATAATTAATTATAAATTTTTTTTAAAAAAAAATATAAATAATTATTTTATAATTTTATAAATTTAATAATTAATTTAATTTAATAAAATATTAAAATATTAATTATAATATTAATAATTATTAAATTAATAAAACTTATAAATATTATTATAAAAAAAATTTATTAAAAAAATTTAAAAATTTAAAACTTAAAATAAAAATATTTTTAATTTTTTATAAATTATAAAAATTATAATTAAATAAAATTTAAAGTTTTTTTTTAAAAAAATATTATAAAATATAAATATATTTTTTAATAATTTTATAAAATATATTTATATAAATATTCTAATATTTTTTTAATATTTTTTTAATATAAATTTTTTATTTTATTTTATAATAATTACGAGTTTATATTTATTATATTAAAAAATTATAATAAAGACTTTAATTAAATTTTATATAAAAAATCTTTAAATAAATAATAATTAATTATAAAAAAAAATTAAAAAAATTTATATATAATTATATAATTAAAATAATTATTTAAATTAAATATTATGGAGGGGCGTGCCCTATTGTATTTATTTTTGGTGTTTTTAGTCAGTTTCAGGAGGGTCCTGCTACAGTAGCGTAGAGAGTATCACGTGGCCATTAAGGCTCAGGATATAAGGACTGGTCCCTAACGTAGCTTGTAGGAGAACTTCATGCTTCTTTACTTGTTAATTATAGTCCAGTCTTCTTCAGTTTTGAGCTTCTCTATTGTTATTGCACGCTTACGTTAAGCTGTTGTTTTATGGTTTTGAGGTTATGTGGTTTTAGGCTATTTCTGTGAGATCTTACTTGCTGTTACATCTTCCCCTTTATAATATTTATAAATAAAAATTATAATAATAATTATAATAAAATCGGATTAATTAAATTAATAAATAATTATATAAATTATATAATATTTAAATTTTATAATTAAATTAAATTTAAAATAATTAATAATTAATAAATTATATTAAAAAATATATATTTTAAATTAAAAAAAATTTATATAAATTTATAATATTCAAGTATTTATATATTTAAAAAAAATATTATTAATAAATTTTATACACGTGACCTCGCGTATTAATAATATAAATAATAATTTATTAAATTATATTTAAGTTTATTTAAATATTTTAATAATATTTTAATTATAAATTATTTTTTAATTTATAATAAATTAATAATAATTAATATAAAAATATAATTTTTTTTATAAATAAAATTAATAATAAATAAAAATAATTTAATAGTTTAATAAAAAATCTTTTTAAATTTTTTATTAAATATTTTTTTATTTTTTTAAATTTAAAAATATTTATTTTATATAAATAAATTATTATTATAAAAAATATTAATTTATTAAACTTTAATTAATAATTAAATAATTAAAATTATAATAATATATTAATAATTTATTTTTAAAATAATATTAATTAATTTATATAATTATAAAAATAATATAATTTTAATTTTTTTAATTTTAATAATATTTAAAATTAAAATATTATTAAAAGTATTTTATTTATTTTAATTAAATAATATATAATATTTTATTAATTAAAATTTAAAAAAAATTAATTATTTAAAAATAATTATTTATTAAAAAAAAAAATTTTAATTTTTTTTAAAATATAATAATTTTAATTAAATAAGTTTCTTTTTAATATTTAATTTTTTTATATTTAAAATAATATATTTTATTTATTTTTTAAACTTTATTTTTATAATTTTAAAAAAATTAAATAAATAATAATAAAAATATCGCGTGATTTATTTATATATATTAATAATTTTTTTTTAAAGTAAATAAATAATTTTTAATTTATAAATTATTTAAATTAATTTTAAAGTTTTTTTTAATAATTTTATTAATAAATTAATATTTTTTTAAAAAAAAATAAAGTTTAAATTAATTTTTTAATTTAAAAATAATAAATTAAAATTAATAATTATTTTATTTTAAATTTTTTTTATTTATTTTAATTAAAAATTTAATTTTAAAATTAATTAAATTATAAAAAATAAAAATAAAATTTATTTTAAATTAATAAATTAAAATTAATAATTTATATATTTTATATAAAATATTAAATATAATATTTTATTTTTTAAAAATATATTAATTATTTTTATAAAATAAATTAAATAAATCTAATATTATATAATAATAAAATTATTATAATAATTTAAAAAATATATAATTTAATAAAATTTAATTATATTAAAAATATTAAATTAAAGCTTTAAATTAAAAAATCTTTAATTTTATATTAAAAAAATTAAATATTTTAAAATATAATAAATTTTATAATAATATTAATTATTATATTTTTTTTATCTTTTATTTTAACTTTAATAAAGCTCTCTTTAAAATCCTTTTTAGATTTATATTCGCTTATATATATAATACTTAGTGACTTAGCTTTATTTTTCCAATAATAGTAAGGATATAAAATTACAGAGGAAGGAATTCGCAAGGCGAGTTCACTAGGCTTATTTAGTGCTGCTTAGTCAAAATTCATTACAGGTCTAGTAAGTGAGCGGTGGAAGGGGCTTAGTAGGCCTGAGGATCTGCTGGGGTGGACGACTTGCTGGGTTCTTTCCGTAGATACGATACACTCTGCATAAACCAGGACAGTGACACAGAACGAAGCTACCAGGTTGCTCTGATGTCCGACATTTATACAAATGCCCGCCAAGTCATTGCCTACACCGGGGAGGGCACAGAACATACTGATATTCTCTACGACTGGTTGAACGGGATAGATGTGGCTGATTTAAACATCCCTTCCCTTGGCATGTTCAAAGATGTCGATGTGGCAGAAGACAGTATCTTATACCGACCTGCCCAAGTCTGGAATGGACCTGGAGCTGCAAAGGACTTGGCGAACGGGATTGCTGTCAGGTTCGAGCGGCACTGGCGTATCTGTCGGGAGCGTTCTTCCACTATCTTCAAGCAGCAAAAGATTGTTCCTGAACCACCTGTCATCCCAGAGGCAGAGCTCAGCCAACTGGTGAGCGAGTACTTTTCACGGCGCTGGTTCAAACGGGTATGGGTCTTGCAAGAGGTATCTCTTCCGGATCTCAACAAAACTAGAGTTATATGCGGCTCAAAGATCACCACAGCCGAGAGAGCAATGCATCTAGTATCTCTTCTCAAGACTCAAGGCTCCGGGAGTACGACTCAGGTGTTCATGTTGCTCCGCCAAAGGATCAGCGGACCTAGGATATCTCACTTACTTGACATTCTCATCGAAACGCGGCACCGGGAATGCGGTGACCCACGAGACAAAATCTTTGGCGTGTTAAGCATCGCCAGGTGGGTGGACGAACAGAAATTTCCACAGCTGAAAGCAAACTATGAAGACCTGGCTCACACAGTGTACTGGAAGTTTTCTGCCTTCTTCATAAAGCACCATGGCCCTGGCTTCTTTCTCTCCCTTATAAAGTCGCCTCCGAGGTTGGAGGGTCTCCCCTCATGGGCGGCAGATTGGACTGCTCCTTGGCCGAATTATAATGCTGTTCGTGGCATCGAGTTTGCTTGCCGATTAAGAATGGCAAATTATCAAGATAGTGCCGGAGACGTGAATCTAAAGAACGGAGTGCCAATACTGAATCTATTTCGACAGAGAATTCTACGGGGTTATATTACAAAGGATGGCCATCTCGATGACTCAGAAGCCATACACATCGAGTCTATTCAAGTGCTCAAAGAGAACAAGTTCTTGATTGAGATGTATCCGGGCTTGGCTGCACTTTTGAAAAAAGACGGCGATTACTACGTCTTCATTCAAGTATGCCCACATGCGCTTTCTGAGACTGGGGTGCAAAAGCTTGTACAAAACTGGAGCCGTGTGGTTGTGTACATGGAGGGTTCAGAAATAGCGAGAAGCCAGGATGCCGACGTTCAAGATTATCTAGGTCCCTGGCAGATGTTTGATATTCGGTGAAGTCAAGAGTAAGGGACGGTATAGATAACTTTGCAGGACTTATTTCTTCAAAAGAGAAAGAAAGATACAGCCCAGGGAGAAGAGAGGAAATAGATGGATTCAGGCTGGGAAACAAATTCAATGAAAGGACGAATCAAGAACATGGAATGGCTAGTGTCAGGCAGGGCCTGCAAGCAAAATTTTATAGTCCAAGTGGAGTGTGACCAGGCGAAAATGAGCTAAGCGAGCAGAAAAACGGAGCCCTAGTACGCCTTTTTAATAATCGAATAAGGATCTTTTTTGCACTTAATTCAATAAGAACAAGCCCGGGTGTAAGTTCAAATTCATATAGCATGCAATTTATCTTATTCTAACATCTTCTCAGAGCTCAATCGGTAGAGCGTGTGGCTCTTATCTAAGAGACAACCTCAAGGTCGTGGGTTCGAGCCCCACCTCGGGCTCAATTCCCGAGGTTCCCAGTAAAGGGAGCACTCGTCCAATTTTTTTTTGCCATTTTTTTGCAGTGTCGACAGCCCACTGCGAAATCAAGCAGCATCATTTGCTTATTTCTGCTTATTAAAAATCCTAGAAGCTGGCCCATTTGAATCTTTCTGCAGGAGGAACTGTCACTTTTCTATTGAAACAAGCTTAAAGAAATCGATTTAGCCCCATCCATAGGTAAGCCATGTGTTAAAAGCACCTAGTCTAAATTTTGAGCTTCTCATTACTGCACATGACATAACTCTGCGGTACAGCCAGACTTTTATGACCGAGTATCAATACTAAAGCATCAGGTTCATGATGCAAGGAGGTGCACACATTGCTCAATTTTAAATCTTGTTACTCCCCGCTTGAGATCTCTCCATCAAAAGAATTTGCAAGGTGAAACTTCCGAGGACAAATTTACTGTTAGTTCTCTGTCATTCTACTTGGATCGCAGGTACATTGACTGATGCTTCTAATCTAGCCTGTCGACGATAATAGCAATGGTGGTCGAGTCATCGAGGATAATGTTTCGGAAGAAGAAAATGATACCTCCGAAGATGATCCGAAGACGAAGAAGAGGATACAATACCTCCGACAATAGAGAAGCTGAGGACTACGAGAATATCCCTGAAGATGTTATCCCCGAAACCTCCCAAGCTGAGCACGAGAAGAGCGTCCACGAGTTGATCAACGCGACAAAGGAGCACAAGGTCATACCTCAATTCTCTGGGAGAAGGAACCCCTGTTTGTGATGCAGCAACGTTCTTGTTGTCAATTCTCTTCTACTGTCAAAAAATTCCGACACCTTGTCACGAAATGTCTCCCAGCTCTTGCTAGACCATGCTAAGACAGACCATCATACTTTTGGCTCTGGCTTAGTCTTCAACAAACACCCTCAGCATGGAGCCATGGAAGAGAACACGGGTTGCCATCCAGGTCTCTAACTGTTCCGGTAGATTGAAATAGACGAAGCGTCGTCTTTTATACTTTCATGATCTGCTATCAACTTTATAGGAAACATGAATTGGAAAGAAAAAGCCAGTGCAGGGAAAGACGCTAATGATATGTCAATGCACCCTAGTTCTTGATATCAATGCCTGACCCTATATATATCACCCTCCCCCCGGCCTCAAAGCGTGCACAGACTGGAGGACGCTGAAGGCGAAATGTTTGGCATAACTCTGAAAGGTCACTAGGGACGATTTATCAAGACGTGCGAAGAAAATTCTGCGGACCGACAACGAAAGTATGGTTACCAGGTTTTTGATCATGAACGGAGTGAAGACAAGTATCGGGGTTCCCTTTAATTATACATTCAATGAAATTTATGCCTTTTAGTTCTTAGGGGGGGGTTCTTATCATTGTCAATTTTTTTTTTGCTGTCAAGTCCCAATGCCCTGTCATTCTTCCGAAAAGGAACATGCTTGACAGCGAAAGATTTGTTAGTCTTGTAATTATAATCGCGATCCATAGCTGTAACGTTATCCTCAGCGACGGCGATAGCGTGATTGGCAAGGTTTTCAGTAATGTCCTCTTTGGATTTTTCTTGTTGACTCTCGCTAACGGTATGGTTAAAAAGATAAGGTTCGAAAGATAAAAGGCAGTGTTTATATATATACTCGAGGTATACACTTAAGTAATTCTGTTAATAAAATATACTTCTTTTAAAATATTTAACAGTAATAATAAAACTATAGCCAAGTCCTATAAAAGACCTTGAAGGGCGAACAATACTTGTACTTATATTATTAACAAGAGACTATAACTTAAAAGAAAGTTTAAGAAAACCGATATAGGGAAAGACGCTAATGTTATATTAAAGCACGATATTTCTTGAGTCCTATACCTGACTATATATATATATATATATCGCCTCTCCCCGGCTCTCATTATCTTATAACGATTATTAAGACATACAGGACTATACTCCGAGTCGACGACGAAAGTGTGGTTACTAGGTTTCTGGTCACTGACGGCAATGGAGCAGGACAGCTTCCCAGTCAGGTCACGGACAGATTGAACACCAGGGTCGAGGTTCTCTTCGACAGTGCGTTTAATGGGAGGTATGCCTCTTAGCTCTAGGGAGTTTCTCATTGTCGTCAATTTTTCTTTTTGTTGTCAGGTCCCAATGCCTTGTCATTCTCCAACAAAATGGAATTGAAAAGTAAAAGAGTAATGTCTACTTGCGGTAAACCACCAAGCGATCCTGTCAATAACATAGACTTGTCTCGTATAACCAACAGCTTTTATAATGCTACGGCTAAGTCCTATAAGTGCAGATACTGTTGTGGCTTGTCATTGTCCAACAGAGAGATAGCAAATCGGAAGGAAGGCTTTTTTTATCACGGAAGGGTGTCGGCGTCGGCTACAGTACTCGTTGGCAATTCCTTGTACCCTTGGACCGACTTGACATAACAAGCAACCCTCGCGTCCCAATATCCAACCAACGCGTTATATCTGCTCCTCTTGCCAAGAAGCCACCGGCACCACATACTTCAAAGGACGAGGCGGGCGCTAACACCCTCAAGAAGCTTCGTCGGAAGAGCAAAGCATTGCTTAGTGGAAGCAGCGGCTCCTAAAGCGAGTCCTAGTAAGCTGGTCCAAACCAGGTGCGGAAATGCCTGCGAGTAGGCTAGGAATGATTCACAGCACGCCTCCTACAAAGTGGAGGGAAAGGAGGAGAGGGAGGAAAGTTCTACGCCTACCTTAATGACGGCGTTATAGATTGTCTGAATGGGGTAGTACCTGCACTATCTGACACCGGGGAAAAGTCTTTGCATAATCGGCAAAACTTCGGGATATTTTTATCTATAGGTTTTGTCGACAGACTTCTTATACGAAGACTGCCGTTATACCACAAGAGTAAACAAGATCGATTCACAGAGGACACTATCAAGGAACTCGACAATCATACCACCCGCTCCCGGACACACCCGCCAGAACCAACGACAAACCCACAAAAGGACCGCACAGCCTTCTGTTAACCTTACATGGGGCAGAAAGTACTTATTCTGGTAGGATGTACAGTCTTTGTAATATATATACAGGTGGGTGATTGCTGACAACTGTCAGACATGTAACAACAAGGATTTAAGTGACAACAAACATTAAAAATGGAGAATAGATTGCTAAAAACACAATACTTCCCTTGGAAGATATTAACGTTAATTTCTGAAAAACCAGGGCCGGATATCTGAGTCGATATATAATGGTCTCGACATTATGTTGCTCGCTCTCGTTCTTGACCAGACGCGTTCACAATGAAATTGACTAGGGCTTGGAATCGGGTGAACGAAAAGTTAATATATGCCACTGGATTTGCTTCCAATCCTTAACTACTCGCAGGCATTTCCGCACCCGGCTCGGGCCAGCTCGCTAAGCTATGCAGGTCGGCCCGAGCACTGTGAGGACATGCCGACGAGTAGCTTTATGTTGTTTAGATCTCAATGGTGAATTGAAGAGAGTTGATAAAGAGCAAAGCAGGCCAACATTGCAGGTCGCGAGATAAATTCAATTAGAGAGAAGGGCCTAACATGAACGTGTGCAAAGAGAAAAGCAACGTCGTAATCACCAGTCGCAAAGCTCCACCACTTACAAGCTTGTATCCGCATCAAATCATGCATGCATGCACGCATGTACGCCAGTCATAACCTAAGCCCATTCACAATCCCAGGCCCCAATGTACCATAACCTCATCAATCCAGCAACTGACCCCAATATTATTCCGAGCCTCGTCCCCGCCTCTCCATTGCCTGCCACTTTGCCATGGTGTGAGACAAAGATCTATGGAATGGCCTCGTAGCTTCCACTTCCAGCATGCGCGCTGCGGTTGGAGAAAAGCCAGTAGAAGATCAAGCCGAGGATCGGGAAGAGGAAGACGACGACGCACCAGAGCAGCTTGTGCGAAGGAGGGCGGTTGGACTTGAGGATTTCCACTATAGATCATTGGTTAGTTCTATTCTTTTATAAATCTTCGGATTCTTGGTGGTGCGGGGTAAAGCTGGTCGGCAGCTGGGGAGTGGAATAGGCGGTCTAGACAGGGGGGAAAGATAGTGAAGGGGTTACAGATAAGGAGAGGGGAGAGGAACGTACTGAACACCACAATGTCGAGAATCAAGACAATGAAACCAAGGACTCCTCCACTGGTACCGTATTTCCAGGTGTTGTCGATTGCGGAGGCAGCCATCTCGTCGGCCATGGCGAAGGAGACGAGGAGAAGGTTGAAGAGGAGTGAGGAGATCATGTTTGCGGTTTCTTTGCTTTCGCGTTGTTGAGAAGTTGTTATCGTGAAGTTGGATGGTGGTGTTAATGGGTGGAAGTGGTGTGGTAGATAAGAAGAGAAGAGGTTGGCGTGGGATGGGACAATGTGGTTGCCTAGTGTGATTGGCGTCATCCGCCTACGTCATAGGTACTTCACCCGTTTAGCGAGCTTGGCACGGGGTTCGCTTAATTGGCGTCCCTCTTTCCTTGCCAGGGCGTGAGTGAAAGGAGAAGGAGTATAAATTTAAGCTGCTCTGGCTTCTTGAATGAGTCGGCAAAGGACAACAAATACTCTCGTGTTGCTGTTACAGAGGTACCTAGAGTAGGTGACCTTGCGCTCTTGGGGTTTCAACGATGTCTTTGATACAGACACTACTCTACTGTCACCCGAGAGCGATTAGATTCGTAAGAAATATAGTGATTGGTGAATGAGCCGGTAAGGGAGTAAATTTCGCACTTTATCCAAGCAAGGGTGAATAAGCCGAGGTTCCGAACGGTCCCAGCGAGGTCAAAATGACAAGATAAAGTTCCGGTACGCCTCAAGTTTAGCCTCAAAGAGTCAAAGAGGACTGGTACTTGCTTGAAAGAGTTCCCGAAGTAGTTTTTCGTACCATAAATATAAATGCTTTTATGTTGTTATCATTTTATTCATAACAGTTAAGTATTCTTCTCTGTCGACTTTCTGCTGTGTACTTTTGACGTGTAGCAAAGGCTTAGCCTATTTCAGCGTGTGTCGTGTAAGGTAGTTACTCCATTTCTGAATATATAAAGAAAAGAACTAACAGAATACAGAGCCCAAGATACACCAGTAAATTTTGCTCGGATTGTTCATGAAGCTACTGTTGCCTTTTGCCAGTGGCGCTGCTCTTATATTCTTGTGAAACTCCGCTACAGCTCCTCCAAGCAGGTTCAATTCCATTTTTTAACTGATGCTCCGAAATATGTGCTATGTAGAGGACCACATGAATTGTTCAGCAGGAACTACAGAGTGCTCCGCAATTCTCGGGATGCATACAATTTCCAGATCCCTTCAAATAAACCTTCGAGAGTAGGCAGAGCAGAGTACAATACAGCCTAATAAATAAACATCTGCTGAAGGAACTCGCAGTTCTAGAGATATCTGGGCTGTAGGTAACCAACAATCATTAATTAATGCTCCTATAGGACATCCGAACTGGGCGAGGATAACGCCGACAGTCCACCGACAGGACAGATGGACTTTCCGGAGCATGCTCTAGATCCGCAAGGATACCGAAGCAGAACAAGTATCAGTTCGATCCCTAACCTTACAGCAGCAGGATCGCAACTACCAAACCAATCAGTTGTTATATCAGTGTATATGGAAAGATGAACGAGGTAGCACTCCACGATACAATTAGCAACTTGTATCAACTCATTCATGAAACACGCAATAAAGTATTTGCTGCACTCAAGTCGGACCACCAGAACTGTTGCCGACATTCCCCGAAATAAACACTACCAATACCGCAGCATATGCAGCACAAGCACCGAATACCTCGGATCTTTTCGCATTAGTAAAAAGTCCAACACACACTGCAAATAGCACAGTGTAAAATGCAACAAGCCCCAATTTTTTCGTCGTGTTAACACTATACAAGTGATAGATAGCTCCAAAAAGAAGAGCAAATGTAACGAGAATATTGATGAATGTCACAAACAGCTGTAATCGTCTCTCGGAGATATAAGTCAAGGGGCTGTGAGTCCTCCGTTTCTGAATTTGAGGGAGGCATTAGCGCGAACGTTACCTTATTTTACTGCGGAAAGCCCGCATCTCCGGCCAGGAAGGAACATGAACTTACAACAAAAAACCACGGCAAACTATATCTTATGAAGGAGGTCAAGCGATCCTCCTCTCTGGCTTTCTTGAGGCTCATAAGGTCATTCGTCTCCTCGTACAGTGTTTCGCTATGTCCGCCGAGTGTCGCATAGCTCTCTCCAGAGTCGACGTTGTTAAACACATTTAAAAATGCGCTGAGAGTTCGAGAGGAGGGTCCTTCAATAGAGAGCAAAGTGCTTTCCAGCAAAATTGCTTCCCCTTCAAGCTTATCAGCATAATCTCAATTTCTTTTCCTAAGTTTAGAGCATCCTCACGGTATTCCTTCATCTTCCCCCGAATCTCTTGGATTAATTCCATTCTCTCCTTCTGGCCCTCGTTATCCGCTTCAGCCGCCTTCTTCCGAAACGCCTCCCAATTGCTCGCGATTCCTTTGACCTCGATACCTGCATTCCGGTCCTCTTCATCGAAGGCATCTTGTTGTGCCTGTAGATCAGCTAGCTCGCTTTGCAGGTATAGGAGATTCCGAGCGGAGAGTCTGTCGAAGCGGCGGTAGATTGCGGTGCTTTTGTCTTTGTCGCTTGCGATGAATGCTGCGAGGGAAGGGTAGCCTTTGAGGTAGTGGATCTTGACGCTGTCTTTTTCTACGTCCGAAGGCATCGATGTCCTTTCAGACTTGAGTTATAAATTTTGGAGATGAAGGCATTGAGGAGGGGCAAGGCTACGGATAATGTGCTCTGTGAAGTGGCTGTCTGTATGATTGGCTATTGCATGACAGCGCATCACACCAGAGGGCCGTGCCTCACTGCCTCGCAGTCTGCCTGCAGCTGCGCCCCAGTCCTAACGACAGAAGAAGAGCAACAACGCCGTCATGACTCCCGACGAACATTTCTGACAAGAACCAGCTTAAGATTCGACCCCAAGTGGTAGGTGGGATAAGCCGTGATGACCGTCGCAATATCTTCATAAACTTGCAACATGACGGACGCGCTCCTTGACCCTCTTGACATTCTTGACCCTCGCCTTGTGACCAACAATAGAGCATCCAAAGGCGACAATAAACGAAAGCTCAACGAACAAGCTAATGGCGAAGAAGTCGCGCCTGATGAGAAGCCGAACGACGAGCCCAAAAGAACGAAACCCAACCTCTGGAAGTGCCGTTGCTGTCAGGATGCTCGAAAGAAGGTAAGCCAATGATCGGATTAGGGTTTACAGTCTCCAATTAATTTTGATAGTGTTATCCTGTTGATCGAGTATGGCCAGCAAAGTGTGATCGGTGCATTGTTACACACCGGGAGTGCTCAGAGCCAGAAATGAACACTCGCAGACGGTGGGCGAATGTGTCCGTGACTTCACACACATTTCAAACGTTCGAGGTTATGTCCCTATTTGTACGAGTAGCATTGCTAAAAGCCTTATAGTTCGAATCGTAAGCCAAAAGTGAAATTACCCATGAAGCTTGGTGGACAAACAGTACTTTCTACACACGATTCTGGCTCAGAAGAGAACATTATTTCCAAAGATCTTATTACTGCTCTCGGTCTCAAGATTGAAGACTCGCCCGAGCAGCAAAAGGAGTTCCGAATGGCCAATAATAAGATCGTGAAGGCCCTTGGCGGTGTTACAATTCCCTGCAAATTCGCACGAGAGCAAGCCTCCGAGCAACAGAATGAGCTATGCTGCTGGTTTTACGTCTTCAAAACCCTCATCACTCCCCTAATTATGGGTATGAAATTTTTAGACTCCACCGAGACACTGACTAAAAATAAGTATCGCTTGCAAGCTTGTGCTGTACCAGCTGGCCCACTTCAGTGTGCTTCTGTCAACAATCCGAAACGGCGTCTTCGATGTTATACACTGAATGGGGCAACCCATAATTTCGAGGGGCCATCACCAGACTCCTTGGCATTGGCGAATGCGGATACGGGTTCTGAGATTGATCTTATGTCTTTAGACTTTTGCAAACGGCGAAAGTTCGTCCTAAGGAAAATATCGCCGGGAGAATCTTCCGTTCAATTCGCCGATGGAAGTCTCGCTACTCTAGCGGGGCACGTCGTCGTCTACGTGACTTTCCATGGGACCGAGGTTGGGAAAAGGATCCAGCGAAGTTTTTACGTGCTTGAGGATCTGTCTTGCGATTTGCTTCTTGGCGAAGATTTCTTGGAGCAGACGAACGCGTTTGAGACGTACAAGGACTCATTTTCTATCGAGGATGACAATGATCTGGCACAGGTCAACACGATTGTTTGGTTCAAGAGCCACGAGAGGTTCCTTACTGGGCCGGGCATGAATCCCGTTGCTGCCCCAGAACCGCTGTCTGGTAAGGCTGCCCTCTCGTCAGATCGCTAAAGTACTAAAACATGAACAGTTGAAAATGCTATCCCGGACCCCATCCCTCCCAGTAGATGGAACACAATGAAGAAGCGAGTTCGCAACTTCTTGCATCACCAAAATTTCCCCGATACTCATCCCATCAAAAACGAAGATTGTAAGTCCTCCATCCATACTGATTTTGATCTTCCAGCAAGGAAGGATAGTTAGTGACCACAAGCAGATTCCCTTCCCACCTTTGAAGCCCGCTTCGACGAGCGTGATGCACGAGAGATCCGCCGTCGAGAAAAAGCAGCTCGGGACATTGCTGCTCTTCCCATTGAAGAACAACCTGCCGCTAGAGATCTCGAGCTTGAGATGACGAGGAAGTTTGATCTGGATAGGGAGCTTCTTTGTGAGGCGAGGAATAGTGCATTGTTGGCGATGGAGAGGAAGGCCGAGGGGTCTGGGACTTCTGAATCAGGATTTTGAATGAGTTAACCATGGGAGATAGAATTGAAACGTGACATATATTGTTCTACTTATAGATCAGCTTTCAACTTGCCTTATTTATTTGTCGTGTCTTCTTCGGGTAGGTTTTCGATATTG
>Ga0302221_10000696_pt1 | contig 23562 bp, 5 predicted proteins | sample II_Palsa_E2_1_FD_193517 | JGI IMG/M metagenome (GOLD analysis project Ga0302221, IMG submission 193517) | Peat permafrost microbial communities from Stordalen Mire near Abisko, Sweden - II_Palsa_E2_1 | ecosystem: Environmental > Terrestrial > Soil > Palsa > Peat permafrost | place: Sweden... | reverse complement strand
ATTGATGAAAATGAAAGCCTGTCGGGCTGATTTCGGGGTTGCCGAAGTGAAGCCTGTACAGCTGAAAATGTAGCCTAAAGGGCTGATATCGGGGTTGCCGAAGTGAAGCCTATAGCGCTGAAGTGATGCCTGTACAGCTAAAGGCTGTGCTAAACCAACACTAAGATATATGCATTATAATATTTAAAGGAATTAAGTATATCTGCTTTCGGGCATTAAAAAGCGGTAAATAAGATAAGCCCCCTTAATTGCATCTAGTTGCCTTTTTTACATATATATTAAAGTATAATCGGCAAACTTATTTAAGTTACTCGGCTTGCCTTATTATCCCGACAAGATAGCAGCTTAAGGCTAAACTAGTCTTTTTAAGCATAAGTTCCGCTCGATATCTTATTACTTCCTTTAAGCCTTCTAGCAACTTTAAAAAAGAGTATAGCACTAAACTTAACTTTTTTTTTTTAGCATAATATTATATAAGACAAATACTATTAATTAAAGATTATAAAAATGATATAAGAAAGTGCTTTGCATTCTTAGAATTAAAAAAGAATAGCGTAATAGCAATAAAATTTAAGTATATTCTTAACTTTAGCGTATTTTATAAGTAAATTAATTTGTAATAGCTTAACCGGGAGCGCATTAACCTTTTAACTTTCGAGTATATCTTTATTATAATATAATATATACCTCTTTAACTTTATCCTTGCATTTAATAATTGCTATACGTTTAGTTCTAGTAAAGCGAAGAGTATATTCTCGGTATAAGGGATAATAAGCAAAAAGTTATTACTAACATCTATTAAAATCTATTTAAGCTCTTGCAAATCGAAATCTAGTAAGCTATAATTATATTAACAATTATCTCGAGCAAAATATTATATCGCGCTTTTCTTCCTAATAAAGTTAATAATTGTTGCATTTTTTCGAGTTATATAAAGCAATTCCGAGCATATCCCCTTTCTTATAAGTCTTTTATCTCTTATTATCTCTTTATTTAAATTATTTTACTTTATTAAGTTAAAGTTTATAATAACTATTTAAATATTTGAAAACAATTATTTTAAACGAGATATATTAAAGTATTATAAGGAAATTTATTAGAAAAAACACAAAGAATCGTTAACTGCTACGATATAATAAGTAAATGACAATGCTTATTAATCAAGCGCTCTTACTATAAAGCCTCGGAATTTTAAATTAGAAAAATATTTAAGATAACTTATATATACTTTAAATTTTGGCTTTATATAATATATAAACTATAAAGTAAGCGTTTAACAAGTTTAGCGTAAGCGTAAAGCAAAAGAAAAAGCTAGCTATTTAATACTTCGCTACTTTAGCAAATCTTTAAAGCCGATAAAAAATCTTTTATAATATATTACAAAAAAAAATTTCAAATATTATTATAATAACATTATACTTGCTTTCTTAAAACTCGAGGATATTATACAAGACTATTCTTCCGATAACTTATAAACCGAAATAATCTATTATCGAGGTAAACCTTTGCATATAATTTATATACACTAAAAGCTAAAAGATTAACTTATAAATAACATATAGCACTTTACTAAATACAAGCAAAAGGAGCGTTATTTTTAGTTTAGCATTCCTTATTACAAGGATTACCTCTTTTATAATACTCGAGGAACTAGCAAGACATCTCTCTTTAAAGCTTTAGTAATATATTTTTATTTAAGGCTTTATCTAATAAATATTACAAAGCTTAAATTAACTAATAATTCTCTTTTAAAGCTTTTTATCGGATTGCTTTTATATATTATATTAGTTTTAAAAGAGGTAAATCCTTCGCAATTAAGAGGCAATAATAAGAGCGATAAAGTTGTTAAAAAGAAGGGGATTTCGCTCTTTAGGCTTAAAAGCGCTATTAATAGTCCTTTGTCCCTTAAAGGGAATTTACTTATTATAATAAGCAATTTTTAACTAAAAGACTTCTTTAAAGAGCTTATCCGACTTAATTGTATTAATATAACAATCGAATTTAAGAATACTATTATTAAGGACGCTATTTAGCTCTTTAAGACTACTTACTTGCACTTGCTTAAAAAAGAATTAAAAGAATATACTATAAAATTTTCCACTTTAGCAATAATGCTAAAAGATTATAAGTTTAGTTATATTATATTGCAAGGATTTTTTTAATAACTACTTTATAAGACGTATATAAAATGTTTTACGATTAAATTTAAAGCAAGCGTTAAAGGAGCAAAGAAGAGGGTAAAGTAAAGGGTAAAATAGAGAGTAAAGTAGAGGGTAAAGAAGAGGGTAAGCTAAAGGGCGAAGTAAAAGGTAAAGTAAAGAGTAAAGAAGGATAAAGAAGAGAGTAAGCTAAAGGGCGAGGTAAAAGGTAAAGTAAAGAGTAAAAAAGGATAAGGAAGAGGGTAAGCTAAAGGGCAAGGTAATAAATAGTAAATTGGACTATCTTAAAGTATAAGAATAAGAGAATATAAATAAAGCGTAATAATAAAGCTAAGTAATAGTAAAGTTTATAAGGCATTTTTCTATTTAGTAATTATTAATAGCTATCGGCTTATCAAATTAAATTATTTAGCATATTATTATTAATTTGTATAATTTAAAATATTTAACTAAGCAAATATTTATATATTATAAATATTAAACGAGTTTTTTAAGTTATATTTTCTAGCTTCTTTTTTAAATTTGATTTTTTAAGCTTTATCTTTTAAGTTTAGCTTTCTTAAATTTAGCTTTAACCCTAGTCAAATTATAGTCTCCCCCCCGCAATTATACGCTCCCCTTATAGCAACGAAAGTAGCAATTGTCTTAAAGAATATTATATTATTATATTATATTTAAAGCCTCCTTTAATTCTTTTAGCTCCTAATCCGACTCTTTACTCCCTTGCTAGCTTGCAACGTCTTACCCGTATATGCAATATATTTATATGCAATATATTTATATGCAATATATTTATATGCAATATATTTATATGCAATATAACAAAGTTATAAGCTTATATAAAGCAAATAAACAAGTAAAATATTTTGCGAATATTTAGCTAAAAACTTCTTACTTTAAAATTTTTTACATTATAGCTATTAACATTATTTCGGCTATATTACGTGAGAGGGCTTTACTAGTGCTATTATATTTATAGCATCTATAAATAGCTTTATTTTTATATAATTAATATAATCTTTTTCCCTTAAATTAAAATATTAGCTAAGTTATTTAACTTAACTCTTATTTTGTTTATATCTTAAATATAATATAAAAATAGGGTAATTAGTAGTATTATATAAATATAATTCGTCTAAATAGTATATTTATATTAATTATTCCTTAATTAAGGACTTAAAGCGCTAGCTAAAATCTAAGTATAATAATACCTTAAAATTATTTAATTTTATATGCTTTTAAGTTTAAAAACTAGCTAAAAGCTAAGCGTATATTAAAATCATATTCTTATAAATCTTATAAAGAATTATTATATTAAGAAACACTTAGCTTAATTTAAGCCTTTACTTAAGTTTTAACTTAGGCTTTTAGTAAGATATTACTTGTAATAAGCTTATAAGTAGCAAGGATATACTTTACCGGGGAGAAGAGGTTTACACTTATACTTATATAAATAGGCTTTAAATTAAAGATTTAAAGCTAAGGAAAGATAAAGAAGGTAAAAGAGGAGAGAAGTAAGCTATATATATATAAGGTTAATATTAAATAACTTGGCCTTAAGGTTTATAAAAGTGTTTATATAGCTTATATAAGTACTTTTTTGTGCGCATTATCGGAATATACTTATTTACCCTTAATATACTTTACTTCTTTGTAGCTATATAAAATTTGTATAAAATAAATGTATATGTGTATATAGCCCTTAGTTTTAAAATATCGCTAAAATAGGATTTAATATAAGATTATAGTTAAGCGTTATAATCTTATTATAAGCTTATATAACCTTAATTAGCTTTACTTAACAACGAATATAACTAGTGCAAATAAGTATGCTTAACTAATAATACTAGTTATAACAACTTTGCAAATTTATATTTAATAGATTTAATTATATAATCGAAGCATCTTTTAGCAGTTTTATAATTACTTTACTTTGCCTTTTATAGCATTATTACGCCTCGAGATTATTTATATTAAAGAAGCATAATTTGCTTATCTTGCTTCCTTCGAGTAAAGCTCTTAACACTTTTTGCATTAGTTTAGCATAAATATGCTAATTATATTTAGCACAAAATCGGAGAGTTAAATACTAGTTCTAGTACTTAAAATAGCTATTTGCAAAAATCTTAGCTAACTATATAATAAACTTGAGTTCGGTTTTAAATACCTTAATCGATTAACTATAACCCTTAAAACCAAATTAAGATATTATAGTCTTGTTTTAAATAAAGGAAAGCTATTACTTTGCTTTATTTAAGCTTATAATCTTGCTAAATATCTTTGCAAGAAAACAAGTTTAAGGTTATAGCTAAATACTATTAGATACTATTAGCTAAGCTAGCTTAAAGAATTAAAATTATATATCTCTTTATTAGCTTTAATATTTAAAACACATTTAATTATATTAAGATCCTTAAATCTATTACTTACCTTTTTTTTCTTAAAGCTTTTTGCTATAATTTAAAGAAGCGGAAATTTCTCCACAAATATTAAATAAGACTTGCAAAACTAAGAAGGATAAAAGCTTAATTAGCAATTTAGTATAAACGTAAACTTGCTATTTAGTCGAGTAATAATATATAACTATTTAACTTGCTCGGGTTTAGTTAAAAGCACTTTAGCCGACTAGAAATTAAAGTTATATTAAGAGATGCAAGAACGCTAATGCATTACTCGAGCATATATTCTAATAAGGCTTATAATCTTGCTATAAAGTTTTGTAACTAGAAAGCTTTAAAGTTGTAGCTAAATACTAATAGACGCTATTAGCTAAGCTAAGCTAAAGATTTAGAATTATATATTTCTTTGCTAGCTTTAATATTTAAAATATATTTAATAGTATTAGTATTATCGAATCTATTACTTACTTTCTTTTTCTAAAAGCTTATTGCCTTTATTAAAGCAAGCTAAGACGCTATAATATCTTTATAAAGATTGACTTAAATATGAATATAACCGGAGCAATAACAAATATAATATCCGAAAAGAATATACTTTTTACATATAACAAAGGCCAATTTACTATTAAAGGCTAATATTATAAGAAATATATCAAATCGCACGTCTAAAAGGCTAAGCTATAAGCGTCTTGCGGGAGTAGCGCTAAGAAACTCGCATAATAAAAAGTATAATGCAAGTTTCGAGGATTAAACCTAAAAAGAATTATTTTAAAGTTAGCTATATCCTTAATAAGGTATAAAGAAGACCTTATACTAGGTTTAAATTAAATTTTCGACTTTAAAAGATATTTTTATATAAATTACTACTTAAATATTCTTAGAATTTAGAGCAAACTCTCTTGCTTAAACGGTTATTAGATATATTCGGAGACTAAGACTTTTTCTTTATATCTCTATTACAAACTTTTGCCTATTCCGACATCTTAAGTTAATATATCCTTTATTAAAGAAAGCAATTTTGCACTATTAATTAAAGTAGTGTTTATTTCCAGAAACGAGGTTAAATTAAGGGCTACTTAGAGGACTAAACAAGTAAATGCTTTTAGCTTTACTCTCGATATTTTATTTTATAATATTTAACTTAAGCAAGCTCTAAATTACTTTAATATTATTATTTAACTAAAATAAAAGTTAGCACATTTTTAAATACTAATTACTTCTCGAATATTAACCCTAATAACTGTAAATAACCAAATTTGTTTATTTACTTTCCCTTTAGCTATTAGAAGTCCTAATATATTAACTTTTATAAGCCTTAATATTAAATATAAATATTATCGGGAGATATTACTTCTTAGATCAAGTATTTAAGATATGCTTATTAATAATAACACCTTAATAATGCTATTATCTATTAAGGCCCTCCCGGATAAACGAAAACATTAATAATCTATTTTTAGCTAGTAATAGCTACGCATGCTCCCGATAAGTATAATAAACGCATTAATGACTTATATTATTACTTATCTCTTAATATAAGGAAGCTGCAAAATAAGGCTAAATGCTTAAAGTTTATTACAAGGGAAATAATAGTTTTTATACTTAAAGTGCTAGCTATATATAAATAATATAAGTCGTTTATCTTTAAAATAAAGCGCATCGATAATGTCTTAATGCAAGACTTAAAACCTAAAAAGCAGCTAAAGGTAATCCCCCAAATTCGCGACTACTTACAAGAGCTATATAGTCTCCGGTCAAATAAGCTAAGTAAACCTTTTAGCATTATTTGCCCACTTTAAGCAATTATGCTTTATCTTAATAATTGCAAATTATAGTCTTAAACAAATATCTCTACTTCCGAATTTGTATTTTGCTATTAAGAGCGCAATAGTAAAGCTAGTTAATAGTAAAGTTTATAAAGTATTTTTCTATTTTGTAATTATTAATAGCTATAAGCTTATTAAATTAAATTATTTAGTATATTATTATTAATTTACGCAATTTAAAATATTTAACTAAGCAAATATTTATATATTATAAACATTAAATGAGTTTTTTAAGTTATATCTTTTAGCTTTTGCTTTCTAGATTTCATTTTCCGGGCTTTGTCTTTCAAGTTCGTCTTTCTTAGATTTAGCTTTATAAGATTTATTTCTAAGGCTTTAGCTTTAACCTTAGTCAAATTGCAGCCTCTTTAGCTCCCGGCTCCCGAATTTAAGATCTAAGATCCGAGATTTAAAATTCAAGTCTTTAAATTATAATTTAAAAATATCTTAGCATGTTAAAGAATGTAGCATATTTATAAAAGAATAATAGATCTTAAGTTTAAAAAACTATATTAACAATTCTTAAATAACTTTAAACCGAATAAACTTATTTTAAATATCTTATTCGGAGTAATTTTGTTATTTCTTTATTAGTATACTTACTTAAGTTCTTTCGAATTTTAAGCCGATTAAGAGAGCAATCTTAACTATGCTAAAGCTAATCGATATTATGTCCTTAGTTTTTGCTACTTAACTTATAATTATAATATAAGAAAGATTTAATTACTTAAACTTGTTTTAACAAGTATTTTTTAACGCGATATAAGTAAAGAAAATAAGAGAAAGCGGCAAGACTATGTCTCTTGTTAAGAAGGATATTAAGCGGTTTTAAATAGCTTTATAAATATAGAATTATATAGCCTTATAACACAAAATTAATCTTTTGCTTATAATTAAGTAGCTAATATTAATGCCTTAAGCTTATTTCGAAAAGAATAGCTATTTACTCGATACTATTAACAAAATATACTTATAAACGATTAGCTATATTATCGGGTTAATAAACTATAAGAGGTTAAACGGAGACTTTAATAATTTTAAAGTTTATATTATATTTACAAATTATAATATGCAAATCGCGTTAAATGCTTTATAAACAAACTAACTTCTTTATAATATTAAAGATCTTATTTAAGTTAAAGATACTAAATTACTTAGCCCGGAAGCTATTAGAAATGTTTAAAATTATATATAATATAGCAATTTGCATAAGAGCACCTTAATTGTTAAGCAAACTCCTCTTTCTTATAACACTCTTTAAGGAGTTAATAGCGTGCTTTGCAAATATAAAGAAGAAGATAAATTTTTGCTATAATATACAAAATATAAAAGATAGATATATGTTATTACTAAGTATAATATAGCACTTATATTAACAAATTAAGTAAAGTAAATATTACATGTTAAAATAGCATTAATAAAATTATTTATTATACTTTATTATTTATAATTAATAATATTTTATATTTTAAAAAGGCTAAAGTACGCTAAGATTTTATATAAAGTTATTTAAGCAATTTAATAGCTAATAATAAAAGTTTAAAGTATCTTTACTCCTTTTCTTATAAAGTTCTCTTATTATAACTACTTTTGCTTTATATAATAGATTCCGCATATAAGTAAATAATAACCTCTAAAATCCTTGTATTAATGCTAAATTTTAAAGAGTAAAATAGCTAAAACTATTTCGATAATTTTTAAAAATGCTAAAGATTTCTTACTTTAATACCCAAATATCTGAGAGTTAAAAAACTTTTAATTTAAGCTAAATAAGATCTCTTATAACTATCGGGATAAAGGGCCCTTAGCTATAAAAACTTAAAGCCAAAACTATAAGACTCGGAAAGGCTCTTAAAAATGTAATAATTGCTTCTTTATTTAGTAGTAATTTAAATAAAGAAATATAAAGCTATTAAATGTTTAAATAGCAAAGCAAAGAGCTTAAGATATTAAGCTTAACAAGATTTATAATTCTAGTAATATAAAGGCTTCGAATGTTAAGAAAAGTATTATTAAAAGCTAAAAGAAATAGTTAAATAGCTAAAACGATATTATAATTAAGATATAAAGCTAGCTATATTTTTTGTTAAAGTTTATAATATTTAATATTTTAAGAAGGATATTAAGCATAAATTTTAATATAAGTAATCTCGAAAGTTTAAAGGTTAAGAAGAGACTTTAATATAATAAAGAGGAGGGTTATATTATCTTTATATCTCCTTGTCTATTCTTCTAAAATAAAAGATTTATAAGCAATAAATACCTTATTTGCTTCGAAAATTATAGCCGCATAAAGACGAGTAGCGTTAAATTTGTTATTGCTATTAAATAATAATAGATGCGTTTTTTATTCCTTTTATAAATAGACTAGCTATTTACTATAATATAGCCTAACATGTCTCATATTAGGAGAAATGCTCGGGGATTTAATAAATTGCTTAAACTCTCTCAAATAACTTATAATATTTAATACTAATAGTCTATTTTAAGGAATAAATAATAAACTAGCATTTGCACACTTCTTATTAGTCTCGCAAAAATGTTTTAAATCATTTGCTCTTAAATAAGAGGCTATTAAAATAAGGATTTTTGTTGGTATATTTTCTATTACAAACTATAATATAGCTTTTAGCAATATAAGGCAAGGGAGCTATTAAACTTTAATAAGCTATAGCTATTCCGCTATTATCTAGTCCTTAAAAACAATATTAAGGAATCTAGTTTCTTAGAAAATTAGAATATACTTCAAAAATTTAAGCTATATAAACTATTAAAAACATTTAACCGATTAATTAATACTTAGTAGTAAAGAGAGTAACTTAAATTTCAAATCTTTATCCGAAACTTGCTTACTAGTTCTAAAAAGCATAATTTATAACTATTAAAGCTCGATAACTCCTTTTATAACCTTAACTTTTAACTTATTAAATGCAAAATTATCGAATTCTTTGCATAAGTTATTAACTTAAATAAGATTAATAGTAATATTATATAACTTCAAGTAAGCTTATAAGCTAACCGGATTTGCAATAAGAACTAAGAATAGCTAAAATGTCGAACAAATAGCAAGGATAATAGAATTATTAAGTAATTTTATAGCTTTGCTAGCTTCTTAATCTTAAATAATCTTATTTTTATTTATACAAGTTTACTCTCTTAAAACAATTCTCTACTAACCTCTTATTATAAGCGCTAAAACCACTAATACTAGGAATTTAGGGTAATTATTAAAGGTAAAAATAGTAATAGCTTTAATAGTAAGTGTTTTTAGCTTTAGCTATAGTAAACTCGTTTAATAAAGCTATTGCAATAATAAAGTATACAAGTAAAGTGTGTGCTTAAGTAATATTAAAACCTATATTTCTTATATTATTTTAGTTTATAATATCTAGAATTTTAGCTTATTATATTCTCGGCGCAATAAAAAAGAAGTTATAATAAATTACTTTACATTTAAGCATTTTTACGCTAAAATTGGCTAATTTCCCTTCTTCTTATTATGCCTTTATGCTTAAGTCCTCTTAAGCCCTAATTTTACCCTACTAATAAGATCCTCGAAAGTAGTTCTATTATACTTAATAGTTATACTTTTAAAGGTTGCTCTTATAGCTTTAAAGAGATTTATAAAAAATTCGGGAACTTTTAAATCCTCCCTTTTAAATTTGTAATTATATTCTTTAAGATATCTTTTAATAGCTATTATAGCTAATATTATATGCATTAAATGCCTTTCAAGTAAAGCGACTATTAAAGTAATATACTAAGATATAAGGCAATAAGTATTTATATTTAACGCTCTTTAACTAAAGAACTCTAAGTCCTTTAAAGGTAAATTTGCTAAAATAATAGCTTTAATATGCTTAGCTATAAGGGATTTTATACTAGTAATATAATATATATTTGCTAGTTTAGCAAACTCGATAGCTATAATAATAGAGATATCTAGTGCATACTCTTTAAACACGACTCGGCTAAAGCATATTTATTATATAAATATTTAAAAACTTCGAGGCGTAATTACGCTATTTATCTCTTTTAAAGTTATTAACTACTCTTCCCCTTCTTTAAAGGGTCCTTTAAATATAGTTGCAAAATATAAGGATTATTTGCAAATCCGATATAAATTGTAACTTAAGGACTAAAATAGAGTAAGAGAAGCTAATACTATTAGCTAAAAACAAGTAATAGATATTAATATTATTAACGATATTACAAAGTCTTTAAAAGCTATATTAAGTAATCTCTCTTAAGCATTTATGCTTGCTATATTAAAGTGCAAGACTATTAACTAATAAGGTATAAGGATACTTGTATAAGTTTAGCTATGCTTGCAAGTAATATAATAAATAAAATATTTGCTTACCTCAGTAGTATTAATTTTATAATATCACGTGAGATAAGCAATTGCGTTTCCCGAGGTTTCCCCGGCAATACAACTAAGCTTACGTTAAGCTTTAATCTTAAAAGCCTATTATCTTTATTATTATATTTGCAACTTTATGCTTAAACTTATACACGATTTACTTTATACTAAAGATATATAAAGAAGAGATTAAAAGAAAGGGAATAAAGCTTAAGATAAGGGGGCTAAACCTTATTTTATATTCTTTTAATTACAAGTAGCATATTAAACTTACCTTTTAAGGCAAACTCCGATTAGCTTAAAGGCAAACCTTTATTAAAGTAATAAAATGTCGGAAAGACTTTAAAAACCTCTTCTTTTATATCGATTTCGACCTTATATAGCTTTTAGCTAATACAGTTATTAAGCTTCTCTTTACGTGCTAGTAAGATATGCAAAGCTAAAGACTTTATTTAAAGACATTACTCGATATAAAAAGCAAATACGCTATTATTATTAACTATTTATAGCTTTATATATGCAAAGATCTATTTCGGGTATAGTTTCTAATATATAATAGTAATAGCACAATCTTTATAAGAAACTTGTCAAAAATTAAGAAGATATAAGAACTTAGCGATAATATGCACTTAATACGCGTTAATAGCGTAAAATACGTTTATAAGGAAGTAAATAAGCTATTATATATGCCGAGGGATAATAATATTTTAGAATTAAAGCTATAAAATTTAAAACAAATATATAATAATAAAAGTGTTATATAGCTTATTATTACTATCGTGTCCGACAATTTATACTAAACTACAAAGGCTAAAGAAGATAACAATCTTACTAGTTTATAAAGGATCTTTCTCGAGTATTATTTAAATAATATATTACAAAATATATTATAATTGCCGAAGCTTAACTCCTTATAACATTAATAAGCAATACAAATCACTTATATAGTTAATGCCCTTTACTAAAATAGCATAACGTATATAGATTTAAAGCTAAGAAATATCGTCCTTAGCAAAGACCTTAATGCTATACTAATTAATATTAGCAAAATTAGAGGTATAACTCGAAAGTAGCTATCGCTAAAGATAAGACTTTTACCGGAACTATTATCTTAAGATTTTAAAGTATAAAAATAAAATAATATTTAAGCACTCGGGCAAATTTTATTAGTAATAGCTTAAATTATATATAATAAAGAAGAGTATAAAGTGCTAAGTGAGGTTTTGCGCCTTATTATTATAAAAGTTCCTCCGCGTATCTTGCTTAAAGATATAACTTTTATTCTTTTATTAGCTTCCGCTTTAACCGGGTTAAAATTTAGTTTAGTTAACACTATTAAGGTTAAAGCTGCTATTAGAGCGGTTGCTTAAGTCGCATTAAGTCAAATTTTAGTAATATTCTAGTATAATTATAATTAAAATAACTTATTAGGACCTTCACATTTATTACTAAGTTCCTTATCGCATTTGTCTAAATAATATAACCCTCTTATAATACTCGAGTCCTCTAAATTGCTATTATAGTTATATAGCTTTTTCTTTTCCTTAGCGTTATTACAAGCAATTTATAGCATTACTTTATAATGTCCGCAATTGCTAATATAAGATTTAAATTTGCATATCGTCTTTATTAAGGGCCGAATAAAATTGGGTTTTTATAATAATTCGAGTTATAATAAGATTAAGATAATCTAATAAGAATTAATATTAGTTAGTATATATTATTAGTTTTAAGTCGCAATTTGCTCTCTTAACATTTCGCTTATTTAAAGAAATATAGCACAATAATGCCACGCAACGTGTCATATTATAAAAGCTTTAGCTAAGTCCTTATTTTATCTTTAAATATTAATTTATCAAAAAGCGCTTTTTATTAGTATTTAGTACTAGTAGTTTATCTCTTTACCCTTATAGCCAATTAAGTAAATAATTCTTTCAATTATTAGTAAAAAGCCGGCGCTAGTTTAATATTTGCTTGCTAACGGGTTAGCTACACGCATTAGCCCTATTATACTTAGTATACGCCTTTTAAATAATTATATAATTGAAATTATAGCGTAAGTAAGCTACTTATAAAGGGTTAGTGCTATATTAAATATAAGTCAAAAATAAAATTATAAAGTATTTAAACTTAAACTTCGGATTTTTCTTTAGCTATTATATTATAACTAGTATATCAAAGAAATAATCAAAATAATTAACTAATCGGATTAGTAAATTAATATTTATTAATTTGATTATAAGTAATACTTGTTTGCTTAAAGTTAATTTGATTTAAGTATATAATTTGATTAAATTAAATTAAATCAAGTCACGTAACTTATTAAATTTTGTGTTTTATTAAAGGATTACTTATTATTTTAGTCTTATATTAAAAGGCCTAATAAGAATTATATAAGGGGCCTTAATAATACTCTTACTTAAATAGAATTAATATTATTTTTAAACGATTTTTATAACTTGATAAAGTAAACTTATTTGTTAAAATACTTTAAAGAATTATTTAAAAAAATTAACTACTAAAGCGTTTCCCTTATATTAAAATATTTGATAATTTATATATAAAGCTATTAAATTCCCTTTTTTGGAATAAAAAACAAATTATCTTCCTCTAAAATTAGGCCTTATTCCTTTTTTTCTAGCTCTTCTTCCTCGTCTTTAAAGCTTCTTTAGCTTTTAAGCATATAATCTTCTCAAGTTTTCTTAATAAGTCTATTCTTTAGTTTTGATATAATATAAGCCCCTTAAGAAAAGAACTTCTTACTAAGAGGAGATAAGCTAAGATTGCTAAATATTTCTAAGCTATTATAGCTAAACAAGTAAATCTAATATTAGTAGCTTTCTAATAATAAAAAGGTCGAATTTAAAGCTAAACTAGCACTTATTTATAAAAAAATAGCTAAACTTTATTTATACTTCTACTTACTTAAACCCCTTACTTCGATAGTCTTATATATATAATTAGTCACGTAAGCAAACTTACTACTTAATTATATTATATAATATTAAGGCTAAGGATTTTGCTCTTTAACCCTATTTATTATATTATATATAAAATATGTATTTACTAATAAATTTAAGCTTATTTTATACTTTAAATCGACTTTTATATTATTTCTCTATTTCACATAAGTAAATAATCAAATTAAATTAGTTATATAATTATAATTACTTAATTTAATTATAATTTATACTATTTTTTATTAATTTAATTTGATTAAGTAAGGCAAATTAAATCAAATTAAATTATTTAATATACTAATCACAAATAATAAAGATTATTTTATCTTAAAATCAAAGAAGTAGTTATATATTTGTAACAAATAGTAGCATTAGGTAAAAGCTTAAATTAATTACTAAAGATTAATTTATTATTACTTGTTACTTTACTCGATAATATTAACTATTTTAAGAGGTAAGTATTTTAAGAGTATATAATGCTTCTTTGCCCGACAATGCTTAAGATTATAGTATATAATTAGAAGCTCCTTTATTTCGAGAGGGTCCTTATATTAATAGTAGCTTTTATAAGTATACAAGTAATCTTTATATATACCTTTTTAAGTGCTATCGAGGCTTAAGAATATTATAAATTAATCTTAAAATACATTTTTCGACTTATAAAGTTTGCGTTTATGCTAAGCTAAATAAAGCTTAGTCTTAAAAGGTTACTTATTACGCAAATAATTAGTATAAAAACAAAGAAAAGTGCCTTTCCCCGAATAAATCTTAATATTATACTTGCTAAGGTCTTCTTTAGTATAAAAGGGTTAATTGTGCTAATAGCAATTAAAGTAAGGATATAAGTATTTGCCTTTTATTATATATACTCTTGTAATATATTTAAAAAGCCTTTACACAATTTTAAAAGGAAACGCGTACCTTCGATATTCCTTATAAGGGCAAGGGTATTCGGAATCTTGCAAGCATATCGCTTAAATAGTGCAAACTAACTTAAGTATCCTTTGCTATAAAGGCTCTTGCAAGTAGTAAAGTAGGTTAACAACTTTAGCCCGGATAAAATTTATAGCTTTTATCGGAATATCCTTGTTTAAAGACTTTGTTACTACTTCTTCGCGTCTCTTAATAATTCGCGTTATATTTTAAGTCTTAAACTAATCTTCCTTATATCTTGCTCTTGCAAAATCCCTTAAAGCGCGTTTTGCTTTCTTTAAGCCCTTCTTAATACTTTTAATTTATTCCGAGCTTTTTATATTACTATAAAGTTTAGCTAGCTCTTAATAAAGCTAAGCAATTGTAAGATCTTTGTTAATTTGCTAAATAGTATCTATTAAGTAAGAAGTTAGCGCGTTAAGGTTATATTACACCTTTAAACGTCGAAAGGCTCGGATATAGTCGGTCTAAGCCTTATAGCCTTAAACTAAGCTTTAAAGATTAACCCCTAATCGCTTACTTAAATAAGAAAGCTAGAGAACTTGTAAACGTTTTTAGCTTAAGATAAGACCCGTTTCTTCTTAGCTAACTAAGCTTAAAAATAGTTAATATATTTAAGAAATTTATTATAATTAATTGCAAATTGTTAAGTATATTTGCTGCTTAACGCCTTAAAGCATACTTTGTAAGCGGAATCCGGTATCTTATATAATATCCGAGGCCTTTAACTTGCGCATAGCAAGCCGCGTAAGTCTATATTAAGATTTGATTTAAGACTTAGTTAAGGCCTTTAAGACAAGACGCCGTAGCCCTAAAGACTAGAGTATTAAGGATAAAGCGCTTAAATTTGAAAGTTTTTGCTTTGCACTTTAGTTTTGGTTTAAAGAGTTTTTAAAGATTAGTAAGCCCCTTAAATGCATCGTTTATAAAGGCAAGACCGAGGAATAAAGCAACTAGGCAAAGGCTAAAGAACTTCAAATTTGCAACTAGATTTATTATAAAACTGCTACTATTATTAGACTCGATTAAGGAGGAAGAAAAGGATAGCTTTACACTTTAGCTTTATTAAACCTTTCTCCCTTGCAAAAACGGAAATAAATAGCAAAGTTTATTTCCGGCGTATTATTTGTCTCTTGTAGCTAAAATTTCACGTCTTATAAAACGTTAGTAAAAACTCCGAAACCGACCTTAATAAGCGGAAAATACCTTGTAAGTTAACGCTTTGTTGCTATTTTAATAAGCATTAAAGATAACAATTACGCTTAGTCGAGTTGCAGTAAATGCTAAAACTAATAAATAAAAAGCTAGTTAAGGATAAAAGCGTTTCTTTATAAAGTTATATTAATTGTGCTTTTATAAAAATTTAATAAATTTGTCAAGTTTATATAAGTTTAAATTAAGTTTTGCGCGCATTTTAGTGCTAAGGTTAAATTTCTCCTTTAAATCCCCTTTAATATACTAAGAATTAATAAGCCCTTTATTTGGATAAGTAAAGTTTAAGGGGAATATCTTATACTATAAACTTGCTTTAAAGCTAAGAGTAGCGTTTAAAAGTCTTTATTTCTCGATAACATAGTCGCTAAGCGAGTAGCATATACATATAAAGTATATATAAATAGTCTTTCCCTTATTATCTTAAGGCGCTCCCAAACTATTATTAAGAAGAATAATTTTATCTATTTCGCATCCGGCTTAAAGTCTGGTTTCCTAAGGCGGCAAGCATAGCTATATAAGCCTTAGCATAGCTCTTTTTACTACTTAATATCTTTAAATATACTTATACTAATCCTTAAAAATGGTTTTGTAGCCTCTTATAATAAGGGGTGCAACCCACTTCGGTGTATTCTCGGGTATTATAGCCGAATTTGCTAATAACTCCTCTTATGTCAAGTTAATAAGCTTTCGCTTCTTGGTTTTTATAGTAGTCTATTAAGCGTTAAGGCCTTTAAGTAGAAGCTCGAGGTCCGAAAGGGTCGACATATGGCTAATGCCCTCTAAAGATGGGCAAACAAGTCTAAAAAAGAGAAGTTAAAGATATAAAGTAAAGCTTAAGTATAAAAAGGCATTATAGTAACGGGTGAAAGAAATTGCAAAGTTAGTTAAAATAATAACTTACTATTACGCACCTAATCTAAGTTTTAAGGGCCTTAGCTTTAAGGAGCATCTCGCGGATTTTAGGTTTAATTTAATCGAACGATCTTAGATCCTAGTTTAGACTACAAGCTGCGAGGCCTAGGCTAGAAGCCTTCTAAGACATGGTAAGTTGGACTTCGAGTAAGTAGCGCTTGCTTTTTTTTACCCTTAAAGGTGGCATCCGGGAAGTGCGATCTTAGAACTCAAAGGATAACATTGTGAATGTTAGACGGGGGGTATTCTGTGGGGAGCTAAAGCCTGTGCCCAACAGCCTGAGGCATGAAGTGGTTAAGCGAGGGAAGCTATCCCGCCGCTTTTGAAAAAAAAAATTGGCGAGGAATATAACCGAACATTGCTAACTTTTGCTATAAACACCCCACCTCAACCCGTAGCGTTTGTGGTTTAGTGGTAAAATCCATCGTTGCCAAAACAGGCGTTGTGTCTTGCAATGTTTCCTGAATAGTATCGATGGGCCCCGGGTTCGATTCCCGGCGAACGCATTATCCTTTTGTCTTTTCTTTCGAGACCCGGGTAGGGCTTTTAAATCCATCGTTGCCACGTCTTTCAATAGCGCACATTCGATAGGCCCCAGGTTCGATTCCCAGCGAACGTAGCCAAAACATTTACTTGTTTTTCACTCATTTTTTAGGATGCGATATTCTTAATATTATTCTATCTAACCAGCCTTTTCTAGAGAATTTTTAACGAGTTTCCGATTTTTTAAATATCTTTTTAAGAGTTATGTCTCGCTTGATTGATTTAGCGAGCTGCTTTTCTCGACGACCAAGATTCGAGCTCCTTAAAGTCGGATTTCCGAAGGGCGGCGAGCGGCTAGTCACCTTCCCCCCCTTGCCAAACCAACGAGGTTTCAATATTCTAGCCCGTGAATGACTAGTCCTTCCCTGTAGTGTTTCAAAGCTATCCCTTAGTCCGGTGAGACGTGTCCCGCGCCAGGCATCACAGCTAAAAGGGTTCGCCGGCCAACTGCGCCCAAACCACTCAACGGCCTAAAAATACCCAAAATTCAAATTTAGCTATAAAAAGACCACAAAATGAAGAAAACCAGTTGATATTCATGATGTGAGGGTTTGGACCCTTGGTTGGTCTTAGTGCTTTGGCACGTGCGATTCGCTTAGGTTGCTATGCCGACCCTTGTACGAAGGCCTTATCCCCAGGAAAAGCTCTTCTTCTCCTTCTTCCTTTCTTCTTCAGTTTTAATCTTCTTGTATTTAAGGATCAATTCAGATTGTATAATCGATTTGAACCCGTGACACGTGATCTACTATAAGGGGGAAATGTGTAGTCGCGTTGCTCTGCACGTGACTGCCATTCGTGTATATATACCCTCCCTTTTACCCTCTTCCTCCTCAAGCAGAGCTCAAGGATACGTCCAAGAACACGAATTGTACTTGTTTTTACCCCCTTGTTTTGTTGTGTTGTTATTGTGCCCCTTTTCCCTCTTCACTACGACCTCAGATTCGTTATTCTAGAAATTTTTAGAGTTTTATGAGCACTTTAAAAAAAACGCTTTTTTTGGTTAGGCGGTTGAGTGAGTGGTTTGGGCACTTGGCAGGTAAACCCTTCTAAAATCGTCAGGCAGGTACGTACCGCTTAGCTGTGATGCCTGGCGCGGGACATGTCTCACCGGACGAAGGGATAATTCAGTATGTATTAATTTCTGTTCTCTGAGTTACAGCCAATGCATGCCCGCACAGCTCAAAGGCTGTCCAACGCCCCTATAATTTTCTTAAAATAAGATATCTTTTTCCTCCACGTAATTTTCTAAGTTTTTTATTCCTGTAATGTGTACAGATGCGTGCGTGTCACGTGATCTCCTCAGCTCTAGCTATATATATATGCATTTAGCATATTCGTCTTAAGCAGTGATTACTGCCTAAGTACCGCTTTTTGGTCATATGGTCTAGGGGTTTAGCCGTAGCCACCTTACAATTACCCTTAATTTACATGCCCTTGAAACTCTTCCATTTGCCTACGTTTCTTATATACATTTTACCTACTTCACTTGCTACATCAATCGCAGCTTTTCAATAGAAGATGGCAGTGCGGCTTTTAAAGGAGGAGATACTGGCGAACAAACAACGACTTGACTCGAAAAAAACAAAGGAACAAAGTGTTGCGTCCCCTAGTAAGAGAGGATATAGCTTTATACTTAAATATCAAGAAGAGTATATTCGCATCTAATAATCAATTTAATAAATAACTAATAAGAGCGACAGTTATTAAGATTGTTTAGATGAAAACCCTAGCCAAGTCCTAGACTTCGAATACCTAAGGTCATTCTTTTATATTTTGGCAACCGAACATTTAAGGACGTTAAGCCCGCGTCTTTCTCTTAATAGTTTAAATGCATACGCTACTCGCTTAGCTAATCTTACTTTAAGCAAGTAAAAATACAGTTTAAATATCCCGCAAAGTGTGATTAAAGATATTAAAGATATAATGATGATCTTTATTTAATCTATTACTGTCGCAAATGAATCGATGAAGGCAAAATGCTCTGATTAGGAGCTTTGAATTGGTGTGGGCGAAGCCCTTATATATATATAGAAAAGGGGTGGCTGCGCCAGCCCTTGAACCTAACCTAAAATGGCTAGGAACACTTGAGGGGGGGTCTCGTGTTCTGCGACAATTACTAAGCTAACGAAAATAGTTTATAGACCCAAAGTTAAAAGACGAGTTAAGATTAAGTAAAAAGACCCGCGAAAAGCCGATAGCGGACTTTCAAGATTTGGATATGCTTATTAAATACTTATAAATAAAAGAGGATTAGATTTAGCATTTTTTGGATTAGATTTAAAAAAAAACTCCCTAGGAATCCCTCGCTGTCCTCTCTTACAAACCGCCCACGGAATCCACTCACAATGATTGTTGGTAAACTTAGCGTGCTCTCGAGCGGGGAAGAGGGGTTGAGTAGTCCTCCACCGAGTCCCGCCTAGATGCATCGCTAGGAGAGAAACAGAAACAGATTAAAAGGTACCGTCGCTGCTGAAATCCGGTTTCCCCTTGAACACTTCCGGATGTTATGTTAAGCCACAACGCCAAGAAACTTCTGCTTGCACGAGGTCATTTTGTCTACAGCCCGCTTCTATGACAAGAATAAGGCGCTATGACTAAATTTTTAAGTATTACGTGCCCTGGAGATCGCAAAGCACCGGCACGTAGAACATTGATCTCCCCGTCTTCCTATCTTGCATTCCTGTATTCCCGTATTCTCCAAATGCTAGTATCATTTAGATCCACTAAGTTTTAGCTGGCGAGCTGTTGCGATGGCAAATATCTCGTTGTCTATTACGTTACACAGGAGACATTTTGTGATTATCAAAGAAGATACTAGAAATCCAGTGGCAAATTATAAACAACTATAAAGGCACATGTCTCCCTCGACCCTTTATGAATAAAGATGTAAATAAACAATATTATATGCATAAGGCTATTATAACCAATTACTTCATAGTCTATTTGTATACTGTTCCGATATAAGCTTTGACGGTAGCTGAGGTGACCGAGTCCGAATGTGTTGGATCAAAAAGATGATTTTGGAGAAGACTGAAGTTCTATTTACTATGGAAAGCAGCCTGTACTTATAGTAATTAAATCCCCTATTGTGAAGCCTGTAAAGCTAAAGCGATGCCTGCACAGCTGAAGCCTGTACTAACCAACAGAATGGCCCTCTAACGTTTGCGGCACTGTGCCTATGACAGCGTCCCAGAGCCGGACCGCCTTGTCCATCAAGCCACCATTTCAATTCAATTGTCCCTCTCCCTTTCATCACTTTCATCGTGGCCCCTTGCTTCGTTAGTCCCTTATTTAGAATTGAGAATAGGTCAATGTCGACCGATTTCCCACATTACGTCATTCTTCGGCGTTCTGCAACCTCGCTTGTTTTGCAATCTCTACGATAATCCATTTCGTCAATAAGTAACCTTACTATACGGCACGATTTTGAGACCCAAAACATCAAAACACTAAAAATGCTAAAAAGCGAAATGCCAATTTGCCGAAGTACCTCTAATTTAGCGTGTAACCACACCAAAAATCAATGTATAGCTATAAACCAAATTTTCTAACACATGCAAAGTCGTTTTTATAACAAAATTAAAGCTTCTAAATTGTATATAAAGATGCATTTTAATAATTTCTATAGTGTTTTAAACCTTAATAGACTTTACTACTATATTTAATTACCTAATTCTTAGTAGTTCTCCCTTATATTATATCTTTACTACTACTTTCCCCCCTTTGCTATAAGCTAATATTATTGTTATATAAATGCTATATTAAGTAGTTTATAAGCCTAAAAAGAGGAGGTTATTATAAGAGTAAAATATAAGATAATATGCTTTAAAATCATGAGTTAAGATGCATCTAATAAGGAATTTATAAGTTATTAGCTATAAGTTTTAAGCATAAGTTTATAGATATAAAAAGAGCTAAGTTCTCCTCTTCTTAAAAGACTTACTTATACGAATTACTTCCTCCTTATTATACTAGTCCTTAGCTTATTACTCTTTTACACTAATTGTAGCAAACTATAAATCTAAGAAGAAGACTATATTACTTGTTAAAGTTGCTATAAACCTCTCGAAGGCACTATAGTAAGCTTAGCTTGTCCCCTTAATAATACTAGTAATAAATTAATTATCTTAAAGCCTTTTGTCGAGAAAGCTACTATAATAGCTATTACTTTTAAATAAAGCTTCTTATTTTAATTTGTCGAATTAAGCAAAAAAGAAAGAGTATATATTATCTTTTAATGTTATACTAATGCTAATTGTCGGTCCACCCAGAACGCATAGCACCGTCACGTAATCGTGGAATGCTATTCGCGTTTTAGTAGGTAGATGATTGCATTCGAAGGAAGGATATCCAACACCATAGGGTAGGATATACTTCCTCGGCTACCCGATTTGCACTAGCGCGCTGTCACATGACATAAGGTCACGTGACCTAAAACTAGTGAATGTAAATGCACCAACACTAATAAAGCTATAAGAGAAGAAAGCTAAGAAAAAGCACAAGCTAAAGGCTAAAAAGGCCGCTAAATCGAGCAATTTTAGCCTTAGAAACAAGTACTTTCTTATAATAGCAAGTCCCTTTAAAGCAAGTCCTCTTACTTTTAATCCTTTTTGCTTTAATCAAATAATTAAAGTGTTTTTTAATTACCTTTTTATTAAACCCTTCTTATTACAAAATTGCTAAGAAATATATAACTTTAATAATATTGATATCATTTATAATAAAAACCTTTAAGCCTATTATATAGCTAAGCATTATAGTATATATTATTAAGCTATAAAGTATATTATTAAAGAGTTTATCTAGGATCTTAATATATCTTATTAAGCTTATATAATATTAATAAAAACTAAGTGCAAATAACTAATATAAAGTATAAGTTTCTTTTATTTAAAATAATAAAGGACCTATTTTATTATATTAATAGCTTATTAGCTTAAAATAATATAAGAACTCGAGGATTTATATCTTCTTTATAGCTTTAGCAAAGTATTACCACTTCCCTTTTCCTTATTTTATAAATAATAATAATAACTCCAACTAAGAGTGTTATAATTACTAAGAATATAGCTAATCCTAAGGCATTAAGCACTAATCAAGCTATAAGAGATTTAAAAATTTATTTTAATATAATCTTCTATTTTTAACTATTAAGGTTAATTATAATATAACCCCTTTTATAAATAAGTTATAAGGTATAAATAGCCTTTTAAGCAAGTATTTAAGTATATATACCAGGTATTATATTTAAAAAGAGGAAGTTTTAAAAGAGTAAGCTTAACTTGTAGCTAAAAGTGCTAAGGATAAAGATAAGGAGAAAGAGGGTTTAAAGGACGGTTTAAAAAATAATAAAGAGGAAGGTAAAGAGGAGGCTTTTAGAGGTAATAAGATTATTAGTGCTAGTATTAGTGTTATAGCACCTAATAAGACAAAGGATACTCCTTTTTTTATTAGTAATAAACCACTTCTAGTAATATAAGAGATAATAAAAGAGGTTAAAGATTATATAGCTTTAAAGAAGAGAGGTAAAGTAATAAAAAAGTTATAGCTATCTTAGCAACTTGCAAATTGTTAAAGGCTAAAAGGAAAGAGCTAACAAAGTAATTAGAGGCTAAAAGGTAAACATTTAATATACAAGACTCTAATTTAATATTAGACAATAATAAAAGTACTTTATATCACATTGCTTTAATAATTTTTAATAATTAAGAAGGGGTTATAAGAAGGAAGGTTAATAAGTGATATTAATAATATTTTGTGCGCTTAAGCTATATTAGTTTACATGCTTATTGTGACGGGCCGGCAATCGCATATAAGATACACTTCACGGGAGAAGAGGATTATACCTAGCAATCGTACAAATGGCTATATTAACGAAGATTTAAAGCTAAGGAAAGAAGAAGAGGGTAAAGGAAAGAGGGAGGTAAGCTATCTATATGCACCACGCTAGTCAAGTGACATAGCATAGGCTGTATATAAGCTGTATAAGGCTTGTAAGGTGGCTATAAGGTAGCCGTATATTAGCGTGGCAGCTAAAGCTGTCATATTACCCCCCCCCTGAAAAAAGCTTGCCTTCAAGCTTCTATTAGCCTCTATATTGTCTTCTAATTCGTTGTATATATCCGCCCTATCCTCCTACATTTTAATCTAGTCCCGCAATAGCCTTAAGGGCCCTAGTAGATCCTTGTTTTGCAAGTGGAAGTCTTATAGCTTATGCGGAGTATACTTAAAATCACTAGCCGGGTATTATT
>Ga0302221_10000693_pt1 | contig 23611 bp, 3 predicted proteins | sample II_Palsa_E2_1_FD_193517 | JGI IMG/M metagenome (GOLD analysis project Ga0302221, IMG submission 193517) | Peat permafrost microbial communities from Stordalen Mire near Abisko, Sweden - II_Palsa_E2_1 | ecosystem: Environmental > Terrestrial > Soil > Palsa > Peat permafrost | place: Sweden... | reverse complement strand
CTTATAGTTGTATGCGTATTTTTAATTAGTAAGCTTGCTTAGTCGACTATAATATATTGTCTTTTTATGTAATATAACTTTATTGTGATAATCTTTTAAGTATATAACCCGATAACCCTATATGACCTATTAGGCTATATAAGCTAGTATAATTAGCTATATTAAGTCGTTTTAATTTTAGAGGTCGAGTGTTTTTTAAGTTATTAGCCATCTTTAGCAAGCTTAGTTCTTGCTAAAAGCTTAATAAGTTACAAGCAAAAAGTGGACACCGATTTTGCACTTAGCTATATAAAGAACGATTGCGAGCTTGTCACATAAAGCAATCAACATCAGAGGTGGGATGGTTTTAGGTCAGCCGGCACCGTTCGATAAGGCTTTCGTTAATCTGAAGAGTAAGAGGTTTTGTCGGTGACGGCGTATTGTACGCGTAAAACAGCAAGCGATTTTGGCTATCTAGTCATCAGTAGGTCCTTGGTCACCTTATAACTTACTATTAATTATGTTTTAGGTAAGCTTATGCGTTAAGACTGCCAAATTTGGTGCTATTGTAGTAGTAAAGTCGATAGTAGATAGGACGATGCTAGAATTGACTTGTCCCATTCTCGGACTTCGGTAAAACATATATCCGGTTATTAAGTGACGTTTAACATAAAACGTTTATGCGTTTAGAACTATTTAAAAGAGTTTAGGCGAAGAGGACACCAATTTTGCTCTTAGCTATACGCACTTGAAAGATATATATTAAATATAATAGTATTTTACCTAGCTAAAAAGATCCTCGGTACTAGGGGTAAGTGTCGCCTTTACTCTGCTATTTATCGCTTAATAACTAAAGGTAGCTAAAGTTAAAATTAGCGATTAACTATCTTTAATCGAGACTGCTAAGATTAAGCTAATAGCCTTTAAAGTAGCTAATATATATTAGCGCTTTAATTATTCCGAATAGTGTTATTTGTACTTGTAAAATTATTATTGTTATAGTAGTTATCTTTAAGCTATTGCTTACTTGTTTTATATAACTTAAGCTAACGGCTATTAATTTTTGTGACTATAGTTATAAAGAATTGCAAAGTGCACTATATTATATAATAGCTAATTGCTTTAATTCCCGGTTATTATAAACACTATCTCTAATACGTTAAAGCTACTTTTAAAAGTAAAATTTCCAGAAATAGCTATACTCTTTAACGTGTGCTAATTTGCATTTAAAATAGTAATTAAAGAGTGCTTAAATCTAAAGTAAGAGAGTTAAGATAAAGATATAAGACTCTTAAAGCAATCTTTTTAAATAAAAGAATTAGTAAAGCAAGATTAACTTCTAAGCATTATTAACTTTTAAGTAATATTAACTTTTAAGCAATATTAACTTTTGTGCATTAACATCTTACTTTATTACTAAGAAACTAGTCTTAAAACGTGACTATAGCGGACATTGCACTTAATAAGACTAATGCTATTGCAGCGGCTTAAATGGGCAAGGGTAAAGGGACTATTTAATTTAATAGCCTTGGAACCTTAAAGCTAACCCTTAGCTTAAATGTAAAGCAAATTACTGCCGATTAATTGCATTAAAGTATAAAAATTTCGGAGCTTAAGAAAGTTCTCGGTATTAAAGTTAACCGTCGTCTTAATTAAGTAAAGGAGATTAAAAAGATTTACTTAGCAAAGGCCTTAATCGCTATAAAGAATAAAGGCAATTAGTCAAGTAAGTAAACCTCCTTAAATAATACAAATTGCTTTATTTAATTTATATATTAGCACTAATAATAGTATACATAACAACGGGTATTAGCAAAGAGTAAATAGATAAAATAAACTAATAGCTTAAATTAATCTTTAATTAGACAAATCTTAGCTATACTTTAATATTGCTTAAAGGAGTATAATATAAAAAAGCTATATCCTTAAAGGAGATTAAGCAAATTATTAGTATAAAGAATATTCTTAAGGTTAATTAGCTCGAAGAGATTAAGCAAATTTATATAATAAAGGCTTTATAGATTTCTCGGGATAAAGAGGCTTAATAGAGTAAGTCGAGATCCTTGTAACTTGCTATTTATTAACTAAAAGTGCTAAAATTATAAGCTATAGTTAAGGTATCAGGAATTATTAGAGGCTAAATAAAAGTAACAAATTACGAGCTAAAACTAATTTAAGACGAGAAAGCAAACGAGGATATAGAAGATAAAGAAGCTATAGCCTTTATCTAAAAAGTTTATACGCGCGTTATACTTATTATAAAAAAGATCTTAAGTAATAATAACAATAATAAGCTTTATATAGAAATTTTAAATACAAATAATACTATAGCAAGCTAGTAATAAAGCTATCCCGATAAAGAGGACATAGTCGACTTAATTAATATAAAGAGAATTAAGGATATTATAATTAAGGCTTATTTTTAAGCTATAAAGTTTAAAAAAGATCTTATTAATATAAGAGCAAAAGAATAATTTCTTAGTAAAGTATAAGAACTTGCTAAGCTAGTCGAGGCAAGCTCTTATCTTAGTACTTAGATATTAAAGCTATTACTTAAAGCGCTAAAGCCCTTACTATTTAAAGGAAATAGCATTAAACTTACAAGTATTAATAGCATTACTCTTACAAGTATTGCTCTTATAAGTATTACTCTTGCCGGTGTTATAGCTAGTAATATTATAGATAATAGCATAAGTAAAACCGATATTAGTATAAACCCTTATAAATTAAATAAATTAAATGCAAGAAAACCGGGCTTTATTAAAGATAAAGAAATAATTATAAGATATAAGTTTAAGTATTTTAAAAAGGGCAATAAAAAAGGCTAAGTATATAGTAAGCAACTCTTTATTGCAATTAGATTGCAAGCTTGCCCTTATATTAAGGTCCTTCCTTACAAAGACTTTACTAAAAATATAGTTAACGCATATTTAAATTGCCCTTATACGATAAAGGTTAATAAAAGGACTAAGAAAGATAAGTTTGTTAAGATCCTTTATATTATAGCCGAATCTTGTAAATTAGAGCTATTAAAGGAACTTGCAATTTATGCCTTATATAAGCAAAAAGAAGGAAATCTTATTTAAATATAGCATATAAACCTTTAAGATTAAGTAAAAAGTAAAAGGGCTACAAATAACTTACTTCGGAAATGCATAAAACGAGAAACGAGTAAAAGGGCCTAATTTTATATAGCTTATAGTATTAACAAAAAACTAGAAAGCTAAGATCGAGTTAAGGATAAGCGCGCTTATATTTATAAAAAAAAGGCTAACTTAACTTTAACCGAAAATAGGACTTTTCTATTTGTTAAAGCATTAATCTCGCGATTAATTAAGGCCAAAGCGCAACTTGTAATTAAGGTCGAAGCGTAGCTTGTAAAAGTAAAAGCGCAAGAAGGATTTAATCCGACTAGCTTTCTTTCTTTTATTACTTAATATAAAAAGAAATATAATATAAAGCTAAGCGCAAATCTTATAAAGCTAATAAAGTTAATAGTTGCATTTAAAACAATTTAAGACGCGCTTAGCTTATAGCTATTATTCTTTTCTTTAATTAAGTCTTAAAGCATTCTTTACTTTATATATAGCCTTTAAGAATTGCTTGCTATCCTCTTTTATTAAATTTTCCTTTCCTTTTATATTTATTTCGAGTTATTATTTTAGATTTATATAATATTATAAAGCATTTAGACTTAGCACTAATAGCACTAATTCTAATAATAGCTTTTCTAGTATATCACGTGTAAACGGCGTTATTGCAAGATGCTTGTCTTATAGCTTAATCTTACTTTATTATTAACATGTATAACATATATCTCCTCCCTTAATAAGTAAGATGTTAAAAGTTCCTTTGCTATAATATATTAACCTATTTTATTGCATAATCGCATCCCGAATAGCTAGTATATATCGAAAACTGTATAATGCGAAATAAATTTTTTAGCTATAATAAGTTTGTTTTTTGGTTTAGTTGCTTTAGCCTCGGAAAATAATTATTACAAGAAGCCGGAAGTGGATTATAGAATATAGCTTGTAGTCATATAATTAACCCCCCTTTTCAAGTTTAAGCGAAGTAATAATCACGTGCTTATTGCCGGATTTGCTATAGCAATAGAGGACTTATATATGGGATACTATTATAGTGCTAAATAATCTTTTATCTCTTATTAATACTTCCGACTATATATTAAAACTAATTAGAAGCATAAATATAAAAATGTCGACTAATATTTATTAACTTTTTTATTCCTTTATCGATAATTATAATCCTTGCTAGATCTTATCGACTTCCCTAGTTTATTTGTAATACGTATTAGATTTTAGGCATTTTAATTAATAAGATAAATTATACCTTACTTAAAGAAAAAAGTGCTTAAGCTTTAATATAACTATAAAAGTAAGTAAAGAGAATAAATATTAGCATAAACCGAATATCCCAAATATTGCGCTTATAAAGCCTTGCTAATTTGATGTTTTTAGTAGCTAGCTACTAAATCAAGAAAGTAATATGTAAATTTACTTTTATAGGATTTTTAAAGATTAAAGTACTATTATAGCATAACTAAAAAAGCAAAGGATTGCGGATAAAAGCAAAATTTGTAAATATAAAAAGATATAAAATACAAGTAAATTAAAGTTATTGCTTATATAATAGTTAAGTTGCTATATTATTCTTATTAAGCTTTAACTTACTACTAAATGTGTCTCTTTATAAATAGACTCGTATAATTGCTTCTTTAATTACTTTTAGCTTACTTGCTATATTAAAAGCAAAATTTAGGATTATTTTTAAGAGTTATCTTAATCTTGCATTCTCGGCTATATTAAACCTAAGTCTTTTATCTCTTTATAATTAGCTAGCGTGTAATAAAGTTGTCGTTATTAGCTTTAAGAAGATGCCCTCTTTATATCTTTGTTACAAATCTTAGCAAGAAATCGCTATCTTATAAGATTTTAGTTTAAAGAGCGTATATCCTTTTAAATATATATAAAGTGCCTTTATTAATATAATATATTGCTAATATTTCGAAGTTGTGCTATTTAATATATATAGCACTTAACTAATTATAATATCGTTTTATAATAATCCCCGTTTTAAGACGTCTTACACGCTAAAATGTCCTAATTACGCTTATTTTCTTATCCTTAAAGGGGGCTAAAAGCTAAAGAAATATAATACTCGGCTATATAATATTATTATTAGCTATAACTATAATACGGGTTTTAATAAAAGGGACGGCTTTGTAGACTTAAAGGCGTTTGTTAGCAACTAGAACTTTAAAGACTTTAAAATTCCTTGCATTTATTAATTTAGAAAACTTTTAAAGAGTTTTATATTAATATTTTATAATAACAAGCAATATTTAAACCGGATTATAAGCTAATATGCTTTATATTATTTATCGAAGCTCTTCGATATTAGTAAAGATAGTTAAAAGGATAATTATAATATCTTTATAAGAGTAAGTCGGATTTTCCGGGACAAGGATTAACTTATATAGCTAATAAGCGATAATATTAACAATAAGCCTCACATATCGTGTAACACTATAATAATGTGTTAATATTCTTCGGTCCGAGACTTAAATAATACTTATAATAACAAGAAAAAGCGCTATTTTAGCTAAGTAAGTAGCCTAAAATACTAATACCTTATTAAACTTGGACAATTACTTCCGAAACTAGTAAATTATATAATTAAGAGGCTAGCTAAAATTAGAGCAAAGGTTAAGCTCTCTTTCGAAAAGTGTTATTTATAAAGAGGAAAGCTTATATATATAATAAAACGAGAGAGCTAACACGTATAAGAAGCTATATACGGGTTAAGATAGCACTTACGCGAGCTATAGTCTTTTAAAAGTAGAATATAAATTAGGAATGCATAGTGCTTGCCTCTTTATCGACGTGCGTTCTTTTATAGCCGAGAATATTACTAAACAAAACTTAAAGAAACGAGGCATAATTTATATTTATAGTCTAGCAGACTTTTATAAGACTATAAACACTATTTTTATTAAAGAATAGCTTAAATTAGACCCCTTTAAATCTTTTTATCTTATTAAAAATAACTACATATAGCTTTTGTCGACCTTATGCTATTAATATCACATTCGAAGTCCTTACTTGCTTCAATTGCGAATTCTAAATAAGATAAAGTCACTTAAGTTCCCTCTTAAGAAGCTAAGGCATAAGCTATAAAAGTAAAATTTTTAATTTAAAAGTAGCACGAAAGTAAGCATTCTATTTTTAAAGGCAAGTAATAAGTTAAGCTTACTTAGCGACTATTTAATAGCTTTTGCATTAGAGATTTAAGGCTACTTTTATTATATATTAGCGGGCTTTAAAGTGTTATAGCCTTTTTTAAGAAGTACTTTTATATGCCTCTTTTCTAGTTTAAGCTTAAAATATTATACTTAATTTTAAAGTATATCTTACTTGTAATAGTATTATCGATTTGTTTTACGCAATTAGTTATAAAGAATATAATCCCTTAATAATACTTTAAAGTTTATAAGAAAACATAAACGAGAGCATTTTAGTTAATATTACCGATTAAGCGTTACTCGAGGAAAATATTTGCTTTATTTAAAAGAAGGAGTGTATTCTATTTCGAAGCTTGCTTAAAGATTAAAGGGAGTCGGCTTTCGAGTTCTTTAGCGGTTTTACTTAGCTTGCTAGCAAAGACTTATAAAGTTAATAAAAATACGAGATTATTAATATATAAAAACATATAATATAAAGTAGCATTTAGAAATATTCGGATAAAACTTTAGCAATTAAGGTTTTGCTTGCACTTAATAGCTTGCTAATATATATATTAGCATTATTAGACTTTAACAGAGATCGATTATTATATTATAAAAGCATGTTAAACCTTAGCCCTTTCTTTATAATAAAGTCGTTAAAGGATAAGGAATTGCTTAATGCTTATTTTATATAAGCTTCGAGAAGAGTATAAATAGCTTTCTTTTTCTTTTAAGGTATTTAAAGGTAAGAAAGAGCCTCGGGCTATTATTTGATATCTTTAATATTATTAATCGCAAACTTAGCTATATTAAATATATTAGTTATATTAAAATTCGGATTGCTAAGTAAAGAAGATAAGGCGCTTACTTTATAGTTTATTACCGAGGCTAAACTTTAATAAAGTTAAGCTGCAAATTAGGAGGTTATCCCCTTTTACGTTTAATAGCTTTATATTAGTCTTCTTAATTGCGTCGGGTGACTTTTTAGAATCGTTTAAGCCTAAAATAGTTTAGCTAAAAAGCAATAAGCTCTCTTTATTAAGTTTATTAATGCTTGCTTTAGCGTAATTCGGATTAGTTTCTCGGGGATAAATCGCATCGACTATAATTTAACTATTAATAAATAGCTTAACTAGATAATTTTTCTTTATATAAAAGGCAATTCCTTAATAGTAGTAATAGTGCACGCTTATAAGGGAGAAGAACTTTTAATTGCATTTTTCTAGATAAGCTCTTATCTCCTTTTCTTTTTAATAATATAAGAGGGGGAAGACTTTAAAGGAGTTAATCCTCTTTATCTTATAGAATTTCTTAATCTTAAGTGCAATCGATACCTCGCTAAAAACTTTCTTATTAAAGTTTAAATAGTAATAACTTATATAAAAGTACTTTACTTTATTGATTTGTTTTTTTTTTGCTAAAATTATACTTAACGCATCTTAGCTTACTTATGCTAATATAAGTAATATAAAGGACCGCATTTAGTTTAAAAAAGGCTTATAAAAGGTTATATGTAATTTTATACTTCTTAAGAAGCGTAAAGAAGCGTTTAGTAATAAATTTATAAGTTTTTTTAATAAAATCGACTAATAAACTAAGATGTTAAAGCGTCGAGTTATTAAGGATAATATTACTTTAATACGCTTCGAGATTAAAGAAGTAGTAAAAGAGTAAATTTTATTTAACTTAAATGTAATTAACAATTAAACTAACTCTTATTTCTTACTAGAAAGTTAAAGGTAATTATATTAAAGGCTTTGTCTCTTATAAGCAAATGCCTTTAACGTCTTGCAAAACCGACTTAAGGACGTCTTATAAGCCTTTAAATTTGATATTAATATAATATGTTTATTTCTTAGTTATCTTATTTGCTTTGCTATTAAAATAAAGATTAAAACTAAGGCTAAGATACTTACTAATTTGCGTGTAAATTACAAAAATATATCGATTTAGCTTATTCTCTTTGTTAAGTAGCGTAATTAATTTTATAATCTTATACTTATATGCCTTTGTGTCTTAATTATATAAATAGCATTAGCTTTATTAAGCTTAAACTTGTATGCTACAAAAGACAAATAATTTATTAATAGTCTTAAACTTAAGCTTCGAAGCTTAAGCTAGCAATTCCTCGGATTTACCTTTATTTATAGTAGCGGGCAAGGGTAATAGCTCTTGCTTAATATTAAAAGACTTGAGAATGTTAAAGAATTGTTAAATATGCTTAATAGTTATAATTTATGGCTATAGTTAGTTTGTCGGAAAAGTTAATAAGCAAAAAGTTAAAGTCTTATTTAAAGCATTTTTAAGAGGAGTATAAGAGCATATGCATTTTGTAATATGCGTAAAGGCTATTTGCATGTCTTTGATAGCTTAAACTAAGTTTTAGGCATTACTTAATATAATAAAGCACTTAAATGCTAAGAGATTCGGGCTAATCGGTAAAGCAAGCTATTAAACTATTTCTATTAAGACTTTTATTGCTAAAGATTCCTTATTTTACTTAAATTTATTATTAGCAAGGTTCAATTTACGCTTTATTAGAGGGGTATTAACTTAAGATCTCGGGCTATTTTAGACTAAATATCTTTAAGCTTAATATCTTTTAATGTCTTTAGTAGCTTCGACTTTGCTCTAATAAGCTTCGATATAAGTTGCTTGATATTGTAAATAGCTTCTTCCGGTAATTTCTTATGCTTTAAAAGAAACGAGAAAATTTTAGCTAAGCTAAATTTTAGTTCCGGCACTTTAATAGTAAACCCTTTTACTAACCTCTTAACTCTTTTAGCCTCTTCCTTTTAACTTATTATAACTTAAGCGTCCTTTATAAAAGCAACGTCGCCTTTTATAGGCTTAAAGACGAGATAGAAGAGGTTAGTTGTCATTTTATTATTAGTAAGCCCGAGCTCGACTTTCTTATTTATATAGCTAAGTTATATAAGTGCTTTATCGAGGCGTATAATGTAATTAATAGTTATAATTAGGATCCGGCTTTTTTATAACCTTATATTATCGATAACGTTTAAGAGATAAGATAAAGACACCTTTTTATTAATAGATTTGCTTATTCGGGAGGGAGAGCTAATTGTAATTTAGCGCAAGTCCTCGACTTTAGTGTCTCGATTTAAACTAATAGCATCGATGTCTTTTAAAAGAATAATATAGCAACTTGGAAGCTTGTTAAATAAGCTCTTTAAGTTAGCTTTGTTAATAGTAAAAAGGCTAAGGATATAGATATTTAAATTAAAATAATTAGCGATAAACGAGCTTAAACTCGATTTTTTTAATTTTAAGAGGTCCGTATAACAAGTAACCTTATTAGTAAAGAATATTATAATCGGAATATTATTATAAAGATGCTAAGTAAAAAAACTTTATAATATCTTATAGTAATTCTCTTTTTTTATCCTTATTAAGAATAACGGTCAAGGTGCGTCTTACTTTAGGTATTATAAACTTGATTTACTTGCTATTTTAGTGCTTATAAAGACAAGTTTTACCTTAAATAAGCTTTATATACTTAGTGCGGCACTTAAAGAGCAATTCTTTAAAAATTTGCAAAGATTTGCTAAAGCAAGAAATAAAAACCTCTTCTTAGCTACTAAAATCTTTAGCTTAATATTAACGCCGAAATACAAGTATATAGCCCTTATACTATATAAGAAAGCGTCTATTTTAAGGCGTATAATATAAAGTCTTTTTATTTGCATCTCCGCTATATAAAGGATTATTTCTCGAGCGATTTAATAAAGAGGCTAAGTTAATAGTAATAAGAGAGGAGCAAGCGTTTTTAGCGAAGCTTTAAGAAGATGTCTATAATATAAATATATTATATATATCCTTGTAATATCGAAAATAAATAATTAAAGCTACTAATTGTTAAATAAAGTCTTATTTAAATAAAGGGGGTTCTTATTATAATAAGTCTTAAGTAATCCTTATAAGTATTAGCAAATACATTTATAACTAAATACTATTAACTTAAAGAAATATAATAAAGGAATATAAACGTTTAAGTTAATAGTAAGATACTCTTAAAGAGCAATAAATATGCAAGTAAAGCTTAAGAATAAGAAGTCTAAAATCGAGGCTTAAGCGTCCGAGAATATTTAAATTAATAAGAAAATATTTTTAATATATCTTGCTATTTTGTTATTTTATAAGATAGTAATAAGATGTTTTTAGACAAATAATTAATTGCTTTATATACGGGATAAATAAGATATATACCGGGTAAAGAAGTTTAAAAAGATAATTAGAAAAATGGATATTAAAAAAAGGGTAATAGAAACATTAAAGGAATTGCACTCTTATATATTTGTTTATTACTTTGTATTATAATAAAGGAAGCCGGACTTCCCTTAAATGCACTTGTAGCTTATAGCTATAATATAATGCGTTAAGGCCTAAATAATTAAGATAGCTTTGCCGATTTTTTATATAATAATATAAAGGAAGCAAGACATTATTAAAGGAAAAGTTTATAGTATATCGATTTTGCAATTCTTAAAAATAGAACGTCTTTATATAATATTATCTCTATTATTAGAGCTTCTAATTGGTTAAGTTAATGCTATAAAGCATCGAAGCTCGTATATAAATCCTTATCCCCGAGGCGGCTAGCGGCTTACAATTGAGATATGATACACGCCCTTAAATAATTATAATAGCTTTAATTTATTATATAAATAACGCGGGAGAAATAATAATATATTAAAGTGAAGTGTTGCAAAAGTTTTATTAATATCTTTTATAGCTTATAAGCAAGAACTTGGTTTTAAACAATTAACTTCTCTCCAAATAGTGCCCTTAATTAAATAATGCAAAGAGGTATATATTTATAAGATAATATTAAAAGAAATGTTTATAAAGTATCAATTTGCTATATAATAGTGTTAATATATCTAGTTATCTTATATAAAACGTCTTAGTATAATACCTTTTTAAAAGGTGCATATTTAAAAGATAGCAAACTTTATTTGTATTTTTATTATTTAAATAAAGCGTAAAGTAATGCGTCTTATAGTAATATACTATATAATATTCTTGTTTTATAAATGTTTCGCTTAGTATAAAGTTATAATAAGCTAAGCTTAAGCTAATTGGTAAATGTGATTTTACTAGATTATAGCTATAAGTTATAATCTTATTATAAAGGGATCACAAGTTATAGTCCTTATAGAGATGTGGAGAATATTACAAGTTATAATCCTTGTAAGAATGTGGAGAATATTACAAGTTATAATCTTTAAAGAGGAGAATATTACAAGTTATAATCCTTGTAAAAATGTAAAGAATATTACAAGTTTATAGCCCTTATTAATAGAGGGATTACAAGTTGTAATAGCTACAAAGATGCAGAAAAATATCACAAGTTGTGGTCCCTATTAATAAAAGGATTATAAGTTATAGTAGCCGAGAATAGGGGGCGCTACTTAAAAGAATAACTAATTTGTGCTTTAATAGACTTATATGGCTTTTATACTTTCTTAAGCCTTTTATATCACGTCTTTCCCTTTTATGCTTTTAAATAGCGCTTTCCTTCCCTCTTCTTGCTATTACGATATACCTTATTATAATGCTACTAAAGAAGTAAAATATAATTTATAACCTTTAATTTAAGACGTTATTAGCAATTAGCGTTAGCTGATATAGCTACTTAAAACTAACTAGTATTTGGCTTAATATATAAGGCTAGAAACTTGAAAGATTATTATAAGGTAATCGAAATAATTGCGCTTTAAACTCTTTATAAGCATTAGTGTTTTAAAACCTTCTTGTGCTTAACTTTATTTATCTTCTTATAATTAATAAAAATTGTTAATAAGTGCGCTTAATTATTTTAACTATTATTTCTTAATAAGAGTAAAATATAAAAGTTTGCAAATAAAATGAGGCATTTGTAAAAGAGAATAGAGATCTTGTATTTTCTTATACTAAGATAATACTTAAAGAGGGCAATCGATATTATTATGCAATTACAAGTCGTTATTACTCCGCTAATTCTTAAGTCGATTTACTTAAACTCGACTTTGTCTTAATTTTAATTTCGCAAATTTGGCCGCTATTTTTAAGACAATTTACACGAGCGCTTAAGCTATTACCTTAGGACTATTATATAAAGCAACCTAATTTATTATATTATAGCGACACTAAGGCCTTTACTAAATTGAGTAGTCTCCTGTTAAATAAGGCTAAAGTTTACAAGATTTTAAGGGCATTTCTTTACCCTAATATTGCTCGATATCTTAAATGCTTAATCGAAAATAATAAAATAATAAGCCTTTGTTTTGTCAAGTATAATATGAATTTGTTAAAAAGAGTAACTAAGGACTCTTGCCCTTTTAATATAAACCTTTATTTGCGGGGTATTTAGAAGGGTATTTAGCACCTTTATAGCTTAAATCTCATTTATTGCAATCTTAACCCGACTAATATTTTAATAGATAAGGATACTTTAGTTATTAGGAACTTCGATTCTTGTTAATAAAAGGGAGAAAAATTAAGTTTTAAAGCTAAGACAAGAGGATAGACAAGTTAAGATTTTAAGTTTATAAGGCCCGAGAATAATAAATATAAATTATTAAAGATTTGAGATTTTTTATTTTAAGTTTATAAGATGTAAATTATTTAATAAGATTTACTATTTTAAGTGAAAAATGCTAAAAAGCTATTGAGATTTTCTTATTTAAGCTACCGGAGTAATATAGCTAAACTAACTTTAGTAACTAAACATCTTAACTATATTTGACCTCACCCCTTTTGCCTTTATCCTATTACTTAAGTTTATAGTTCAAGATAAACTTGACTCTTATTAGCACTTTCTAAGAGGCAAATAAACTATTATACTTACTTATTTTATTACTATTAAGCTAGGGGAGGCACGTAGCTAGACAAATATTTGCAAGTTATTAATTTACAATCACGTTCCTTATATATGTATTTAGATTTATTAGTATAATAGCTTGTCTTAAAATTATAATAATTTATTAGTTCCTTAATTTTAACGGAAGCTATCTTAATAATAGAGTTAATAGTGTAATACTATAATAATAGTATAAATATAATAAGCGTATATACTTTTTAAAGGATTTGTATTTATATTTTAAAGTGCGCTTAAAAAATTTATACTATTATATGTTTTGCAATAAAGTTCTTTTATCTTAATAAACTATTCTTTAGCTTTATACTTATAACGGGATTGCTAGTTTATTGTACCGATTTAAGAGCTTTAATTTATTAGACTATTTCCGGATATAGCTATAAAGGCAAATACTATTATTATATATATATATGCCTTGTTAACTTGGGTTATCTTAGCCCTAGCGTGTATAAAGGTATAAAGGATATTACAAGTTATGGTCCTTGTTAAGGGAAGGATTATAAGTTATAATCCTTATTAAAGGAAAGATTAGGAGTTGTAGTTACAAGTCAAGATCCTTTAAGAATAGCTTACCGAATTTAATAGGCGGGCTATTGCATAGGGCAATCTTGATAGCTGCGATAACTATTCGGGCTATCAAATTTATATTATAAAAGAGGATTTGCGGACAAATGAGGAGGTTAGATAATTTGACTAAGCAAATTACCCCACTATTAGTGCACTACTTTAGCTTTGTATTATTGCTGCTTGACATGCTAAGATAAGAAAATGATAGTATGCTAAAGAATGCAGTTGAGTCTTGATACCTTTTAAGCGCTACTACACAAAAACAGACTATTAAACCCCTTATAGAATTTGCCATCTCTTTTGTAAAGGCCGCAAAAGAGACTCTCTTTAAACATGGCTTCTTAAACTACAAAGACTTAACAGTTAAGGATAATATTTAAGAAATAGAAAAGAAGGGCTTCGAGTCTTTCTTTTCCTCGGAATATAGCTTGAAATTTTGCTAGCAATACGTCCTTAATATAATAAGTATAACAAAACATTTATAGTATTTATTTAATGCCTTTTAGCACATCTTATCTATTATAAAATCCTTCTTCGGCAACGAGACTTGCATTTTCGCATATAGCTTAAGATATATAGCATACCCGGGCTATATCGTATGCTTTAAAAGGGGTAGTTTAAAGGCTAAACGGCGGGTTTTAGCAGTTTATTTGCTAGCTAAAGGATTGCGAGTTAGCTATTATAGCGGCTTGCATAACTAGTTTTTGCTTATTATAAAGGGAAGAAGGTTTTTAAAAGAAATTTCTTAATTTGCACTAGATAAAGTAAGCTATTAATGCAAGGAGAAAACATTTCTTAATAATAGCTTATAAGTTATTGCTTTATAATATAATTATATATATTAATATATTTCGCAAAACAATTTTCGATACTTAAATTAGTTTTAAACTTAAAGAAGGGTATATAATCACATTTAAATTTGCGATAGCCGATATAGTCGAGTAAAGGGAGAAGCCTTAGCTAAAGATAGTTCTTCCGAGCTTATTAGAGTTAATATAAAAGGTGGGAAATATAAAGCGCGATTTGGAAAATAGAAAATTCCAAAAAATCCGAATAAACTTTATATTTAAAAATGCTATTACAAGTATAAATATATAATTATTAGTTATTGCTTAAGGCATTTTGCTCTTTATATTCTTAGCTATATTCTTTATTTATATTTATCCCATTTATAGTTTAAGCTAGTTTATAATGCTAAATATAAGAGTATCGAAGTCGATATCGTTTAAAGCTAAAGCTAGTCCTTTAATAAACCCGGGATAAAACGCTTTTATTAAAATATTCGGAAAGCTAGCTTTAGTTATATATTTGGCAATATTCGAGGAAAGTATAAGTGCTATCGCTAATTATAAAAAGGAGATAGCTATATATATATCTTATCTAATATAAGCTTAAAAAAGACATTTTAAGAGGGTTAATACTATTAGCAAGCTAAAAATCGAGCTTATTTGTGACACTAACCTTATATAACTTAGCCCTTTAAACTCTTAAAGTCTTTAACCTTATATTTCTAACTTTGCGCACTCTTTTATTGCCCCTTTTAATATAGGAGAGACGTTTTGCAAGATTTAGTTTATTAGTAGCCCGCTTGCGTAACTTATTATATATCTAATTTATATAAGTAATCTTAATCTTACTTATATTTTAGTGCTATTTGGCATGTCTTATATAGTCCTTAGCTTGTCTTAAAATATATTAATAGCACATGTATACCTCTTTGCACTTAACATTTGCATTAAAGTTAATAATCCCGCTTAAAGGGGAAAGATAAAGGCTTATATTGCTTAAAATGCCTCCGAAGATTTTGTCGCGTTTTAAATAATTTATTTTTATTGCAATCTTTAAAAAGATAATTATACTTTATTTAAGCCTTTTAGCATCTTTATATATATTTGGATTATTATTGTTATTATTTAAATCGTTGCTATTTACTTTCGAGTAAGACTAATATATTTTTAGCTAAGCGGACAAATACTCTTTAAGAGTTTAAAGAAAGTTAGTTTTATACTTGCAAGTAATTAAATATTAACTTAGTATTTATTAAAGTAAGCACGAAATGCATTACTTGTTAAGAAGAAAGTAAAGCAAGAGCATTATAGCTATATATTATTTAATATGCTAAAGGCAATTAATTATAGTTAAAGACGAGAAAGCAAGGGAAGTAAAGTTCTCCGATTTTCAATTATCTATTTAGCTAATTAATATTTGTTTAACTTTATAAAGATAATTAGCTGAAAGTGCTTTTATAGCTACTCTTATAGTAAATATAGCAAGATTTAAACTTATTTAAACCCTTCGTTTACTAAAAGTTAAGCTTTTACTTTAATCGACATCTCCCTTTTTATATAATAGCACTTTTGTTTATATATTTTAAAAATTATTAAAGTTGCGCATTATATTACTAATATCCTTTACTTTATTAAAACAAAAATATGTCTCCTTCTTGCAAAACTTGCTATAGCGACAGTATTAAAGGAGGCAAATGCCTTATATGTAACGCGAAAGGCTAAGTATTAAAGGATTAAGTATTAAAGGAGTTAAGTATTACTTATAAAGTAAACAAATATAAGTTTTAAATATTAGCTATTTATCATTTATCGGGAGTGCTTAGTTAATTATTTTTCAAGTAAGGAAAAAGATTAAGCTAAAGATTTTAAGACTATTAAACTTGTCGCGTTTTTTTTTATCTTTTTTGTAGTAGCAAATACCTTAAAAGCCTAAGAAAGTGCTTATAATAAACTTTAAGCTTATACCTCTTAGCACTAGTTATACTAAGCTAATAAAAGCCGACCTCGCTTAATAGTAAAAGAGGGTAATTTATATAAAGGACAAAAAGGGACTTTATAAAGTATAATTTAATGCTATTTAATTTGCTTTAAAGAGATATCGGCTTGCGCATAGTAAGGGGAAGAGCTATTTATTTAATGCGCAAACAAATAAGATTTAGCTAGCCTTATATTATATATTTTTTATCTTAAATAGCTTTATATAATAAAAGCTTAATTTTCTAAGGTTTAAGTAAACCCTTATTATATATGCCGGATTCTTGATTATTTAAAGGTGCTAATAGCTTATTATTAATCCCTTTAGCGCCTTTAAACCTTGCTATCCTTTTTATATATCCTTTTGCTCCCCTTATAATAGCTTTTACTTATCCTTCTTTGAATTTAAAATTCTTAATACTACTATTACAAATCGTGCTAAGTAATATATGACTTATTAAATAGCCCTCCCCCCTTAAATCGCATATAATGCATTATAAAACGCAAACCTAATTTAGCTATATGCATATGTATATAATATTAAGCAGCTAAAAAGTTCGTTTAAGAGGTGGCTACAAATCGAGGAGTAGCTTGTATTTAGTGCTAAATTAACGCGTTCCTTTAATAAGTAAGGTTACTAAATTTTACTTTACGCATTAAGCTACAAATAAGCTAATTTTTATTAAGTTAGCATTAACTAATATCACTTGCATAGCTTATATTATAATTTGTAAACTTTTTAATTTAATACTAAAGCTAACTAAAGCAGCTTGACTTCCTTCTTTTATATTTGCTTTAAATAAGCTAGTCTTAAATATAAGTAAATCCGGATAAAGGGTAATATTATTATTGCTAAATAATAAAAATAAAAATCGTTACTATTATTATATTTTATCTTAAACTTTAGCGCATTTTATTACTAATTACTCCACGTTTAGCGCGCTCCTTTTAACTCTTCTTCCCCTTTATCCGTTAACCTTAGCAGCAATATAAACTTACTTATTATCCTTTTTCCTTTTAGTCGATATAGCCTTATACTAAGTAAAACGAAATATTTAAAAAGTTAAGTAGCAATACTTAGTGCTAAAAGGCAAATATAAGTAAGCTATTTACACTAGTCGTGTACTTTAATTAATTATTAATAAAAGCGCGGCTATAAAGTATTAAGAAAGAACACTTATAACTTTCTTTTTATAAAAGCTTACGCTTATAGCGCTAAGATTATATTATATTTAAGGATAGCAAATTAAAGTACTTGCTTCCCTCCTTAACTAGCAAAACTCTTAGCAAAGAGGTATATTACTCTTTTCTTATTATATTATAAAGCTAACTTAAATTAAGTTTTTATAAATTAAAGATCGAAAACGAAAGCGATTACAAGAAAATAAACTTACTTCCCCCTTTAATGCTACTTCCTCTTAAAAGCGATAGCGAAAGTCCCTTTTATAATCTATTATCAAAGACATAATCGGCAAGAATATAGCTATTAGTAATAGTAAGGAGGAGATTAACTTACTTAAATATTAGTAAAAGGAGCTTTATTAACTTAAAGAATACTTCGAATTAGAAAGCAATATAAACTATTTGCTTGCAAAGAAGAAATCTTCTTTATCTCTTTGCAGCAAACAATTAAAAACTAGCTCTATTGCGCTTAGCTTTATTATACTTAGCAATTAAAAGCTAAAGGAAGCTAAAAGTGCTTTGTATTAAAGCTTATAATATAAAATCCTGCTCGAGACTAAGGGTAGCTTTATATGCAAATCGGATTTAAGTATTGCGGATATAAGTAAGACTGTTTATTAAACCCTCATTAAAGCTTAGCAAATAGTTTTAAAAGATTTATTATTTTAAGATAATCTCTTTAATAAGACATATAAAATGATATAAAACAAGAATGAGGCTAAGGTTATTTAAGATATTGCTCGATTAATTGTTCTTTTTGCTTAATCTTTAGCTATATATAACGCTAAACATCTAAAAACTTTAATCGGAAGTGTTAATAAAGGCTAAGACAATTTTATTGCTTTAACTAAGCCTTGTCTGTAACTTGATTATGCTATTAGATTCAAGTAAACTGCATTTACCGAAGATTAGCTTAAAAAAATCTAGCTGTTTATTAGTAGCTTCTTAGAAATATCTCTCTTTATAAGTATATATTATATATACTTCCTGTTTCTTATATGTAAGGTCAAGTGTAGCGCTATAGCGCTTAATATTGCAAACTAATAAAATGCTTATAATATAACAATAGCTATAAAGGGTATTATTGAACTCTTTAAGCTTATAAAACGCAAAAAGGAGCTTTATTAGGAGATACTTGCCTTCTTAGTCTTATATAATTACCGGATAATAAGAATTTATAATTATTATCTTATAATCGACAAGAATAAGATTACCTTTTACTATTACCCGATTTATAAATTTAGCTTTATAGCGTTAAATAGCAAAGAGAAATAGATAGCTTACAAGTTTACTAAAAACATTTATAATAAATAAATGCCGACTTACTTAAAAAGAATTTATTTAGTTATTAATAACTTGCTGCTTAATCCGGATTTTAAAGTCTTAAAGCAATCCGAGCTAAGGGAATCCGGACTCTTATAAGGCTTAAAAAGCTATTATTTCTCCGACTAATTAAGTTATAATGCTATATCTTTATTAAAAGAAGCTAATAGTTAATTAAGCTGTGTTAATTTGCGAGAAGTTACCCCTAATACTTTATTATCTTAAAGGATTAATAAGAAAGCATTTAAAAAGCTAAAGAAAAGGGCTCGACTTATAAAGCTACACTAATCTTAAGACGCTAATTAAAGATAAGCACGCTTTTAAGGTAATTAGCTATTTAGAAAAGGAGGTAAATATATAAGTAAGGCGAGGACTTAAGAGCATTTGTTTGCTATAAAGTTTTAAAGAAATTTGTATAATATAATAAAGCAAATTGACTAATTTATATAGTTAACCTTATAGTTTTTTTTTGATTAAAGACATTGCTAAGCTTAGCAAGTAAAACTCTTCTTCCTTTTACTTACCCTATTCTCTTATTTAATATAGCTTTTATATAAGGAGCTAACATTTTAGTAATTATCTAATTTGCCTTATATTACTAGTTAAAAACGCTCCTTATTAAGGGGATACAAGAAGAGGGGAGGTTAATATTAATAGTTTTATTATACTAAAGATAATTAAAGGTGCATTGTCGGGGATAAAGTTTGCTTTTGCATATTAATAAAGCAATTATTACTTTTTACTATTTTTAATAGCACCTTTGCAAATCTTATGCCTATCTTGTAGCTTTTTAATATAATTCTTTAAGAATTTGCTTTTGCGCTTAGCAAATAATAGCTTAAAGGCAATAGCTTTAACTTTTATATCCGATATAGCATTTATAATAATAGATAAGAAGACTTTTTTAAGCTTATGCATAATATATTACTCGGTTTATTATAACAAATTTCAATAGACAAGTATATACTAATAGCTGCGTGTTTACTTATATAAGGAAGCTTACTTGCTTTTAGGTTATATAATATTTAAATGTGTATATATTATAAGCTAACTTTTGCTTAAGAATTATCGGAAAATCTACTTTTATAACTTGCCCTCCTTTTTATACGCTAATAAGCGCTACTTGTTTACAAAATCTTATAAGATATTTATCCTTATACTAAAACTTTGCTTTTTTTTTGCTTGAACACGCGTTATTATTGTTATTAAAATTAGGATTACTATTGCTTAAACTATTCTTGTTATTATTACTTAATAGTTTATTTTCTTCTAATAGCAAAGCTTTAGCACCGATAGCTTTGCTATATTAAAGTGTAATTAAAAGCGCGTTGTTAAAGATATAATTTGTCTTTATAATAAGCGATAAAATTGTGCTACTAGAGAGTAAGGATAAGATATACCGGCTAAAGCTAGTTAAAAGGAACAAATGTTGCTTTATCGGCTTAATAGTAAAGTCGTTAATTCTCCTTATATAGCTAATACTCTTAATAAGTTAAGTAAGCTAGCTAAAAGATATTCCTTGCTTGTCGCAACTATCTTAGACTATTACTATAAAGGAGTAGTAGCGTGTAAAGTATAAGCGGAATATAACTTCGATTAGCGTTAATAAGATATTATTAAATAATCGGCCAAGATTATCGTAATTAGATAATATCTTTATATTTATAGTTTATAGCGTCGAAGGTGTAAGCGAAAGCAATTAATCCTTAGTATTAAATATTATAATAACTCTTAAATTATAATTAAAAGGGGAATATAATTTCGGAAAGTGCTAATAGAGTTTAGTATATAATTTACGTTAAAGGTTAAACCTTTATTTAAGATAGCGCTTATGCTTCTTGTATATTAGGTTATTAGATAAAGATAATCGTTTTTGCTTAGCAAGACATAATTCCTTATTTACATTAATCGACACAAGATTGCTATTAAGCTTATTATTACTACAATTACTACTTAGCTTTAGAGATAAATTATAAGTAGCTAGCCTTAAGCTTTTATCCTTGCTAAATAAATGAGTATTGCTAACTTTTTCGGACATTAGCGTCGTTATTACATCTTTTACCTCTTATTGCATTTGCTTGCCTTCTTTATTATTATTACTATAAACCCAATTATCCTATTCCTCCTCCCCCTCTTATCGCTATCTCTTGTCCTTATTAAAGATATCGGAATTTAATGCAAAGCGCACTAGCTTATGCTTATTTGCTATGCTTTGAAATGTAAGAAGATAGTCGGGAAAGTAATTGCAAAGACAAGTAAGAGGGGATATTATATCATTAGACTAAATGCAAACTATATATTAACTTATTATACTAGTGTAGTCGTGTAATAGTTCGCTCGAGGCACTAAAAGTAAAAGACATATAATAATATATAAAATTAGACGTTAAAAGGTTAAGTTTAAAGTGCTATAAGCGCTTTGCCGTCTCGAGTAAGTTATTAATGTCGTGCTATATGTCGGAATTAGGAGGGGCCGGGGTTATTAAGTAGATAATAGTCTTTAAGCTATCGAGAAGACCCTTATTTGCCGCTGCACTTTTAGTACAAAGATTACTATTATAGACTTTAGCTTTAAAGGCCCTTAAGTCGTTATTGCTTAGTAGCACAATTGGATCTCTTATATTATATTAAAAAAACTGCTTATTTGTTTCTATAATAGAGGATAAAGAGCGTGCTTACTTAAAGTACTGCTTAAGTTATTGCTTAGTGCTAACCCGTTATTATTAAAAGAGCTACTTCTCTTATTTAGAGTTTTATCTCTAACTTCGAAGGTTATGTTATTTAAAGGCTAGTCCTCCGCTATAAAACTCTCCTTTTATAGCATAATATATAATAGTTGTTCGATAAAGGGAAGGTCGAAGTTATTGTCGTTTTTATTATAGTTAATAATTATATTATTCTTTACTCTTAAATATTTAAGATTAATTACAATTATTACTAGCTAAATATCTTAATCTTAAAACTTACCTCGGATTTCACAATCGTTACTCTTATAATTGTTAGCTATTATTAATTATAGCATGCTAAGTTTTATATTACTTGGACTAATACGCTAAAGCTTGTCGAAGATGCTAATTAGCTTCGAAGCAAGTTTGCGGCAGCTTATTGCCTTCTTAGAACGCAAAGCAATTAGTATATAAGTATATAGTTTAAAGGCTAAAGTGGCCATCTTAAGCGCTTAGAAATATTTAGAAGTATTTAAAAAATTTTCTACTTGCTATTAGCTATAGAAACTAAACTATAAAAAGATAGTAAATAAGGGGAAACTAAGACTTATATAAGTATCTTGTATTACTCTCAAAAATAGGAATACCCTTTATAGCTTATTATATACTCTTAATATGCTATTCTCCCCCTTCTTTTAATATACCCACTATTAAAAAATGCCTTAGCGTTAATGCTGCCCCTTATATATATAGAAATTAATTATAGCTATTAGAGCTTAAGACTTTAAATCTTGCGCTCTTATACCGGAAGATGCTTATTGCCCCTTTATAGCTATTATCTCTACTTTGCTATTTATTATAATTAACCGATTTTAGTATCCTTTCTCGATCGTTAACAAGGCTATAAAAAGCTAAGCAAAGAGGCAAGGGCAATCGAAGGAAGGGAGGAGTCGTATATCCTCGGATATTAACCTTATTTGCCCGTTTAAAGGCTTTAAATAACCTTGCATATTATAAGTATTCCTTGTTAGCGTCTTAGCTATTATGCAAGTAGCTATTACAATCTAATTAGCATATCTTTAGCAAATGTAAGCTAAAGCCCTTATATAATCCTTTTATCTCGAATTAGCTTAAATTTGCGCAATTAAATAAATATAAAATGCGCTATAGTATAAGGAAACTTACAAGAAGCTGCCCACACGTTATCTACTTATAGCGTAGCTAGGCAAAAGGCTAGGCCGCGTTATTATAAGGCATTATTATGCTATAAGGAGTATAAGCTAAGTTTGTAATATCTTAATCTCCGGAGTAGCTTATTATAAGGAATAGTTATAATGCAACGACGAGGCAAATTGTAAAGACGTTAAGATATAAAAAGCTTATAACTTAGCTAATGCGAGGCAGCTTGCGAGGCGATTTGCAGTATTATAGCTACTTAGCTGCTTAATAGCATTAAAGTAGTAAAGGGGATTATAAATTATAATTAAAACTACCCCGCATCTTGCTAGCGTCGTCTTCTTAGCTGCGGCGTGGCCGATTAAGGGAGCTTAGTAGGAAGGAATAGAATCTAGGCAAAAGGGCCAAATGCGTATAAAGAGCGAGCACCGAGTGTTGTAAGGTGGAGGGTGTTAGGCTATTAGAAAGGAAGGAAGAAGGGAAAGGAGCAAGGGATAGAGTTGCGAGATTTTTATACCCCGCAAAAGCGGCGGCTGGCCCGTGCACGCACCTTACCCGATGCGGGAGTCGCAGTTTCCTGATGCGGGCTTGCCGTCTGGTCGTTTACCTTTTTTATTTTAAAGTAATTATTATTAACCTTAAACTTTACGAGTATTTAAATAAGCTAATAGTTATAAATTAATAAAACTCTATTTATAAGCTTTAATAAATTAAGAACCTTTATTAATTATTAAACTTTAGCTATATTAATAAAGTAAAGTAACTTTAAAGAGTATTAAAGTAATTTAGGAGGCTAAATAAGGCGCTTAACTAAGGGGATAAATTAATTA
>Ga0302221_10000689_pt1 | contig 23652 bp, 15 predicted proteins | sample II_Palsa_E2_1_FD_193517 | JGI IMG/M metagenome (GOLD analysis project Ga0302221, IMG submission 193517) | Peat permafrost microbial communities from Stordalen Mire near Abisko, Sweden - II_Palsa_E2_1 | ecosystem: Environmental > Terrestrial > Soil > Palsa > Peat permafrost | place: Sweden... | reverse complement strand
AATGTGTTTTCTGTCACATCGACGAAAAGCAGAACATTTCACAACGATGGCGCGGAATATAGATTTAAGAGATTTATTGCGCTAAGTGGATCTGCTTCTCACAGAACCTCCTAGGTCAAGCTTCATGCGACCAAATATGGATCAGAACGCCGTGTCTCAACCAGATGCGCCGCCCATGCTCCGAACTGAACAAGGCAGAGTCGCTCTATGCGGATTGCGCTCTTCGCCTAAAATGCAGAATGCAAATGCAGTACCAGTCTAGCAGTAGTCAAGCCCACAGCTCTGTGTAATAAGCAGGGACGACAAAAAAGTGACAAAGGAAAAGCCTAGGTGTGCAAGAATTGAGGTTCCAGATCTTACCCAACCTCTCATCAAACCATCCCAACCTCCCACTCTATTCCGTATGTCCTCCATTCATTATTTCGTAATTACATTCCTTGCTCAATTTGCTCGATTTATTCGTTGGCCTGAATACTGCCTCTGTTGTTCTCTCGTTGGCGTAGAAGGTCTTAGGGTACTATGCGATGGAGTAGGTCTAACCAGTGGCGCCATCGACATCGAATTATGAGAATGGTGGTCCGCTGCACTGGCACTCCTTGATGGCATACCAAACGGCGAATCCGCTCTGATTGATTCCTCATCTTGCCAGTTTTGGAAATCTCTCGAGCTCCAGCTCGCTCGGTGGACTCGAGCGCCGTACGGAACGTTGCCGTAATTGGAAGCATGACTTCGCAAGCTATTTGACATACTATTGGCTCGACTCATCCGATTGACGATAGGGGCAGAGAGAGTACCCGCGATGGAGTATTGCGATGCATTTGGATTGAAGTCGTTCATTTCGCCAACAAAGTCAACATCTTCATCTTCAATCTTGGGTGCGCGGCGAACTGTCTTGACTTGGAAATATGGTTCCTTTGGCTCTTCTGGGACTGGAGGTGGAGGCGGGGGTAAATCCTTCTCTTTCTGCTCGAGGTGGCCAAAGTATTTCATTCTGATGTTTTCCAGCCTGTGTGGCTTGAACTCCTCTCGGTTCCGAGTGATTGACATGTAACTGGAAATCGCGCCGAGGACAATCAGGATCAAGAGACCGATAACCAAGAACCCTTGGATGACAATGATGATGACGCCAATGACTGTCGTGGGGATGCGAGCCACGTTGAATTGTGGTAAGAACGCGATTGAAAGTCCTGCAGTTGCCACCTTGCTAATGCCGAGCATGTAGACCGCAAGAGCTGTGTTTCTAGCTCCCTCGAATGGATTAATCAAGACTATTGCGATGAAGGCGATTATTTCCCAAACAAAGATACCGATTACTTGAGCGATTGGACTGGCGCGAGCACCACCAATAAAGCAAGCCCGGACGAATTGATACACCACCCAGAAGGCGAAGAACCACCAGCGAGTGCGTCTATAACGAGCTGTGAGCCATCCGAAGCGCTTGGTGAAGTGAGTGTTCTCGTGAACACTTTGGATCTCGGCATCGTTGTCGACAAATTTGATCTGGAAGAATGATACAGAGCCTGCAGATTTCGTTTTGTCCTCCTCATCCATTGAGCTTTCTCGCACAGTGCGGTACCACGGGATAAATTTCAAGGCCTTTCCTCGTTTGAAGTGGAGTCGATCAGGTGAAGATTCGTACTTTCCAAACTTGACGCGATAGAAGCAGGCGTATGTCGCAAGTCCGATGGCTCCGAGGAAGAAAGTGACAAAAACGATAACTGCAACCACTATAGGCCCCACTTTTCCGCCGTACGAAAATTGGTAAAGAGTGAGAGTCATCATCATAAAGAAAGCAATGAAGCATGACCTGAGGATAACAAGGCCCAGGAAGCCAAGCCAATGACTCCGGAATAAGGCCAAGCGGTCATGTTTCATCCAGTTCATGGAGCTTAGCCCTTCAAGGGTCCATTTGAAAGCTGCGATAGCTCCGATCAAGATAGCGATTAGTATGAGGAACCACAATAAACCAGTGAGAAAAGCATCAGAAGGTGGAACGTCCACCATAGACAGTTCTCCAGCAAATCCAGACCAGTTTCCCGGTAGAGGCAGTCCAGGTTGAACAGGGACACCAGCCCAAGCGTATTCTAGTGAGCTCGCGGTTTGGTTCACGGCCCGTTTGTATATTTCACTCGCAACCTGTTCGCTCTTCATTGACAAGCTGCTCCTCTCCGCCAACGATCTGCCGTAGATTTGTTGTTGAAGTCCGCCATTGTTGTTAATCACTGCAGAACCTGCCCCTCCCACTTGACTGCTATTCCCAGTGACTCCGGTAAAGCTGCTGAGAGAATTGATGATCGATGGCGTATAGATCATGCCAGCGGACCAGGCAAAATTACTCCAGAAAGCTGCACATACACTTGGCCAGTTCAAAGACAGTGCTCCGGAGAAGAAAATTGATTGGAACACTTCCATGACCACGAGGACAGACAATGAGTGTGCGTAGTGTGTTCGTATATGCGGGACACTGATCCCGTAAATGGCTGTCGCGAAGGAAGCTACAAGAGCAATAACCGTGAAGACGCCTAGGACTGATCCGACTGCTGCTGGGTGAGAGAAACTGGCGCCATTCCTCATAACGGCCGAAAAGCAGGCAATCTGGGTCTGTGACGAGTTTGAAAATATTCGTAGGTAAGCCGACCCTTCGAAGTCGGGAATTGACAAAGCAATATTAGGGATATTGGAAACGTCAGATGGGGCAACAGGAATAGAGGCTCCTCCAGTGATGGGAATGCTGGAGTTCATCGGGCAGAGACTGCTACGATTAGTACACGATAGCTTGTGACGTGAAAGGTTTCCTACGTGTAAAAATTCGCACTACACGGGTTGAACACCTGCTCGTAACGTTGTGTTCCATCTAAGATTTGTCAGTATTCTGTCCTGCCCTTTTTGTTGGAGACTTCTGCTTACAAGCATCCACGGAGATGTACACTAGGTGCACTGTTAGCATTTGGAACAAAATTATCTGGCAATCAGGTTCACTTACGCATTACACTCTCGTTCCGGAGATTCGTGGTGCCAGCCAAATTGAAGATTACGGTCATATTATCAGCGTAATAAGCTGCATCGAAGGAGGTTAGGTTGATCAAGCTCTGCCCACCCATGCAATCACCAAAGTCCCCTGTGTATAAGGCCGGATACCGATTCACGAGGAGCTCCGTTGTAACCCCATCAGCATTAGTTCCTGATATGGTGTCTGTTGCAGAACTTCCTGAACTCGATGTTGTTGATGTCGCTGTACTTTGTGCTTGGACCCAAGGTATTATTGTAGTGAGGAGCGCAAGGGAAGAAACAACCGCCGTCGTCCATGATGCCGAAGATAAAGGAAAGCGCGCCATTGTCGAAATGGTCGAATTAGTCTATGTAGAACGACGAAGGAGAAATAGGGCGACGCCCTCTGGTATTATTTGGATGCTTCAGCCCGCGCGGGAGGTTCGCAATACCTCGAGCTGTTGGGTGAAAGGGTGGTGACGTGAGCACCAGCAGTCCGCGTTTTCCTTTCCACGCCCAAAGTCGATCAAGCAACAAACGTCTCGAAACGGAAAAATCTCCCTTAACCCCGATGTTTCGTGTCGGATCGAAACGAATGTCTTTGTTGCAGGTGAGATGGTCCGATACAGCTTCGTTCGAACGATTGGGCGTGAACAAGTTTCTGGTCGGTGGTTATCTGGAATCGACCGAAGATCCAATTGGTACACGGTACGCCCAATAAATCGAAACGGCGATGGCAGCGAGGGTTAGGGAACCGCGTTCATCTTCCAGATCTGTCGGCGACGGGCAATTGAACGATCTCGAGAGGCCGACGATAGCAGTGGTTTAGGAGGACCAGGAGGACCAGGAGGACAAAACGAGTGTCTGGAAGTGGATAAGGTAGGTAAAGAAAGACGGGCGTGGAGAGATGGGGGAGAGATAGTGCGGAAGTAGAACGGAGAACGGAGGTTTGCTGGTTCGATTCGGAAGCCGGACGGCCTACTAGGCTAATGTAAGCCCGAAGCGAGGGCAGGCTTGGATTGGGGCATTGGCAGCCACCGACGAGCATTTGTGGAAGTGCGCGAGATTTTTATCAAATACATCGCAAGATTAGAGAAAAGGGGAGGCCAGTGAAAATGGTCTCTGTCTGCATCATTGACTCAGTCCTCGTGGACTCACTCACGCTCTGGAATTATGCATACATTCACAGCTAACATAGGTAAGGTAGTTCCAGGAACCTGCCTATTGCAGGCAGGTCCAAGATCTCCGGTCCACCCGGAGACGAGGTATGGCATGTCCCTTGCGATGTACTTGCTGCTGTCACCATATCATTCAGGTGTGTTTACAGCTTATTCACTGCAACCACGGGCCTACCAGCAAGTAGCGATTCCATTGGCAGATGCATTCATTTACCGGACAATTTGTTTCCGAGTACGACTTACAGTACCAACGCGCAACATTCCAGAAAATATCGAGGGTCGGCCGCCACAGTTTCGATCTCGGCTTTCAAATACAGACCTGCATTGGCAGGGTCCAATCGAGCCGTCCGACTTCAGCCACCAATCCGGGACCGTTACTGCTGTATCCACGTACAGTGTACAAATAACGAAGTCGAGTTCGTAGTCGTGCAACGGTTGATAACCCTTCCTGCATACGATGCTGCATCACAACAGGTTTTTGGGAGAACTAGAGCAAAGCACCACCTGCTACAAGCTATCTCGTGCGCCATCGCCATCGTCCATCGGTCCAAGCTCAAGAAACCCAGGAAACCTGAATGTTGGACCCGCCTTTCCCGTCTTGGCCGGTTAAATCTGATGCAGTTGACAGATACGCCATGCTGGCGATGCCATTCTGGCTGCGTGCTAAGTCCCACCAAGAGACCAGCCGAAGATCCCGTAGATGCAACCCTTGCGGCGGGCTTGCTACCCCCCAGTCATCCTTATCTGATGATAAGAGGACCAATATCAATTTCTTCCAAGTAGGGGGGAAAGGAGTTGAACTGGAATGAAGACCTCACACCACTTCGAAATATTGTCATAATGTACAGCCCCCACAACCTGGAGAATGGACGGACACGAAAGTAGAAAAGAGCTAAAATGCTTGACCTCTTGAAAACTTCACCGCCATCTCAATATTCTCCCAACCACCAAATTCCTGACCTAACGTCTCAAACCTACAACTATCCCACTTCGCAACATCTACAAAATAGTCCTTCCCCACACTAGAACCTAATCCACGCCTAATTTGCTCCCTCTGTCAAACTAAATCTCGATCGATTTCTTTCCCCGCCACCGGATCTCTGTACCAAAACTTCGACCGCGGCACATCATGACGATGTTCCCGCTATCACCAAACCAGAGAAGGAGTGGGAGAAGAGCTAGGGAGCAAGCTAACGATCTAGTCAACTTTGAGACCTGCCACCCGGAGGGCAGTTGCCGACGCTTTTCATCACCTGGCGGCAGCGGGAGCCTCTCTATATAGGTATTTTTAGAGGCTTAGAGATGCAACGAGTTTATTTCGTCACCAACTAGTTGTAGCTCCCCCGTCTCTTACAGAATTAAGCTTTCTGCAGATCGACCGCTGCCAGTGCAGAGTTCGAGGCAGATTGTTGGGAAGCGCCAGTGGGAGCTTGCGTCATGGTGTTTTAGCTACAGCCATATGCTTCTCCAAATTTTGCGGCTGGTGGCTTTATGTGAGGCTGCGCACTCTTAGCTTCGCAATTGGGAAGTTGAAAGCCGAAGAGGTTGGTGTAGAGTCTCTAATTTGCGGACTGCGTGATGAGAGTCCCCTTTTTCCAGCATTTCGTCGGGGTTTTTTGAAGGGGATTCTCATGCTAGCTCCTCCAATGACAGTGTTGGTGAGATTCCAGAACTTCAGAGTAGTAGCTGATGCATTTCTCAATACTTCAAATCAATTTGACACCTGTCCATTGCAATTTGCGGAGGAGTGACCCAAGACTCGCTAGCTCAAGTGGTTTCAGTTCTCTTTGACGAGGATCAAAAAGGGGCATTCATTTTCAATGTAAGATCTTACCCAGTCAAAGCTGGACCTGGTGGACATTTGTCTGGGATTACTGTTTTACTACTGCAATCTTGGAGTAAATCGCAGGCCGCAATCTTGGACAAGTGCCACTTGTAATATATCCCGCAGGATTTCCGGAAACCTACACCAGTGGGTGTCTGAATTCGTGACGCAATACTAGTTTTCAGTGTACTATAGCTCGAGGAACATTCGTAATCTAGCTAGCCACTACTTTTCAGATAGTTCCTTAGATCAGGGAACATTCAAAAAAGTAAAATGGCACTTAGGCTCTAGATGTTCCTCGAGCTAAAGTACACTGAAAACTAGTATTGCGTCACGAATTCAGACACCCACTGGTGCTAGGTACTTTACTTGGGACGTTGATATTTGATGCCGCTTTTTGGTCGACCCGATGTCGTTCCTTCCTGCTCGCAGCTCTCACCCATGCACCTTCTACACCTATTCATCCTCGCTGATTTCCCATGAACCTCAAAAACCTTCCCTGTTCCTCTCCACCACATCTCAGCAAGTTCACCAACATCCTTCCCCGGGAGATCACCAGAGCCTCACCCCCGAACACCAGCTTCGCTGTTCCCCAAGCTTCACATTTCCTCTCCCAGCAGCTAACATGAGGTTCGCTCCACAAGTCTAAAACAATATACCACCATTTTGTACATCTGGGAAGTTCTCCACCGTATCGAGGTCACCGTTCAGTCATTTGCCCGTAGAGTTCGGGCAGCTGATACCTGATTCCCTCATCACACTTCGCTTCTTCAATGTGTGTTTTGTTTGATATTTCGATCTTTCTAACGAGGAGTTCACTCATTCCAAGAGTTCCATCAGGACTTGGGACAAAGAGCAATCTTACAATAGCCTGTCTTCCTAGGTGTGGCTACCATATGCCTCACTTTTGTCTTTGTAATTGTTCCGCCCATGAATAGGAGGTTTAATCAAGATCGACGGCCACGCGGTCTTCTAAGTCATCTGGTCATATGAGTATTGACTTCAGATAAAACTTTCGTCTTCTTGAGAGGATCTGAATTGCCGAGGTTCTCAAATCTTTGCTGCTTCGTTCGATTGGAGCTTCCAGGACTTTCAAGAGGTAAGGACCTTGGTTGTCGACGAGTCTCTTAAGAATCCGAGAATCGCAATTGAGAATTCAAGTTGACAAGGTGCTCCGGAAGTGAGTGTTGCTATCTTCTTTCCACCACAAGTATCTTCGCTATGAAGCATTGCATTACAGACGGTAGCTTCAGCTGAGCGGTGGAGCGTCAAGAAGTACATAACCTCTTTCCGTCAAGCAAAATTGCTGTGTCATTCCCCTTGAAATAGAAAACTTGCCCACAGAACCTTTCCAATCGTAGATACCAAGAATTGTTTAGGGATTTAAACACTGGCATCATAGAATTCCCGAGATCTCGAACGAACTTTCTTTAAACACAATAAGAACTCCAGGGAGTATTCAGAAGAGAAACAGTTGAAATCTCCGACCGGAATTGGTATATTGAGTCTCGCTTTTTGTGTCCAAGAGACTGTTTCTATTGAAGGTCATCTTGATCTTCCGGTTCCGCGGTCATACCCCCATAATTAGACCTTACTGCCCTCGTTAGATTCTGCGAGATGCGAGTCTATCGCTACCAATTGTGTGGATGTTGTACAAACGAGTTCCAGGAATGTTCGTCACGTGACTCTAATCACTCCCAATTATAAACTCTTATAACTTTTTATTTTATAAAGTAAAAAAGTTTTTTTCTTTTTAGAAATAACTTATAAGTCTTATATATTTTTTATATATAATTTAAATAATATTAAATTTAATTATTTAATTATATAATTATAAATATATTATAAAAATAAAAATAAAATATTTAAATAACTTATTTATTATTAATAAAAATTTTTAGTTCTTTATATATAATATATTTTATATAAGTCTTAAATTATTTTTTAAATTTTATATAAAAAATTCTTTTAATTCTTTTAAAAATATTAAATAAAAATCTTAGAATTTCGAGGATTTCGCTTATTTTCGCTTATTTTCCCGAAAATACTTGTTTTAAAATCTTTAAAATCTTTATATTTTATTAATAAATTTTTTAAATTTTTAAAAAATATTATAAAAAGATTATAATTATATAATATATTTTAATTTTAAATAAAATATATAATATAATAAAAAACTATAAAATTATTAATATATTTAAAAAAAAATTAAAAATTATTTTTATTTTTAATTAAAATTTTAATAAAATTTTATAATTATTAATATAGTTATATTATAATTACGCTAATTATATAATAGTATTACGATTATATTATATAATCTTGTTTAGTTATATATAAATTTCGGTAATTAAACTTGATTAAACTTAATTAAATCTATAAAGAGATTATTAATATTAAGATATTAATAATCTCCCCTTTCCGAAATTAATTATTTATAATATATATTTTAGTATTTTTATAAAAAATATAATAATTATTATATATTATAAATAAATTAATATTAATTAATTTTTAGATCTAAATTAAAATTAAAAAAAATTTAGTTTATATTAATAAAATATTTAATAATTTATAATAAATATTATTTTTTTATATTAAAGAAAAAAATTAATAAAAAACTCTATTTTTAATAAAGTATTTAATAATTTATAAAAGATAAAATATTAGATTTTTATCAAGGATTAATAATTAATATATTAAAAAAAAATTATTATTATTAATTTATAATAAAATATTTAATAATTTATAAAAAAAAAATTTATTTTTTATTAAATAATAATAATATTTATAAAGTATCCGGTAATTTAAAATAAAATTATTTCTTAATTAATTATTCGACTATATAATATTTTTTATAAAATATCTTTAATTTAATAAAATCTAACTTCGTTAATCTCTTAAATCTTAAACTTTTAAATCTTTTAAAAAACCCGAATTTTTATATTCCTTAAATTTTACTTTCTTTAAATTTTAATCCCGATACTTTAAACAAACGACTTAAATTCTTAATAAAGTAAATTTTAGCTTTAAAATTTTAAACGTTAAATTTTTTAATTTAATTATTTAAAGTCTTTTAATATTTTCCTCTTCTTTTTTTTTTTTTTTTTTAATAATAACGAAGAAGTATTATAATTTATTTATTTTAAAAAGTTTATAAACATTAATATTAAAAATATTAAATATATAAGATAACTAAAAATATCCGGAAAAAAAGACGTTTCTTTATAATGATTAAAAGACTTATTAGTTCTTTACGCGAGTTTATTATTTATAGACTAATATTTTTAACTAATAACTAAATATATTTAATCTTAAGTTTATATCTCTTAAAGTATCGTAATTTAATATAATATTTATAGTTAAGAAATAAATAAAATAAATAAAGATAGCTTTAAATAAAATTAATTTATTAATTAAAGATAAAAATATAATTTAAACTTATTTAAAAATTAAGCTTTATTAATATAATTAAGATAAAATAATTAATTATAATTTATAAAAATTATTTAAAAAAGACTTTAAAGACTTTATTATTATAAAACTTTAAAATAAGATTAATAAATCTTTATAATAAAAATTCTAAAATTATTTATAATATATTAATATTTTTATAAAATAAAATAATTTATATTTTATTATAATTTCTTTAATTAAGATTATTCAAGAATTTAAAAAATATAATTAATATAATAATAATATTTTATAAGATAATAAAATTAAAGATAATTTTTTTAAAGACCTTATTATATTAATTAATATTATTTTAAAAAAAATTTAATATCTTAAAATATTTTTATTTTTATTTTTTTTAATTTATTAAATTAAAATATTAAATAAAATAATATTTCTTTATCTTCTCTTTTTCTTTTTAAAAATTAAGCCCATTATTTATCTTTTATTTATTTATCTAAATTATTTATACTTGATTTAAAACCCGGCTCCGATTTTTATTAATTATTTTTTTTTTATTAAATATAAATTTAAATATAAATTAATTTTTATTATCTTTATTATAATATCCTATTCTTTAAATAATTTTTATTTTTAAACTTATCGGAAAAATAATTAAAATTTATATTAAAAATATAAAATATAATAAATTTAATAATAACTTTAATTATAAATAAATTATTTTTAAAAATATTTATCGTTATATAAATCTTTTATATAAAAAAACTATAAGAGTCTTCTTTATAATATTAAAAAGACTAATATAAAATTATTATTATAATAATTAATTATATATATTTTTATACTTTAAGACTTATATAAAAATTATAATCTTTTTTAAAAAATTTAAATATTAATATTATAATCTTAATAAATAAAACTTTATTTTTATAAAGTCTTTAATATTAAAGTATTTCAAGAAATTAATATAAAAAGTCATTAAATTAATAATTAATATTTTATAAAAACTATAATATAAATTATTAAAAAAATTATATATATTTTTCTTTTTTTAAAATAAGATTATTATTATTTATTAAAGAATATTTATATATTAATATATAGTTTTAGATCTTTTAAATAAACTAAATTAATTTATTAATTAATTATAATTCTTTATTTTATTATAAAAAAATAATAATATTAAAATATTAAAATTTATTTTAAATAATCTTATATTAATAAGATTTATTTTATAAATTAATAATATTATTTATAAAGAAATAAATTTAATTATTAAAATAAAGATTATTAATTTAATATAAACTATAATTATAATAATAATAATTATTAAAATAAAGATTATTAATTTAATATAAATTATAATTATAATAATAATAATTATTATATAAGTATTTTTAAATCTTATAATCACGGAAAATAATTAAATAATAAATTATACTTTATTTATAAAAAACTAAACTATTATTCTTAAAATTATTTATTTAAAGAATAAATTAAAAAAAGAATTTAATTTAAAGTTAAGAACTTTTATTAATTTAATCTTAATTCTTATAACTTTAATTAAAAGTTTTAAGTATTTATATATAATATATAATCGATATTAAGAATAAGCTTAATATAAACTTATTTAATAAAAATAATAAAATTAATTTAAATAAAAATAAATTAAATAAAATTTTTTAAATTCTTTTAATAAAAAATAAATTAAAGAAATTTATTAAAGTTATATATTTTATATTAATTAATATTCTTTTAATTACTTTATTTATAAATATAATTAATATATTTATTAATAATTTTTATTTATTTTTTTTATTTATTAATTTATAAATAAAAATATTATTTTAAATTTTAATAAATTATTAATTAAAGATATTTAAATCTTTATAATAAAGAATAAATTAAAATATAATTTTTATTACTTTTATAAAATTATAATTAATATTAAAATATTAAAATATTTAATTATTGGATTTAAATAATTTTAAGTATTTTAATAAATTATTAATATTAAGTTTAATAAAATTATAAAAGATTAAATAATTATATAATTCGGAATTAATTTTTTTAATTTTATAAGATTTATTATAATAAATATCTCGATTAAATAAATATAATTTTATATTATATTTATAAAAATTTTATTTTTATTTAATTTATAAAATATAAATAAATTATAAGTTTATTTTAATAATCTTAATAATTATCTTATTATAATTATAAGAAATATATTAATAATATAATATTTTAATTATTTTTAATTATTTTAAGATATTTTTTTATATAGTTTTATTATTAAATTATTTTATTATAATCTTTATTATTTTATAAATATTAAATTATAATACTTATATTATTATTTTAAATATTTATTAATAATTAAACTATAAAATATATTTAAATAAGTAAGTCACGATATTAATAAAAAAATCTTTAATTATTTTATAAAATATTATAAATATTATTAAAAATATAATAGATTTCCCGATTATTTTAAATTTAATTTATAAAATAATATCGACTTTAATTACTTAATTATTGTCGATATTTTTTATATTCTTAAAAAGTTTATATTTTATATAATCGACAAAGATATATAATATTAAATTAATTAATAACTTTAAAATATTAATATAATTTATACTTAAAATATTTTATACAAATATTAAATTAATATTTATTTAAGCCTTTTTGATTAATTTATTATAAACTTTAAAAAATAATTTATTAATAAAAAATTTATTTAATATATAATTATAATAAATATTAAAATTAAAATTATATTTATAAAGACTTATAATTCCGTTAAGATTATCGAGTATTATTATAATTTAATTTAATATATTTATTTTATTATTATAATTAAAATTTAAAATATTAATAAAAATATAATATTATAAATAACTTTTAAGATTATTAATAATATAATAAGATTAAACGATTTAATATTTATATTCTTAGTTTATAATATTCTTTTATAAATAATTAAATATAATATTTTATTATTCTTTATTATATAATATTCCGCGGTCTTAAAGAAAATAATAATTAAAATTTAAAAATTAAAGATTAAGTATTAAATTACCGATATTTTAAATATATAAAATAAATTAATTATAACCGATATTTATAATCTTATACTTAATTTAAATATTTTAATTTAATATAAAAATAATATTAATTAATTTAATAATTAAAAAGAATTATATAAACTTATAATTATAAATAATAAATTTTATATATTAATATTATCTCGAAATAATATAATATTTTATTTAATCTTTATTAAATTATTTTATATATTAAATAAATATATTAAGCTTAATTTTAAATTAATTTATAATAATTAAAAAATCAAAAATAATAATATTATTATTATAAATATTATTAATTTTATAAATTCTTAAAAATATAATAAAGAAAGATTATATAAAAATCTTATTATTATATTCTTATAAAATAATTAATAATATAAAGATTCTCGTTAATTTAAAATTATTAAACTTATTAAAAAGAGAATATTTTAAATTATATTAAAAGTTAAAGTTTTATAAAAAGTTTATATTTTTAACTTTTATTTTATCGATAAAATTAAGAATAAAAATACTTAAAATAAATTAAAGAAATTTAAATTAATTATTCAAGCTTATAACGATAAATTCAAGTATATAATATTAATATAATTATTTATAATTTAATATATTAATTAAAAAATTATTTTTAATATTATTATTATAATAATTAAAATTATAAGTCTTTATTTATAAAATATTTTATAAGTTTATATTTAATTAATAATATTATTAAATTATGATTTTTTTATTAAATTATTCTTAAAGTTTATTATTTACTTAAATCTATAAAATAAGATCTTAAAGATTATTAAGTTATTATATAATATATTAAAGATCGAAAATTATTAATTTAAAATTTATTATTTTTATTATATTAATAAATTATTAATAAAATAATTAACTTATAATCTTTATTTATTTTAAAGTAATTAATTTTTTAATATTATTAATTTATAAACTAATAATATATTATTTATAAAAAATAATATTTTTATTAAAAAAAAAAAATTAAAACTAATAAAGATTAATTTTTTAATTAAAGCTCGTAAATGACTTATTTTAAATTATAATTTAAAGTTTAATAATAATATTATTTATATTAAAGATATTTTAATTATATTTATATAAAAATAATAATATTAAAACTTTAAAATTATTAATAATAATAATATTATAATAATTAATAATAAAAATATTATATATTATAATCTTAATATTAAGAATTAATATATTAAAAAAATATATTAAAAAAATATATATTATATTCGTTTATTAATTAAAGACTTTATATAATCTTTTAATTATCGTATAGTTTATTAAATTTATTAAAGATAATATTAAAGTATTAAATAAATATATTTAATAATAATCTTAAAATATTATTAAAAAATTATAATTTATTAAACTTAAAAAAAACTTTTTATATTTATTTATATTTATTAATATTTTTTTTATAAATAATAAGAATTTATTTTTATAAATAAATTATATATAAATATTAATAAACGATATTAAACGTATTAATATTCTTTATTGATTATTTATAAAATATAAAAGAATAATAAAAAATATTTTAATATTAAAACTATATAATATAGTTTATAAATTTAATATAAATATTTTAATAAAAATTATAATTAAATATATTATAAAAATTGACTTATTATTAATTATTTATATAAATTTAAAGTTACTTTATAAATATTTTATTAAGTTAAAAATTATACAAGAAAAGTATTTTATAATTAATATAATATATTTCCGACAAGTTTATAAGAGATATAAAATCACGAAGATTAAATAAATTAAAGATGAATTAAATCTTATTAACGATATAATAAAATTTAAGTCTTTAAATATTTTTAAGAATTTTATTAATATAAATATTATATAATTAAACGTTAAGAAATAGATTAAATATAAATAATAAATATATTAGCAAGAAATAAATAAATATATAAAAAATAAAAATATAAAAAAGTAATAATATTATATTTTTATAAAGAATATATATAAAAATAATAAATAAATATTATAAATAAATATATTAAAAACGAGATAATAAATAAATATAATAATAAAATATATTAAATAAATATAAATATAAGTATTATAAATATATTAATAAATCACGAGATTGGATTTAACTAAATTAAAAAATTAATATTTATTTAAAAGAAAATATTATTTTTAAGCTACTTTTAAAATAGTTTTAATATTAGTATAATTATATTATAGTTACGCTAGTCACATAATAATATTGTAATTATATTATATAATCTTGCTTAGCTACACGTAAATTTCGATAGCTAGACCCGATTAGGCTTAGTTAGATCCGTGAAGAGATTATCAACACTAAGGTATCGATAACCTCCCCTCTCCGAAATCAATCACTTACAATATACATTTTAGTATTCCCACGAAAAACGTGACGACTGCTACGCGTTATGGGTGGACCGACAATAATATATTATTTAAATTATTAATTTATATTAAAATTACTTTTTTAAACCTTAAAACTTATTCTATAATATAAAATTATATTAATAGATTAGAAAGTTATAATATTTTCTAATTTAAGAGGCTTCAGAGCACGTGACGAACATTCCTGGAACTCGTTTGTACTCGGCGCCCGATCACAGTCATCATGCAAAGATTAACTCGGATTGTGATTTGCACGATTGACCGTTATGTAGACCTTAACTCACATCATAGATGCATCATTCGCAAATTGGGGGGAAATGCATTTCATTCATTTCTCAACAGCCACATTCAAATCCCCTACACTCCCCTAATTGTCGACATCGGACCATGACGGCATCACTTGACGCACAACATAAGTACCCTGTCGAACATCCACTTCCTCCACCTTTCTGTCCTTCATCATCTCCCTCTATTTCTTGAAGCCAGCCACAGCGCCAACGGACCCAGTCGGTCGATCGTTGTGCGCTATACATACACTACCCTTTCCAGGGTTACAAGACTTCTTCGTGGCGCTTCGCTCTTTGTGCTCGTTTTCTGACATTCTCATCCCCATGTCGTAAGTCTGCTTTGTCGAATATTGTTCGTCCCAGCAGGCAATCACTGAAATGTTGTGTTGAAAATGGAAATATGGCGCAATGGTGTAAGGGGTATTTATTGTTGCGGCGCGTATCAAAGGGGGTGGGGGCTTTTTGTACAAGTGTGTTGGTGGTGCTATACGTGCTGTGTGTTGTGTTGTGCTGGGCGATTGCTGGCAAAACATCCCTTCCTCTATTCGATATCTATCGAGGTGTTGATTCGCGTCGACTTCGCCGGAATCCGAGGACAGGTATTCGATTCGAGAACAAACAGTGTGCTGATCATGGGTGCTGGTGGGGATAAAACAAAGAACGCCATATCGTCCGGCCGAGGACAAGACCCCTCATTATGGCCGGTAGTTGACAAACAGAAAGGTGAAATCTGAAGGTTGAAAATGCGTGATGGACCAAGACCAAACAAGGACCTGAGATTCCCGCTGACTCTATGCTGTATAATTCTGCGCCGGCCCTAGGTCATTAAAAGTGGTAATCTTGGACGTGTCTGATCGTTAAAGGAGGAAATCAAGTTTGCTGAATGCCTTGAGATCCGCCGATCTGGCGCTTGACCTGTTCGCGGGCCCAGCGTGCCGTCTCGATGGTTCGGGCTTGGAATTCACGGTTTTGGCGAGTATCCTTGATCATTTGGGTAAGCCAGTCTGCGCGGTAGTAGGCTTGGAACTCTCCATGGGGGAAGGCATCGGCGAGGTCACTGAGGTTGTTAGCATTGCTTGAAGAGTAAAGCTGGAGGGTGTTCTCACCCAATAACACCCATTGAGGCGCGCATGAGAGCATCACTTCTGTTCTGATCTAGCCAGACGATGTTGAGAAGAGAAAAGATCGGCTCAACGTATTGTTGAAGCAAAGCGGCTGGATCTTGATTAGTAACGGAATCTCACCGCAGCGGACCTACTTACTCTTGCCATCAGTCTTCATAGCGCCAATGATTCCACCCCAAGCATCCATGATCCCCTCACGCAGCGAGATAACGTAGTCGAACATCTCGTATGATCCATCGGGGCTGGCTTGAACACCAGCAGCCTGTTGAAGGACCTGAGCGACAACTGAAAGGTAGGTCTCGAAATGACCGCCAATAGCGCCAGCAATATCACCAAAACATTGAAGGATTGCAGGCTTAAATTGGTTGGCAAGAGCCGTACTCTGTTTTCGCGGTAAGCATTTTCCTAGATGAAAAGCGGACCAGAACGAAGGATGAAAGAAAATTACTCGAGGATTCTATCCCCATCAATACATACCCTCAAATTGTTCAGTAAATAGTTCATGAATGTATCGCAATATGGCTGGCTCAACGGGCCCAGGGATCGAGTAATATCGCTAACTAGACCAATGGCCATTGAGCACAATGCTGGCTCCTCCTGGTTGCCAAGTGCATTGTAAAGATATGGTGAGAAGGCCTCCATGTAGGAAGCGAAGTTCTCCTCAAGAGCATTGGCCAGACTGCTGACTGTGGCAAAGACAGCATCTGGAACGCTTGACTTGGCCCCAGCAGTTGCAAGAATTTGCAACAAGACGGTCATGATGCGGTCGGCTTGAGGTGCGATTTCCTTCTCGAGGCGTTGGATGATTGCCAAGAGCACTGTGCACAAGCTAGTCTGCATCTCCTCAAGAGTGATCTTGTCCTCGACACTGACGACTTGGGTCTGGAGAGGGATGGTATCCTCCAATCGCTTGATGATGACATCCGACAAGGATGCAACAGCAGATAAGCTCTCGTTTGCTGCATTTTGGACGAAAGTGTTAAGGACTTCATACGCAGCAGTCCGCAGTTGGTTGTCAGCATCTGGTCTCTCGGTGACCTGGAGAAGACGGGTAATGCTTTCGTTGAAATGAGGAGTGAGAGGGTTCTGCTGGCATCCGATCTCGCCTGAGAAGCGCTCAGCAAGGTTCATCAGAGCCCAACAGCAGGACCCTGCCATCTTAGGACTGCTGATCAGGCCCTCAAAGAGTGACTTGATCAGTTGTGGGAGATGGATATTCGGATCAATTGCTTCTGAGCAAGCTTCGGTAATACGTCCAAGAGCATACGCTGTCGAGTCCTTAACATGAATCACAGGATCTTCCATCATCTTGATGATGACTGGAAGTGCTTGCTTCACAATTGGTGAGATGACCTTCTCCTCAGGACCTTCCATAATGGCACCGAAAGCAGATACTGCAGCATCACGATTATGCCAGTCCTCATGGCGGAGATTGCCCTCGACAAATGCCAAGACCGGTTGGATCACCCCTCCTCCTACGGCCTGAGCATAAAGTTGAAGACATTGGTAAGCGGCTCGCGAGATGTTGTATTCGTCATCAGCTGCATCCTCATCTTGTTTTGTCAAAAGGTGCAGAAGAACTGGGACAACCTCCTTTGTCGCAACTGCAGCAAAGTGGAAGATTTCCCGGAGTTGATCAGTATTTTCGATCTGTCATCGTTTATTAGCATGTGGGGAATTGAACAGAGACACAAGATGGACTCACTTGTGCGTTATCATCTTCAATAGCGATCTCCTCTTCGCAAACAGTGCTCCAGAACTCGACTGCAAGCTTCGCAACATCTTCTTCCTCACTCTTCATGCCCATAATGGTAAGGCCGAAGAGAGCCTTCTCCATGTAGAAGCCCATCAGCTCATAGTAGAGAGCCATAATTCTGTTGAGGCATCCGAAGGCACCCTGCTGTATCCTGGAATCCGGGGCCTGTGTAGCTTCGCAGATGACCTGCATAATGTAGTTTCTTTCGCCCTCATTCTTGAAGTTGCTCTCCACAAACTCCAAAGAATCTCCAAGCGCGTATATGGCAGCCAAACGAACCTCTGGATTTGGCTCCTCCTTTCGTGCACCTTGTACGACAGCAGTCAAGATCGCGTTGGAGTGCTGAATTAGACTAGATCTGAGATCTGCATCTTGACTCTCGCAGATAAACCCAATAGTAGTCAAAGAAGCTTGCTTAAGATGATCGCCGCCCTCTCCAACATTTCGCACCAAACTTGGCATAAGTTCCGGCCATTGTTCGCGTGGGAGTTCGATCGAAGCTATTGACGCGACAACTTGAGCTGCTGCTTGTCCAGCCTGTGCATTGCTGGTGGCAAGAGCCTGTAGCGTCAGGTCCTTGACGCGCTTCTTTGTCTCCGGATCTTGCTGAATCCATTTCTCTTGTAAATCGTGTAATCGTGCAAATTCGCGCGCAGTGAAGGCGTTCTTCAGTGCGATACCAGCCGCTGCTCGTACGGAACCTTGAGCTTCTTCATTTGCAAGCTCCTGCACAAGTGTGACAAGGTATCCGGACTGTTAGGTGTGGTTAGCAGGTCTTCTTTGCGCTCTGAAGGACATGCGGTCAGCAAGAACATGACGTACGAAGTTGGTCTCAGCAGCCTGTGTGAGTTGCTGTTCGGCAGCTCCTCGAACGGTGGCATCTGCGAAAAATTAGCATATATTCCCACCATTACCTCAAGTCTCTGAGAAGGTGAAGCGTACCTGCGGAAAAGGTATTCAAAAGCACTTGGTTGACGTCCATGATGGAAGGTCACAGCCGGCGCGCCGTGAACTGTGTTTCTTTGATGTTGTGAAGGGTCTAGGTAAAGAGCTGAGCTGTCACTTCGAGACAGGGGGGAAGTCTTTTCGAAGTGAGACGTTGGCGGGCAAGAATGGAGAATGTCGATCTTTGAGTGATATTGTTGAAGTCTTTTGATGGACCTCAAGCGAAATTCCAAGAACAAGGCTTCAGCAGGCTTCGAGAAGACGCGCAGAAAACGTAACCCGTCAAGGAAATAATCTTTTGTTGCCTGTGGATATGGCAAAGGAGCGTCGAGAATCACCAATTGCGTTCAAAGAACTTAATATTTTCAGAATGTTTTGTGTACTATTTAGGGGCTCAATTAGTTGTTGCATGGGGGAACAGTGATATTCGGCGCTAGCCATGTAATGCACGTGACTCGTATTTTGGTGAGGATCCACTAAAAAATCTTTGTACACACGATCTATTCCCGAGATATTCGCTGATTCGGGATTGTAGTAATAGGATTTCTGTGCGAAACTACGGTAGGTGCCCGAATTCACTTTTAGTTCATAGATCTTTTGCGCCGGCCATGATGTGAAAGCTCCTGAAACTGCTATCTTTGCTACCCCTCCAAGGGGCTTTCCGTCACCCCGCAAATCCCTTTAATTCAACTGGTTGACTTTTGCCTCCAAAACGCTCACTGCATCTGGTCCGCTCCTAGGTGCCCCATTTGGTTTGGGGATCGAGAGCTGTCCATTTTCCTTTGAACCCCGTTCAAGATCTAAATCCTGGCTTAACTTGCCACCATGCTTGCCACGAAGCAACAATGGTGTGTTTGGTCTGCTGGTTATGAACTGGAAACATGTTAGTAAATAAAAGAACATGAATGGGGTCTGCAATACATACGTTGCTAGCTGCACTCAAAAGCGCGATCAAAGAACTTTGCACAACATCCTCATGAACACCCACACCCCAGACCTTCATGTTCGATCCAGCAGCAGTACATTCAATGTAACTGGCGGCCTTGACATCTCTACCTCCACCAATAGCATGTTCCTTGTAATCCGCAACATCGAGGTCGATGCCAACAGAGTGAAGTGCGTTTGCCAAACTTGAAATGGGGCCATTGCCGAAGCCCTTAAGTTCGTGCTCTTGGCCATCGATAGAAATGACACCTTCGAAACGTCTCTTCATGTGAGTCGTATCTTGTCTCTTACCGGGTGCAGGAGGAGCTGGCGACGTAGAACGATCGGTGCTGATAGTATAATCGACCAACTTGAATCTTGGATTCTCCTTAAGGAAATAGGTCTGCTCGAAGAGATCCTGAATTTCACTTGACAAGAGCTCCCGTCCGACTTGATCCGCACGTCTCTGAACAATCTTGCTGAATGCAACCTGTAAGCCACGAGGGAGATCAAGCTCGAGGTTGCGAAGAATAATCCAGGCAGCTCCACCTTTGCCACTTTGAGAATTAACACGGATGATGGCTTCATAGGTCCGGCCAATATCCTGTGGGTCAAGCGGAAGGTATGGCATCTGCCACGGCGATTCGCTCGTAGCACCAGCCTGTTGGCGCATCTGGAAACCTTTCTTGATAGCATCTTGGTGGGAGCCACTGAAAGCACAGACAACTAAAGATCCTCCATACGGGGCTCGAGGGTGGACTGGAATCTTATTACTGACTTCAACCACATCGATGACCCGATTGAGATCCGAGAAATCAATATTGGGATGAATGCCTTGGGTATATAGATTCAAAGCCAGGGTAACGAGATCGACATTTCCAGTCCTCTCGCCATTCCCAAAAAGACAACCCTCGACTCGATCCGCACCGGCAATTTGTGCCAACTCTGCAGCAGCAACGGCGCAGCCACGATCGTTATGAGGGTGGAGCGAGACACAAATCTTTTCCCTCTCCGTAATATTACGACAAAAGTACTCGATTTGATCGGCATATACGTTGGGTGTGGACATCTCGACCGTAGCAGGAAGATTGAAGATGATTGGGTTCTCCACAGTCGGACCCCAGGCTTCCTTCACGGCCTCGCAAATCTTGATGACAAACTCAGGCCTGGAATCTGAGAAGGTTTCGGGGCTGAATTCGAAAGCCCATTCCGTGCCAGCTTGTGAAGGATCATCTTTTGTAATTGACCGAGCGTATTTTGTGCATTTGATTGCTACTTCCATTTGCTCTTCTTCTGTCATATTGAACACTATTCGTTGGAAGCACTCGCTCGTCGCAAGATAAATGTGTAAGAGAGCCTTCTTAGCGCCCTTGAGGGACTCAACAGTACGCGTGATGAGCTCTTCTCTGCAGGGAGAGAGAACTTGGAGCCAAACATCGTCGGGGACTGCACCGGGGGTTTCGACGAGGCGTCGTGTGAAATCGAAGTCTGTCTGCGAGGCTGAGGGGAATGAAACCTCAATTTCTTTATAGCCAAGCTCAACTAACATCTTGAAGTACGTCCATTTCTGCTTGCCATCCTACAATCCCATTGTTAGTACTCTGCAGACCAGATTTGGAGCAAACGGATGTGGCAGGGTACCATAGGATCGACCAAACTCTGGTTGCCATCGCGCAAATCGGTTGAGAGCCATCGCGGAGGCCTGTCGAGGGTTTTATCGGGCCATTGTCTGTCTTTGAGTTGAAGAGCTGGAAACTTCTTGTATTTCTTCGAGGGGTCTTTAAGCCTTTCGTTCGAAACATTAGCTTTCCTGGCCTCGGGAGGACAAGGCGAGGCAATCTTACATGGGCATCTTCAATGGTGGGGTTGAAAAGGAATTTTATCCGGAGACAAAACTTGCTTTTGGGGGTTTCAGGTCAGGTACCACTTTTACAGCAGCGAATAATGAGAAAGTGAGGTAGTTTTGAGCCAGTATTGGTTGGCAGGTATTTGCAGAAGTTGTTGTAGTATTCTGAGTCACATCCAGTCCACGAAAGATTTATAACGCCCTTACACTCAGAATGGCGGGGCCGGTGGAAGGCGTTTTAGCGGGGTACCGCCAAGGGGAACTTGTGAGTCGGTGCCCTGCACTGCACTGTACTTCATTACTGTGCTGCATTGCGGTTAAACGGGCTATCAAATAAGTTTCCTTGCGAAATGGGTTGCTGTGAAATGAAATTATCTGTCTAACGATCACCTCCGAGTATGGCGCCATCATTTTCAGGCTTAATTGGAACCACGGAGGTGCTGGCCTTTTGCCGAGGATTTCCCCAGCCTCGGGCTCGGTGCACCCAATTTGGTCAACCGACCCCTTTCCTAGGCAAACACAATTCTATTGGAAAGTATACACGGGACGAGCCACTGCATCTTGCATATATCCCATGCATGCGCTTGAGATGTAAAGAGCACGTCACAAATCAATTTAAACAGGCTTGGCAGAACTCTGGAGAAGATCTTCTATTCTAACACACTCTTCTATGCAGACTCCACCCAATGCAATGCTTCGTTAATGCAAGTTTAGACAAAGCTTCGTACGCTTCACACAATGTTCATTATAATGCATGAATTCAAGGTCCGTAACCGACCGCCGATCCCTACCACGCTCACCAAGTGAAGCTCTCTTCGATGAAATCCACCACTCCTTGTTCTTGAACGTCTCGCACCGCTTCTCGGACGCTGTCTTGCAGGCCGCCTGGTCCACACACCGTCACACACATCGCCCCAGTCTGCTCCTTGACCTCATTTTCCACAATAAGATTAATATTGGGTCTGCCAGGAAACATCGAAACTGTCGCTGAAGGGGAAACAATCTCCCTTGGATTCTTGGGTCTGGTCACGAAGAGCTTGATGATAAGACAGTCTCGCCGACCCGGCATTTGCAGTATTAGATCCATCCAAGGCCTTACCCATTCCAGATGCTCGCTATCTCTGACAATCCAAACGAGAACAATCTTCCTCGCTGCCACAGATTTCTCGTTGCATCCTTTGACGAGATGCTGGACATAAGGGATTTGATGGGTGATCCCGCTGGAGCCGGCGAACAGTACAAGGTGACCATATGAATCAAGAGAATGATGGCCAGCATAAGGCCCCTCGAATGCTGCATTGAGTGTCAACACTCCGGGTCGGTAGGCGCTTGCTTTGTCAAATAGACGCTTTGTAAGGCCAGTTTGGGCGTGAATCACAAAGGAGACATCGGTGACTGTGTCCTTCGGCTTGAGTTCCAACTGATTGTCGGAGGCCATAGAATAAAGTGAGTCCATCTTGTCGAACGGAAGGGTTGGGTTGGTTGATCTGTGTTGTACCCACGCAATTGAAAATGGATGTGATTCCCAAATGTTGAGAGTTGAAAATCGAAGGTAAGCGTGACTTCCAGCTTCGATGTTGACTTTTCTTGGAAGATGGAGAGTGACCCTGCATGCGTCTCCTGGAAGAACCTCGATGCTCGCCTTGGTCCATCCCTTGCCACCAAACGAGTAGTTACACCAAGCAAGCCTTGCCATTCGGGCAAAGCGATCTGCCATCCAAAGGCACAAAACTACCTTGATGTATGGAAGCTGTGGGAGTTTGGAAATTTCGAGGTGGATCCAGGCCGTCAGAATCGCCACAAAAGCCAGGATAATGTGGACGTCGAGGAACGTTTCGTAGAAGGCATGTCTAACTGGTGAGAG
>Ga0302221_10000686_pt1 | contig 23777 bp, 4 predicted proteins | sample II_Palsa_E2_1_FD_193517 | JGI IMG/M metagenome (GOLD analysis project Ga0302221, IMG submission 193517) | Peat permafrost microbial communities from Stordalen Mire near Abisko, Sweden - II_Palsa_E2_1 | ecosystem: Environmental > Terrestrial > Soil > Palsa > Peat permafrost | place: Sweden... | reverse complement strand
TAATTTTTTTTTTAAAATTAATTACTTATAATATATATTTAATATTTTTTATAAAAATATAATAATTATTATATATTATAAATAAACTAATAATAATAAAATATTTAATATTTAATACTTAAAGTTATTTTTTAATAAAAGTTATATTTTAATACTTATTTTAAATATTATTTAATTAATTTAATAAATATTTTTTTTTTATAAGATTAAAAAAAGCTTAAATAAATTTTTATTTTTTTAAAATTATTTTATTAAATAATTTTAAAGACTTAAAAAAATATTATAAATATTAATTAAATATTCTTTATAATAAATATTATTATTAATATATTTAAAAAAAGTATTTATAAATAATATTTAATTTTTTATTTTATATTAATCTTTATATTAATTAAATAATATTAATTTATTTATATTATAAAAAAGATTATATATTAAATTTAAATTTTTATATTCGAGTTAAAAAAAATAAAAAGTCTTTAATAATTATTATTATAAGTTTAATAATATACTTTTTTATATTATTATTTTTATATTTTATTTTAATTATTATATAAATTATATTAAAAAAAATAAAAAATAAAAATTTAATTTATATTAATAAAAATTTAAAAGCTTTAAAAAAAATATTAAGATTATTTCTTTATTCTTTTAAATAATTACGAGGTTTAATAATTAATAATTAAAAAATTTAATAATTTTAATTAAATTATTTAAAAATTAAAATAATTTTTTTAATTATTAAATTAAAATAAATATAAAGATTATTATTAAATAAAGTTATATAATATTAAAAAATTAATAATACTTTAATAATAATATTAAAATACTTAAAAAAATATTAATTAAAGTTATTATTTATAATAATTAATATTTTTTTAATTTTAATAATAAGTATTAAATTAAAGTAAGTTTTTTTAAATAATTATTATATAATATTATAAAATAAGACTTAAATAATAATTATAATTTTAAAGAAAATAAAATATTTAAAGTATTAAAAAATAAATAAAATTTTAAAGAATATTCTTATAAATAATTAAAAATATATAAATATATAAAAATTAATATAAAAATTAATAAAATTATAATTATTTTATTATTTATTTATAATTATTTAAGTTTAAGAAATATAATATTTATTTAAGTTTTATTATATTCTTTTTATTAAAAGAATTTTTTTTTTAAATATTTTTAAATAATTAAAGTTTTATTTATAAATTATAATTTAATTATAAAAAATAAAATATATTAATATAAATTATTCTTTAATTCTTTTATTATATAAATTATTTTAAATACTTTAAAATAACTTTTAAGTAATTTAATAAAAAAGTAAAAATTAATAATATTAATCTTAATATTATTTTTTAATTATTAAATATTAAGATTAAAAAAATTAATTTATTTATTATCTTTAAATAATTAATTAATTATATTTCTTTAAATAATTCTTTTATTTAATATAAAGAATTTAATAAAAGAAATAAAGTTTATAAAATTATTATATAATAATTAATAATAAATATAAAAATAAATATAATATATATTTATTATATAATTTTTTAATTTTATAAAATAAAGATTTTTAATTTATTTATTATAATTTTTATTATACTTTAAACTTAATATATTTTTATATTTAATTTTAATTAACTTTATATTAATCTTTATATTAATCTTTATATTAATCTTTATATTAATCTTTATATTAATCTTTATATTAATCTTTATATTAATCTTTATATTAATCTTTATATTAATTTTAAAAATAATTATATATTTAAATTAATTTTTTTTATATATTATAAGTTTTTTTCGTTATTTTATTATATAAAAGTTCTTTAATTTTTATTTTTTAATTAAGTTTTTTTTTAAAACTTTTATATTTATTTAAACTTTTTATTTTTATTAAAATTATATTCGGTATTTTTTTTATACTTTATTATTATTATTTTAAGTTATATATAAATTATTATATTTATTATAATTAAGTTTTTATATAATTAATTTTTAATTTTTTTTTATTATTATTTAAAGTTATATTAATATAAAGATTAATATAAAAAAATATTTAAGAAATACTTTTTTAATTTAATATTCTTTATAAAGTTTTTTTTTTTTTTTTTTAATATATTAATATATTTTATAAAGTTAATAATTTTTTTTTTATAATTATAATTATAAATTAATCTATTATTTTTTTTTTTTTAATTTTAATATAAAGAAGATTATTTAAAAAAAAAATAACGAAATATTTATATATTTTTATAATATAAAGATTTTAAAATAAATCTTTTAATGTCTTTTATTTTTAATTAATAAAAAGATTTAATAAAATAAATAAAAATATTATATTAATATTTAATATATTATTATTTAAATTATATTTAACTTTAAATAATTAAAATAATATTTTTTTTATTAATACTTTATAAAATAATAATTAATATAAAGATTAATATAATATAAATATAAATTTATTTTTAGCTTTAATAATAACTTAATAATAATTAATAATATTTCGTAATTATTAATATATTTATTTTATTAATTATAATTTATTATTATAAAATATATTATAAATATAATCTTTAAATAAATTAATATATTAATTAATATATTAAAATATAAATTTATAAGTTATTATATATAATTATATAATTATAAAGTTATAAATTATATAATTATTAAAAGTAAAAATAAAGATAAAAATAAAATTAATAAAAATAATATTATTTTTTTTAATTTACTTTTATCTTTATCTTTAACTTTAATTCTTTTTTAAACTTTATTATTTTAATTACTTTAAACTTTATATTAATATAATTTATAATATAAATCTTAATTATTTTATATTAATTATTATATTAATTAAGATATAATAATTATAATTTATATTTATTATTAATTTAAGTTAATTTTTTATCTTTAACTCTTTTATTAATTTTTTTATTTATAATAATATAAATTAAATAAAAGAATAATATTTATATTATTAAAAAAACTCTTAAAAAAATAATAACTAAAAAATAATTTATTAAAAAATAAATTAAAAAAGTTTTATAAACTAATAAAAAAACTTTAATTTAATTATTAAAGAAAAAGTATAAGCAAAAACTTAATAATATATTAATTAATATAAAGATTAATATATTTATTAATTAAAATATAATAAAAGTTTTTTTTAGAAATTAAATAATATTAAAAGAGTTTAGAATTATTAATTTTAAAAATATTATTTACTTAATATATTAAAGAGATTTTAAATAATTTTAAATATAATAATATATATATTTAAGCTTTAACTTTAATTATTATATAAAAATTTATTAAAGTATTTCTTGTTTTAAAGTTTAAGAATAAATAATATATTTTAATTATATAAAATTTTATATTAATTAAATTTTAATAATATAACTTATAATTATTTATATTAAATAAATTATTATTTAAATAAAAAATATAAAACTAATTTAAGTTATAAGATTTAAAATAATAAATATTAATAAAGTTAAAGAATATATATAATAAATTATAAAAAGTATTTATATTATTAATATTAAGATTTTATAATTTTAAGTATTAAAGAATTTATTATTATTAAATAAAATAAAGTAATTAATTAATAAAACTAATTAATATAATTAAAAAAAATAATTAATATAATTATTAATTATTTAATATAATTTATATTTAATAATTTTTAAAGAAATAAATATAAAGATTAATATAAAAATTAATAATTTTAATAATAAAGTAATAAAAAAGTTTATTTTATTAAGTTTTATTACTTTAAACTTATTATTATTAATTATTATTAATTATTAATTAATTAATATAATAATCGATTAATAAATTATTAATTTAATTTTAATTTACTTTAAATAAATTACTTTAAAAATCTTAATTATAATTAAGCTTAACTTTAAAATAATATTAATAATATTAATTATTATAATAATATTAAAGAATTTTTTAATATTAAAAGATATTATAAAATATTTTATTATAAGAATATTTAATTTTAAATTATATAAAATCTTATAATTAAAAAATATAATTTAATTATAATAAAGATTATTTTTAAATATTATAAAAATATTAATAAAAAACTTAAATTATAAGTTTAATTCTTTTAATTTTTATTAATTTTATTAACTTTAATATATAATATAATTTATTTTTTTTTATAAAAAAAAATTCTTTATTCTTTATTTAATTATTTATATTATAATTATTATATTTTAAAATAACGTGATTTAAATAAATAATTATTTTATAAATATAAATTTTTTTTATTATAAATTTAAAAAACTTTATAAAAATATTAAAAATATATTAAAAATTATTAAAATTAAAAGTCTTGATTTTTTAATAAATTATATAAATTATTAATAAGTTTTAAACTTTAAAATATAAAATTCTTTATTATTTAAATTATCTCGAATAAAAAATTAATTTAAAATAAAAATTAATTAATTATTATATATATTAATAATAATCGGAATTAATCTCTCTTTTAAAAGCTTAATCGGTTTTAATTAAAAAAAAATAAGTTATTTTTAAAAAATAAATTATTCTTTAAAATTTTAATAAGAAAATTAATTTTTTCTTTATAAAAATCGCGATTTTTCACGATTATAAGTTAAATAACTTTATGCGCTTAAGTAAAATTTATATTATAAAAGTTAATAATTATAATATAAATATAAATCTTTTATTATTCTTATTTTTATTAAATTAAATAAAGTATATAATATATAATTAATTAAAAAAAAAAAAATTTACGACTTATTTTCTCGCGAATTTAATAAAAAAAATTTAATTTTTTTTTGTTTAAAAAATATATTAAAAATTTTAAAAAATAATTTATTTTTTAAAGATAATTTATTTTCTTTAACTAAAATCAATTAAGCTTTAAAAAAAAAACTAACTTTAATTATTATATAAAAAATATTATAAATAATAAATATATTTTTTTTTTTTATTCTTTTTTTTTTTATTTAAATAATTTATTTTTATTATAATTTTTAAAAAAATAATTATATTTTATTTTAAGTCTTTTAATATTTTTATATATATTTAAATTATTATTATTTATTTTTAAATAAAATTAATATATTTTTAGTTAAGCAAATAAATATCTTTTAAGAGTTTAAAGAAAATTAATTTTATATTTATAAATAATTAAATATTAACTCGATATTTATTAAAATAAATATAAAATATATTATTTATTAAAAAAAAATTAAAGTAAGAATATTATAATTATATATTATTTAATATATTAAAAATAATTAATTATAATTAAAAACGAGAAAATAAAAAAAATAAAGTTTTTCGATTTTTAATTATTTATTTAATTAATTAATATTTATTTAACTTTATAAAAATAATTAATTAAAAATATTTTTATAATTATTTTTATAATAAATATAATAAAATTTAAACTTATTTAAATTCTTTATTTATTAAGAATTAAATTTTTACTTTAATTAATATTTTTTTTTATATAATAATATTTTTATTTATATATTTTAAAAATTATTAAAATTATATATTATATTATTAATATTTTTTATTTTATTAAAATAAAAATTTTTTTTTTTTATAAAATTTATTATAATAATAATATTAAAAAATTTTTTTTTATATATAATATAAAGAATTAAGTATTAAAGAATTAAATATTAAAAAAATTAAATATTATTTATAAAATAAATAAATATAAGTTTTAAATATTAATTATTTATTATTTATTAAAAATACTTTATTAATTATTTTTTAAGTAAAGAAAAAAATTAAATTAAAGATTTTAAGATTATTAAACTTATTACTTTTATTTTTTATTTTTTTTATAATAATAAATATTTCGAAAAGTTTAAAAAAAATACTTATAATAAACTTTAAGTTTATATCTTTTAATATTAATTATATTAAGCTAATAGAAGCTAACCTCGCTTAATAAAAAAAAAATTTATATAAAAAATAAAAAAAAACTTTATAAAATATAATTTAATATTATTTAATTTACTTTAAAGAAATATTAATTTATATATAATAAAAAAAACTATTTATTTAATATATAAATAAATAAGATTTAATTAACTTTATATTATATATTTTTTATTTTAAATAACTTTATATAATAAAAGTTTAATTTTTTAAAGTTTAAATAAATTTTTATTATATATATTAAATTTTTAATTATTTAAAAATATTAATAATTTATTATTAATTTCTTTAATACTTTTAAACTTTATTTTTTTTTTTATATATTTTTTTATTTCTTTTATAATAACTTTTATTTATTTTTTTTAAATTTAAAATTTTTAATATTATTATTATAAATTATATTAAATAATATATAATTTATTAAATAATTTTTTTTTAAATTATATATAATATATTATAAAATATAAACTTAATTTAATTATATATATATATATATATATATATATAATATTAAATTAACGCGTTTTTTTAATAAATAAAATTATTAAATTTTACTTTATATATTAAATTATAAATAAATTAATTTTTATTAAATTAATATTAATTAATATTATTTATATAATTTATATTATAATTTATAAACTTTTTAATTTAATATTAAAGTTAATTAAAATAACTTAATTTTTTTCTTTTATATTTACTTTAAATAAATTAATTTTAAATATAAATAAATCCGGATAAAGAATAATATTATTATTATTAAATAATAAAAATAAAAATTATTATTATTATTATATTTTATCTTAAATTTTAATATATTTTATTATTAATTATTTTATATTTAACGTGCTTTTTTTAATTTTTTTTCTTCTTTATTTATTAACTTTAATAATAATATAAATTTATTTATTATTTTTTTTTAATTAATATAGTTTTATATTAAATAAAATAAAATAATAATATTTAATATTAAAAAATAAATATAAATAAATTATTTATATTAATTATATACTTTAATTAATTATTAATAAAAACATAATTATAAAATATTAAAAAAAATATTTATAAATTTTTTTTTATAAAAGTTTATATTTATAATATTAAGATTATATTATATTTAAAAATAATAAACTAAAGTATTCGCTTTTTTTTTTAATTAATAAAACTCTTAATAAAAAAAAAAAATTTTTTTTATTATATTATAAAGTTAATTTAAATTAAGTTTTTATAAATTAAAGATTAAAAATAAAAGTAATTATAAAAAAATAAATTTTTTTTTTAATATTATTTTTTTCTTAAAAGTAATAATAAAAGTTTTTTTTATAATTTATTATTAAAAATATAATTAATAAAAATATAATTATTAATAATAATAAAAAAAAATTAATTTATTTAAATATTAATAAAAAAAACTTTATTAACTTAAAGAATACTTTAAATTAAAAAGTAATATAAATTATTTATTTATAAAAAAAAAATCTTTTTTATTTCTTTATAATAAATAATTAAAAACTAATTTTATTATACTTAACTTTATTATATTTAATAATTAAAAACTAAAAAAAACTAAAAGTACTTTATATTAAAATTTATAATATAAAATTTTATTTAAAACTAAAAATAATTTTATATATAAATCGGATTTAAATATTATAAATATAAATAAAATTATTTATTAAATTTTTTTTAAAGCTTAATAAATAATTTTAAAATATTTATTATTTTAAAATAATCTCTTTAATAAAATATATAAAATAATATAAAATAAAAATAAAATTAAAGTTATTTAAAATATTATTTAATTAATTATTTTTTTTATTTAATCTTTAATTATATATAATATTAAATATTTAAAAACTTTAATTAAAAATATTAATAAAAGTTAAAATAATTTTATTACTTTAATTAAATTTTATTTATAATTTAATTATATTATTAAATTTAAATAAATTATATTTATTAAAAATTAACTTAAAAAAATTTAATTATTTATTAATAATTTTTTAAAAATATTTTTCTTTATAAATATATATTATATATACTTCTTGTTTTTTATATATAAAATTAAATATAATATTATAATATTTAATATTATAAATTAATAAAATATTATTAAATTCTTTAAGTTTATAAAACGCGAAAAAAATATTTATTAAAAAATATTTATTTTTTTAATCTTATATAATCATTAAATAATAAAAATTTATAATTATTATCTTATAATTAATAAGAATAAAATTACTTTTTATTATTATTTAATTTATAAATTTAACTTTATAACATTAAATAATAAAGAAAAATAAACGACTTATAAATTTATTAAAAATATTTATAATAAATAAATATTAATTTATTTAAAAAAAATTAATTTAATTATTAATAATTTATTACTTAATCCGGATTTTAAAGTCTTAAAGTAATTTAAGTTAAAAAAATTTAAACTTTTATAAAGCTTAAAAAATTATTATTTCTTTAATTAATTAAGTTATAATATTATATTTTTATTAAAAAAACTAATAATTAATTAAATTATATTAATTTATAAAAAGTTATTTTTAATACTTTATTATTTTAAAGAATTAATAAAAAAAAGTATTTAAAAAACTAAAGAAAAAAACTTAATTTATAAAATTATATTAATCTTAAAATATTAATTAAAAATAAACACGTTTTTAAAATAATTAATTATTTAAAAAAAATATATATATAAATAAAATAAAGACTTAAGAATATTTATTTATTATAAAGTTTTAAAGAAATTTATATAATATAATAAAATAAATTAATTAATTTATATAATTAATTTTATAATTTTTTTTAATTAAAGATATTATTAAATTTAATAAATAAAATTCTTTTTTTTTATTTATCCCGTTTTTTCGTTTAATATAACTTTTATATAAAAAATTTATATTTTAATAATTATTTAATTTATTTTATATTATTAATTAAAAATATTTTTTATTAAAGGAATACAAAAAAAAAAAAATTAATATTAATAGTTTTATTATATTAAAAATAATTAAAAGTATATTATTAAAAATAAAATCCGCTTTTATATATTAATAAAATAATTATTATTTTTTATTATTTTTAATAATACTTTTATAAATCTTATATTTATTTTATAATTTTTTAATATAATTTTTTAAGAATTTATTCTTGCGCTTAATAAATAATAATTTAAAAATAATAACTTTAACTTTTATATTTAATATAATATTTATAATAATAAATAATTTTTTTTAAACTTATATATAATATATTATTTAATTTATTATAATAAATTTTAACGGATAAATATATATTAATAACCGCTTATTTATTTATATAAAAAAGTTTATTTATTTTTAATTTATATAATATTTAAATATATATATATATTATAAATTAATTTTTATTTAAAAATTATTAAAAGATTTATTTTTATAATTTTTTTTTTATATATTAATAAATATTATTTATTTATAAAATCTTATAAAATATTTATTCTTATATTAAAACTTTATTTTTTTTTATTTAAATATATATTATTATTATTATTAAAATTAAGATTATTATTACTTAAATTATTTTTATTATTATTATTTAATGATTTATTTTCTTTTAATAATAAAGTTTTAATATTAATAACTTTATTATATTAAAGTATAATTAAAGACACGTTATTAAAAATATAATTTATTTTTATAATAAATAATAAAATTATATTATTAAAGAATAAAAATAAAATATATTAATTAAAGTTAATTAAAAGAAATAAATATTACTTTATTAACTTAATAATAAAGTTATTAATTCTTTTTATATAATTAATACTTTTAATAAATTAAATAAATTAATTAAAAAATATTCTTTATTTATTATAATTATTTTAAATTATTATTATAAAAGAATAATAATATATAAAATATAAGCGGAATATAACTTTAATTAATATTAATAAAATATTATTAAATAATTAATTAAAATTATTATAATTAAATAATATTTTTATATTTATAGTTTATAATATTAAAAGTATAAATAAAAGTAATTAATCTTTAATATTAAATATTATAATAACTCTTAAACTATAATTTAAAAAAATATATAATTTTAGAAAATATTAATAAAATTTAATATATAATTTATATTAAAGATTAAATCTTTATTTAAAATAATATTTATATTTTTTATATATTAAATTATTAAATAAAGATAATTATTTTTACTTAATAAAATATAATTTTTTATTTATATTAATTAATATAAGATTATTATTAAGTTTATTATTATTATAATTATTATTCGACTTTAAAAATAAATTATAAATAATTAATTTTAAGTTTTTATTTTTATTAAATAAATAAATATTATTAACTTTTTTAAATATTAATATTATTATTATATTTTTTACTTCTTGTTATATTTATTTATTTTTATTATTATTATTATAAACTTAATTATTTTTTTTTTTTATTATTATTATTTTTTTTTATTAAAAATATCGAAATTTAATATAAAGTATATTAGTTTATACTTATTTATTATACTTTAAAATATAAAAAAATAATTAAGAAAATAAATATAAAAATAAATAAAAAGAAATATTATAACTTTAAATTAAATATAAATTATATATTAATTTATTATATTAATATAATTATATAATAATTTATTTAAAGTATTAAAAATAAAAAATATATAATAATATATAAAATTAAACATTAAAGAATTAAGTTTAAAGTATTATGAATACTTTATTATTTTAAATAAATTATTAATATTATATTATATATTAAAATTAAAAAAAATTAAAATTATTAAAAAAACTTTTATTTATTATTATATTTTTAATATAAAGACTATTATTATAAACTTTAACTTTAAAAACTTTTAAATTATTATTATTTAATAATATAATTAAATCTCTTATATTATATTAAAAAAAATTATTTATTTATTTTTATAATAAAAAATAAAAAATATATTTATTTAAAATATTACTTAAGTTATTGCTTAATATTAATTTATTATTATTAAAAGAATTTTTTTTTATTTAAAGTTTTATTTTTAACTTTAAAGATTATATTATTTAAAAACTAATTCTTTATTATAAAATTCTTTTTTTATAATATAATATATAATAATTATTTAATAAAAAAAAAATTAAAGTTATTATTATTTTTATTATAATTAATAATTATATTAATTTTTACTTTTAAATATTTAAAATTAATTATAATTATTATTAATTAAATATTTTAATTTTAAAACTTATCTCGGATTTTATAATTATTATTTTTATAATTATTAATTATTATTAATTATAATATATTAAGTTTTATATTATTCGGATTAATATATTAAAGTTTATTAAAGATATTAATTAATTTTAAAGTAATTTTATAATAGTTTATTATTTTTTTAAAATATAAAATAATTAATATATAAATATATAATTTAAAGATTAAAGTAATTATTTTAAGCGCGTAAAAATATTTAAAAGTATTTAAGAAATTTTTTATTTATTATTAATTATAAAAATTAAATTATAAAAAAATAATAAATAAATAAAAATAAAAATTTATATAAGTATCTCGTATTATCTTTAATAATAAAAATATTTTTTATAGTTTATTATATATTTTTAATATATTTTTTTTTTAATATATTTATTATTAAAAAATATTTTAATATTAATATTATTTTTTATATATATAAAAATTTATTATAATTATTAAAGCTTAAAACTTTAAATCTTATACTTTTATATTAAAAAATACTTATTACTTTTTTATAATTATTATTTTTATTTTATTATTTATTATAATTAATTAATTTTAATATTTTTTTTAAATTATTAATAAAGTTATAAAAAGTTAAATAAAGAAGTAAAAATAATTAAAAAAAAAATTATATATTTTTAAATATTAATTTTATTTATTTATTTAAAAACTTTAAATAACTTTATATATTATAAGTATTCTTTATTAATATTTTAGTTATTATATAAATAATTATTATAATTTAATTAATATATTTTTAATAAATATAAATTAAAGTTTTATATAATTTTTTTATTTTAAATTAACTTAAATTTACGTAATTAAATAAATATAAAATATATTATAATATAAAAAAATTTATAAGAAGTTATTTATATATTATTTATTTATAATATAATTAAATAAAAAACTAAGTCGCGTTATTATAAAATATTATTATATTATAAAGAATATAAATTAAGTTTATAATATTTTAATTTCCGGAATAACTTATTATAAAAAATAATTATAATATAATAATAAAATAAATTATAAAAATATTAAAATATAAAAAACTTATAATTTAATTAATATAAAATAATTTATAAAATAATCCGCGGTATTATAATTATTTAGTTATTTAATAATATTAAAGTAATAAAAGGGATTATAAATTTTAATTAAAATTATTTTATATTTTATTAATATTATTTTTTAATTATAATATAATTAATTAAAGAAACTTAATAAAAAGGAATAAAATTTAAGTAAAAGGATTAAATATATATAAAAAATAAATATTAAGTATTATAAAATAAAGAATATTAAGTTATTAAAAAAAAAAAAAAAAAAAATAAAATAAAATTATAAGATTTTTATATTCCGGAAAAGTAATAACTAGCCCGTGCACGTACCTTACTTAATACGGGAATTATAGTTTTTTAATATAAGTTTATTATTTAATTATTTATTTTATTTTAATTTTTTTTTTATTATAATAAAAACTTTATTTTATTATATTTATATTAAAATTAAAAATATTAAAAAAATAAGGTTTTTTTTAATATATAAAAATATATTTAAAATAATATTAATATTTAAATATATTAAAAATATATAAGTTTATTTATAAAAATAAAAATATTTAAGAATTTATTATACTTTATAATATTTTATATTATTTAAAAAAGTTTTATTTCTTTTAAGTATAAAATATTTTATATTAAATAATAATAATAATATACTCGTTTATTCTTATTAATACTTATAAGAAATTAAATTCTTTTTAAAGATATTTCTTTATAATAATTTTTTTTTAACTTATAATTAATTTAAAACTTTTATATAATCTCTTTTATAAATATTTTAATTATTAAACTTTTTTATTTTATATAATATTAATATATTAATAATAATAATTATATAATACTTTTAAGTTTTTTTTTTAAATTTTTTATATTATTCTTTTTTAATATAATCTTAAATAAATTAAACTTTTTTTTTTTTTTTTTTTTTATATTTTATTAATTTATTTATTAATTTTTTTAATTTAATTATATTATTTTAATATAATTTTAATATTTATTAAATATATAAATTATAAAAAAATAATATTTAAAAATATACTTTAAGTTAAATTATTTTATATATAATATAAAATAAAATTAAAAAATATTTAATATTATTTAATATAACTTTAATTTAATTTTTATAATTATTAATTTTAATAATATTACTTAATAATTATAATTTTAAAAATATTTTATAAAAAAAAAATTAAATATAAAAATTAAATAAATATAAATTAAGTTATTTAAAATATAAAAAAATATAATTAAATAAAGACTTTATATATTTATATAAATAATTAACTTAATTAAAAATCCATTAAATATATAAAAATAATTCACGTGATTTTTAATTAATATTATTTATAATTAATTTTATAATTAAATAATATTAATTTTATTAATAATAATATTAATAACTTTAATTATAATAATAATCTTTTAAGATTATAATATAAAAGTATTATAATATTATTATTATTATTATAAATATAAATATTTAAAAGTTATAAAAAAAATTATATATATAATAATATTAAAAAATAAATAAATAATATAATTAAAATAAATATTAAGTTTATAATTTTAATTAATAAATTATTAATAAAAGAATTATATATTTAATTAAATTAAAAATATAATTTATTTATTTATAAATAAAAATATTAAGTTTTATAAACTAATAATTAATAAATAAAAAATAAAAATTTAAAAAAAAATATAAAAGATAAATTTTTTAATTTATAAAATTAAATAATAATATAATAAAACTCTTATTATTGTCGAGTAGATTTTATATTAAAGAAGTAATTTATAAAATAATAAATAAAATACTTATAATAAAATTAAATAAAGTAAAATCTAAAATTTATATATTCTTGAAATAAATATCTTGCTTTTTTAAAACGAATATAAAGGATTTAAGACAGAGTTTAATTACTTTAAATTAGATAATAATAAATAATTATATAAAACTAGCTTTATTTATACGAGAAAGAATATTAAAGAAGAATAAAAAATCATTTAAGCAATAGTTATAGTAATAAAGATAAAAGTCCTTTATATTTAGCTATCCTTAATAATACTCGCTTAATTTGGCCCTTAATAATATTTACTTAATTTCGGTGTTTTGACTCTTAAAAACAACGACATAACTATCTTAGATTCGAGGATTAAAACACTATTACTTTTATTATAAAAATAATATTATATAAATACTTTTATTAATTTAATTAAAAACTTAAGCTTTATTATTTTATTATGATTAAAATTTAAATACTTTTTTATATAATATTAAGCGCTCTTTAACTATATAATATGCGTACTTTACTTAATTTATAACCAGAACAGCACGCTCCCAATCTAAATGGGGAAGACTCTCTCATGAGGCAGGATGTTAGGGATATCCGTATTCCACTTGCGGGCCTTGGTGACGCCTTGGCTATTGGGCCTTTATCTTCCCGCGCAAAGATCCCGCCTTGCATACCAGAATTTTTGCTCAACGACGCACCACCATTACCTCCTCCTCCTCGGGCGCCGCCGCTACCACTTCCGCCCCCGTTCACCATCGTCGTCGACCTCTTTCACTCCACCTTGACTTCAGACGCCAATCTGTCCTTCTCCTTACGGTTGAAAGCACAGCACTTTCCCGGTGCTGCGCCACTCAGGTCCCGTGATCCTGTCCTCGCTCCTGAAGCTCGCTCAATCCTTTCGGCCTAGCGCTGTCTCTCATGCTCCGGTTCGGGAGCGGGGGCGCGAAAGATCGCGATATGATCTTGCTGGATCCTGATGGCTTGTGCTTACGTTTTTGTGTAATAGTCGGACTTAACGTCACTCCTAAGGGGCCCTCACCCTTAGTCGGCGAAAGCGCTTTGTCCCGCTAGAATTTGCTGTGAAAATTATTAATTTTTAGTCGCGAAATCGTAAAAAATAACTTATAACTTAACGCTTTTTAAAGTAATTAATACTATTTTAATTAATAATTAAATTATATATTTATAACTCTTAATTTTTAAGCTTTTTTAATATTTTTATCATATGTGTGGCTTAAAATTAGTAAAATAAGCAAATTACAAGTGCTTTTGAGGTCATTTTCGCGAATTTTGTAAGGGAGATTTTGATTTTCCGAGTTTTGGTAGGAAACCCTATACAAATTCTAGCGGGATAAAGCGCTTTCGCCGACTAAGGGTGAGGGCCCCTTAGAAGTGACGTTAAGTCTGACTATTAGATAGATCAAGAGTTGGCGAGTGAGACGAGACGCCGTTACTTGGTTTTGGGTGGTTAAGTTCCGGACATGGATTGGTGCCGTAAAATTCTTGTGGCAAGTTGACGGTCTCAAGTGGCGCTAAGGACCGAGGACCGTCAATTTCCCCGTTTTACAGCCCGTTCACACGCGTCTCACCGCAGATTTGTATGGGGCCCCACTACCACGGCAAGTACATTCTGGGGCATTTTGCCAGGTGAGCGCTAGGCTAAATGAGGGTTGTGTTGCACTTTGGGTTTGAGACCCGTGTTAGCGTACGCTTTGGCCTGGCGCTAGCGTGCATATCAGCCTCTGGAAGCCCACCTGTAGAATAGTATTCAATTCATCCTTGATGGAATACACTCGTTCTGATCTGAGAGACCTGGATTCCCAACTGGTTGTGTCGAGACGAGCGTTCACGTGCATGTCAGACGTGGGATCAGTGGAAAAACCCCCACATTCAGGAGTGAGAACCCAGGTTCATGCATCTTCAATATAATCAACTAATGCTACTGCTAAAGAGCTCTATTTGACAATTTCTTGCTCATCGCCGCTTTACGGACACGACGATACGCTACAGTAACACTCGCACGGAAGAGTCTGCCTCAGACTGACTCTATATGCAAAAGGATGGCTCAATCGGAGCTCATGAGCACGGTGCCGCGTGAGCTCCGAGAACTATACTTCGATGTTGTAGTCTGTCCGGATATGACAGCAGAAGGGACAACGACACAGGCCTCCCGTTCAACTGGCAGCAGTGTCCCTGAGAGAACAAGCCTGGTTTACAAGGATGACCTCCGAATACCCAAAGAGATAGGTCCTGTCATGACCTATGAGGAGCAGCGACGCGCAAGTGGGGGTGGACCGTACTTTACCCCTATGATCTCGCTTGGGAACAAGAACGATCTTGACCTTACCCGAGAAACCTTCCAAATGCTCGATGCCCATCTTTCAATCCGCGTCTTGCATCTTCTACCAGCGAAATCGCGACTCGATGATATCGAATGCGAGCTCCAAGTAGTGCGCTTGGTTGACAATCCTGTCTATGAAGCATTGTCTTATACATGGGGAGACGAGTCTCATCGAAGATACATATCCGTCAACGGTCAGCGCTTCTCCGTCACCAGTAATCTCTGGGCTGCTCTACGCTACCTGCGCCACCCGACAGAAACCAGATGCCTCTGGGTGGACGCTATTTGCATTAATCAACAAAATATCACGGAGAGAAACTTCATGGTTTCGCAAATGCACGTCATCTACCATAATTCAAAACGAGCCGTTGCCTGGCTGGGAGATCCGACGGTGCAGAGCGAACAAGCCTTCCGTTTCCTAGCAAAGTACATGAGCGAAGGGCCTCCGTTGGGCGATGATCAGGAGGGCTGGCAAGCCGTTGTAGAAAACTCTAAGCCTATGCACGTCAACCTGTCAACTTGGGAGGCTCTCTTGGATATTTTCGGACGGCCTTGGTGGTCTCGCGCTTGGATAGTACAGGAAGTCTCGTGCTCTCGCGCGGGGTGGACTCTAATGTGTGGCTCTTCTGAAATTAGCGGCAACCATCTCTCCTGCATACTCCCACGCTTCTTCGATGCCCTAGAAGAATCAGAGGTGCCACCAGAGGCAAAAACAATTCTAGACAGCGGCCCATTTGCCGTTCTCAGGATGAGAATAAGTCGTCAGGACCAGCTTGGGAACGTGTTGGTAGACAATCGTCGCCGAAAAGCAAAGGAGGACAAAGATAAAGTATATGCTTTTCTGAACATGGTAGCCCCCGCGATCACCGAGCTTCGACCCGATTACGGAAAGCCAACTGCCGAGGTGTACTACCAGACTGCTGTTCAGCTAATCGTCAAGGGCGATGACCTCAAAGTGCTCAGTATTTGTGAGAATCAAGACGAGAAAGATTTACAAAGTCTAACCAGCATTGATGGGATCCCTCGGAAATTTCTCCCTGGCTTACCCACCTGGGTTCCCAACTGGTCTGGAGACAGGACGTCATCAGAGCTGTGGGGTGGCTATATAAGTGAAAAGGTTGCCTGTCCATTCGAAGCATCAGGGTGGAAAGCGCCCGAGGTAAAATTCCATGGGACCTCGCTGGCCGAATCCAAAGGCCTTCTCACGATCCGAGGAAAGATCATAGCCACGGTTGAGCAAATTGGTCGAGACTGCTACGGCGGATCAGTCAGCGAAGCCGTCCAAGATGCCTTCAGATTAGTTGCCAACACGCCCATAATCGTCCCGGCAGGTCAGAACGGGGGCGATGGTATCCTGCGATCACTCACACTGGACCGAGATGCCGATGGCGAGAGGACATACGATGACATTGCCAGTGAACCCCCAGAGATCACTCGAAGCATGCATCGCGCCGGCATTGGCCGCCGGTTCTTCCGGGCCAAAGAAGGGTTTGTAGGACTTGGACCTCGTAGACTCAAACCTAACGACAAAGTCGTGCTAGTGAAGGGATGCCATGTCCCCATCACGCTTCGCGCGGGCCTCTTCAAGAAAGAGACAAACAAAATAAAATGCGAAAACCATGCGGCGGTTGAGGTGTGTTTAGGCCTTGGATGCGCGAAGAATTTTGTCGTCGTTGCTCAGCGGTACGAGGTGGTCGGTGAGACGTGTAAGTATCCCTCCCCCACTTACACTGTATAAATAAGGTGGCTCAGAAACTTAAATATCACAGATCTTCATGGGGTGATGAACGGTGAGCTGAATTCGATCTTAGAAAGTGATTTGAAAGAATTTATTCTTGCTGGGACGGAGGAAAAGGTCAAACTATGAACTACTTTTCTATCTGAATCTTTTTCTTACTGCGTTATTTTTTAGACCCACTGCTAGACTAAAAATATCATTGGCTATTCTGAGAGGCAAATCTATAGCAGAAAGGTAGCGGATCCCTTTTGACGCTATTATATTTCGCAATTTGATCTTCTAGTCCGTATATCATCCTACCACTAATAATTCAATCTTTTGCCTGTCCACTTCGCCCACGACCCACTCTCAATTTCCTTCCCATCATCCGTCCCAAATCTCTCGATAGTCTCCACAAGACCCTTCATGCAAGTATTCATATCGTCCCCGCCATAGTACCCCGACAACCTGGTTGGAAGCCAGCCAGGGTGGACAGCCAGGGTAATGACTTTGGAGCCAGTCTTCTCCAAGTCGACGGCCATGGCTTTTGTCAGCTGGTTCAAGATACACGGTAGCAAGCATTGCAGCCATAATTGTTAGCGAACCAGGCCATATTTGATGGGATATTGATTATCTTTCCTAGCGGAGCTTGCTGGAACGTATGGAGGGATTCCCTGGACGTCAAGAACGGTCTCTGGAAGATGGCTGTCAGTACGAAAGTTGCAAGGAGGGAGAATACCAGCTGAGTGATGCAACCTACAAGGGTGTTGACTTTGAAGTGGCTGAGGAATTCCTCTGCTGATTGCTCGTTGAAGCACTTCTCGCCCCAGCTGTTGCATATCCCTAGAATCGAATCAACTTGTCAGATCCCCATGTTTGTGTTCTAGGGATGAGGGATGAATTACTTCGCGTACCAGCACAGTTTGTAAGTATGTCTAGCGACTTCTCACCAGACGCTTTGGCTGCAGCAGCGATAGACTCTTCATCGGTGAAATCCACCCAAAAGGTGTGCACCCCTTGTTTTTCGAGCCATACCATTTCAAATTCAGTAGATAGTTTATAGGGTTAGAGCTATCACTCTCTTCCATCAATAACAAAGATGTCATCGACTTTAGGGTCTGTAGATGCCGAAGACTTGACAGCCTCGCTCCAGCCTCGATTTCTCCGGTCCGAACTTTTGGGGGCCAGTTCGCTGGTACGCACAGCCACTACTGAATTCATCCTCTTCAGCTCTTTCCAGCTCGTCGCCCACTTCAACCGTATCTAAATGAATCCCTTTCTTAATCTTAAGCGTACCAGTCTACTAGAATACCTTTTCACACCCGACCTCTAAGCCAGCTTCTCAGACCTTACGTGTAATCATACGCAGAATAATATATCGTAGGAAGATTAGACCGGCAACTACTATGAAGATGTTTATATCTACTAGAGAAGTGTTAGTAGACAAGCTGAACACTCAGAGATTGGACAATTGCACACTTTCATCGGGTCTGAATATATTTGCGGATAGCAGTATCATATCTGCCCATTCTCGGCTGCTTAATAGAGTCAAAACAAGCGCTGTTAGTGGTAGGATAATTTTCCAGGCCGCATTCCTGTTATCAACATATCCTGACAGGCTAGAAGCCGTACCCTTGGCGTTTCCCCGCAACTTTTCGGCTTTAGCTGAAGCAGCCTCACCCGCCATTTGAATCTCTGATAGGTGGTCTGAACGATGGTCGGAGCATGGAGATGTTCGTTGGTACAGTACCTGGGTAAAGGCGGAGCGTGTGTGGTGTATGCGTACCAGGAGAATAGCCAATATCTTTGTTGTCATCAGTAAGGTATGGTACAGAGAAGAGAATCCATCTTGTAAAGTCATTGGAGAATATTATTTACTTATGTATCCCTTCCAGCACCTAAGGACCATTCGAAGAGACCCGTAAAATAAGATTTCGTCGGCGTAGCAACCAGAAGCACTTTGTGACGGCAGTAGGAGACATAGGCACGAATCAGTCAAGTGTAATATGATGTCCAGATCTCTTAGAATGCCTTTATGCGATGATCTAAAGCTAAGGAGGGAAGAAAAAAGACAGAAGGAGAGACGACGAGTATCGTATATATACAAGTTCCTAGTCATGTTTGCGCTAGCAGGCCCTTGTGGCGCTGCCAGGTCAGATGCAAGGTTGGGTGTAAGGCACGCGGTGGTCAGAACCGTCACAATTAGTAAAACACAATAATGCTTGTTAAGGGTCGATTAGGACTAAAGATGTAAAAATTATATAATTTAGGATTAAGATACATAATCTTGTAATCTAACGCTTATTATATTACGTTATAATATTATATCTTACATAAGTTATTATATAACTAACATGTGACCATTAGTTAATAAGAGACGCTCGCTTAATAATATATTCTGATTTTTTCTTATCGATCGAAAAACTTAATATTTTTATTATTAATAATAAGCTTAATAACACCACGTTCCTCTTATTAAATCACTTTAATTTTTATTCAAAATATTTATTAATAATATTTAATCGATTTATAATAATTAAGAAATTCGAGTTAATTTTATTAAAATCCCTATTATTAATAGAATTAACTTAATTAAATATAAATATTATAAAGAGATTAAAATATAAAATATTACTTAATAATATAAGCTTTACTTTAGTTTAAAGCTTAATTAATATAAGACTTATAAGATATATTTTATTAAAAATAATATCAAGAAGCTAAGAGCTTTAAATTATATAATTTAAAGATTTTTTTCCTTAAAAAATAAATCGATAAAATAATTATTTATTCTTATAATTTATACTTTTATAATTAACTTCGTTATATTTAATATATTTTAATAAATAAACTTTTTTAAAAAAGTCGGATTTAAATTTTTATTTTATTAATAACTCGCGAACGACTTTTTTAAGTCTTATTATAACGAAATTAAAAAATAAATCTTTTAAGTTATCTTTATTAAAGATTATATTTAAATTATTAATGACGAATCCTCGAATATTATAAAGAATCGAATAAAAAACGTCTTTTTTATAACTAATAAAATATTATATTATTAAAAGAATATTATTTTTAAAATAACTTAAATAAGTTTAAACTAAACTTTAAAGTATTTAAAGAAGAATATTATAAAGGGGCGTGCTTTATTATATTTATTTTTAGTGTTTTAATTAATTTTAAAAGAGTCTTATTATAATAATATAAAGAATATTATATAGTTATTAAAGCTTAAAATATAAGGACTAGTCTTTAACGTAACTTATAAGAGAATTTTATACTTTTTTATTTATTAATTATAGTTTAGTCTTTTTTAATTTTAAGCTTCTTTATTATATTTATATATTTATATTAAGTTATTATTTTATAGTTTTGAGATTATATAGTTTTAAGTTATTTTTATAAGATCTTACTTATTATTATATTTTTTTTTATAATATAAATTAAGTAAAAAAAATAAAAAAATAAAAAAATATAATATTATATAACTTTAAGCTAAAAATTATTTATTTTATATAATTTATAATTATTTATAAAAAAAATCTTTTAAGATTTTTTAAAGTTTATTTATAAATATAAAATTAAATAATTTAAATATTTAAAAATAATTTTATTATTATTAAATAAATTTATTCCTTATTTATAAACTCTTAAATAACTTAAGTCTTTATAATTTTTTTATTAAAAATAATAATATATATAAAAAAAGTTTATTTTTATTTATATAAATAACTTTATAAATTATAATAAACTTATAATTTTTAAGATTTATTTTATATAATTTTATAATTTTTATTAAAATAATTATATTTTTAAATTTAATATACTTAATCCACGTTCTTGTTTTATCGAAATTAATAATATTTTTAATATATTTAATTTTAAATCTCTTAAATACTTTATAATATTTATTAAATTATTTTTTAATATTTTTTTTATATAAGAATTAAGTTTTTTATATATAATAAATTTTATTTTAATTATATAAAGAATTTTATAATTTTATATTTATTAATTAAATTAATATTTTAATAAAAAAAAATTTTTATTTTTTTATTTTTAAATAAAATATTAATTAAAATTAAAAAGTTAATAATTAAATTATATCGCTTATAAATAAATAATTATACTTAAAACTATATTATAAATTATATTAAAATTAAGTTTTTATTAATTATAATAATATTAATAAATAATTTTTTCTTAAGTATTATTTAAGATTTTATTATTCTTATTATATTAATTAAATATTTCTTAATTTTTTTTTTTTTAAGTTTTTAATTAATATATTAATTTAATTAAGAATTATTCTTTAATATAATATAATCGAGTTATTATTAAAGTTATTTTTTTATTATTTTTAAAAACTTAAAGATATATATTATTAAAGACTTAATTATAATCGGATTTAATTTTATAAAAATAATAATAATAATTTTAAGAAGTTTCTTTAATTTAAAAAAAATCAATAAAATATATATTAAATATAATTATAAATAAATATTATTTTTTAAGAAAATAATTATTTTAGTCATATAATAAAAATATATATTTTTAAGTATATTTTTAGTTTATAATATTTTTTTAATAAAATATTTATTTTTTTAAAATATTTATTTATATTAATTATAAGTAAAGTAAATAAAAAAGAATAACCGATTATTATATATATTAAATAATAATAAATTTTTTATAATATATTTATAATTTATAAAATATTTTAATCTTAAATATAATTATTTAATGTTTTATAAAAATAATTTATAAAATTATAAAAATTTATAAATTATTAAAATAATCCTTTTTAATTAAAATATAAAATAAAATAATTTTATTTTTAAAAATATTATTAAGTTTAATAAATTTATAAAAGAGATTTTTAAAGAATTAAAGTTTATTAATCTTATTAAAAAAATTAATAAAAAAATTTATTATTAAAATATTTAAAATTTCTTAATAAAATAAAAGATTTTTTTTAATAAAATATTATAATATTAAAAAAAAAATTAATCTTTTATAAATTTTATAACTTTTAAGAATTTATTTAATAATTAAAATTTTTTTAATTTTTTTTTTATTTTATTTATATTTATAAAAAAAATAATATAATTATAAATAATATTTTTTATTAAAATATTATAACTTTATATAATATATAAAAAACTTTAAAAATTAATAAATTTAAATTTATAAAAAATAATATTTTTTTATAATTTTATAAAAATATATATATAAAAATATAAAGTAATAATAAAAATATATAATATTTAAATAAATAAAATTATAATTAAAATTAAAAAAGTATTTAATAAATTTAAATTTATAAAAATATATATATTTAAAAATAATAAGTTTTATTTTTATAATTTAGAAATTAAAAAAATAATTAATAAAAATAATTAAAAAATTTTTTAAATATATTAAATAAATAAAAAAATAAGAATTAAATAATAAAATTAATTATAATTATTTAAAGATAAATAATTATTTATAAAAGATTAAATATAAAAAAATATATTTTATTATATTTATTTTTAATATTTTTAATTAATTTTAAAAAAGTTTTATTATAATAATATAAAGAATATTATATAATTATTAAAGCTTAAAATATAAAGATTAATTTTTAAT
>Ga0302221_10000682_pt1 | contig 23852 bp, 3 predicted proteins | sample II_Palsa_E2_1_FD_193517 | JGI IMG/M metagenome (GOLD analysis project Ga0302221, IMG submission 193517) | Peat permafrost microbial communities from Stordalen Mire near Abisko, Sweden - II_Palsa_E2_1 | ecosystem: Environmental > Terrestrial > Soil > Palsa > Peat permafrost | place: Sweden... | reverse complement strand
TATATCGAGTTTAATAAATATTAATAAATTAATTAATTAATTAAAAGTTTTAATAATTAATAATAAAAAATATTAATTCTTTTTAATTAAAGTATTAAATTAATAATAATTAATATAAAAATATAAGTTTTTATTTTTCTTTTTTATAAATAAAATAAATAATAAATAAAAAAAGTTTAATAATTTAATAAAAAAAATTTTTAAGTTCTTTATTAAATTTTTTTTAATTTTTTTAAGCTTTAAAATATTTATTTTATATAAATAAACTATTATTATAAAAGATTTTAATTTATAATTAAATAATTAAGATTAAGAGAATATATTAATAATTTTTTTTAAAAAAATATTAATTAATTTATATAATTATAAAAATAATATAGTTTTTAATTTTTTAATTTTAATAATATTTAAAATTATAATATTATTAAAGATATTTTATTTATCTTTATCGAAAGAATATATTATATCTTTAATTAAAATATAATATTTTATTAATTAATCTTTAAAAAAAGTTTTTTTTTTTTAATTATTTAAAGATAATTTTTTATTAAAGAAAAAATCTTTATTTAATTTTTTAAAAATATAATCGATTTTATCGATAATTATAAACTTATTATAATTATTAATTTCTTTTATATTTCTTTAAAATATAATAATCTCGATTAAATAAATAATATTATTATTTTAATTATTTATATTTATAACGTTAAAATTTAATTTTTTATATTTAAAAGTCGTTAAATAATAACTTAAATTAATTTTTTTTAATTTTTTATTAAGATTTTATATTTAAGTTTTTAAGAATATAAATAAATATATTTTTTATTTTATTTTTTTATTAATAATTTTTATTAAAGAATTAATTTTAATGATTTAAGTTTTATTAATTTATTTTATAATTTTTTAATTAATAAAAGTATTTATATTAATAGTTTAATAAAATATTATATTTTATAAGTTATTTTTTTTTAAGTATAATATTATAAAAGTTAAGTTTAATAATAAAAAAATATTATTAAAATTATTTATAATTATTAAATTTTAAGTTTAATTTAATAATTTATTATATAGTTTTATTAAATTAATTATTAAATTTTTAAAAAAGAATTAATTTTTTAAGTTTATATATTAATATATAAAATATTTTTATTAAAAAATAAATAAGATTTTAATTAATTAAAATATAAATATTTATTAAAATATTTATTAAAATATTAAAGAATTTAATCTTAAGTCTTTAGTTTATTTTATAATTAATAAATAATTATTTTTTATTAATAAATTAAATTAAGTTTATAAGTCTTTAATAAAAATATTACTTTAAAATAATTATCTTTAAGCTTAAAGTTAAACTTTTTTTATATTCTTATTAAAGATTTTATTATTTAATAAATATTAATTAATATCTTTATCTTTAAAGTTTAATTTATTATTATTATAAATATTTAAATAAAAATTAAATTAATTTTAAATAATAAATATTAATTTATTTAATTTTAAATAATCTTTTTTTAATGTCTTGTTTTTTTATACTTATAATAATATATCTTGTTTATTTTATTAATCTTGTTTTTAAGTTTATAATAAAGTAATTTTTTTAATTAAAAAAAGTTTAATCGAATAATAATAAAAATATTATATAATTTATTTATATATATTAATTAAAAAATTATATATTAATAAATATTTTTAATTTAATATTTTTTTTATATATTATTAGTTTTTAATAAAAAGAAGTTTATTTTTTTACTTTATATATTATTTAATTAATTCTTTAATTATATCGAATTTTTTATTTTTTAAGTTTTTAAATAATTTAAGATTTATTTTATTTAATAATTTATTTAATTTAATCACGAAATAATTAAAATTTATTTAAAAGATTAAAAAAAATTTATTTTTTATTTAAACTTTTAACATTTTTTTTTGATTTTTTATTAAATTAATTTTTTATTCTTATTATAAGTTTATTAAAAGATTTTAAAGATTTAGTCGATTAAAAAAATAAAGTTAATTAAATCAAGCTTTAATTAATTTTTAATAAAGTCTTTAGTTTTATTAAATATTAAGTAAGTAATATAAATAATTTTAAAAGACTTATTATTAAATTTATAAAAATTTTATATTAATTTATTCTTTATATTAAAAATTTAATTATCGATAAAATAATTATTCTTTTTTATAAAAAAAATAAAGTCTTTGATTTTAACGAGTCTTTAATATTTAAAGAAACTTTTAGCTATAAAAGTAAAAAGAATAATAAATTTTTATTTAAAATTAAATTATAATATTTTAAAAAAAGTTTTTTAATTTATTTAAAGATTTATTTATTTTTTTTTTTATTTTATTATATTTAATAAAGTTAATTATTCTTTATTATAATAACTTTTAATAAAAATCTTTTATTTATTAAATTATTTTATAAACTAGTTAATATATTAATAAATTTTTTAATTAAACTTAATATATTTATTAATAAATTCTTTAAAATAAATAAATAATTCTTAATAAATTTTTTATTTATAAATTAATTAAATTAATTTCGGGTTTTTTTTAATTATTTAATTCTTGAATTTAATTAATAATTTAATAATATTTTTTATTAAAATAAAATTAAAATATTTTTTATAATAATATATATTTATAATATTAAATTTAATATCTTTAGTTTTAATATATTCTTATTTTTTATTTTTAAGTTTAAGAATAATAAATTAAAAAATATTATTAAGTTTAGTTTTTCCGAGACTTAGTTTATAATAAATATTTATTATAATAAGATTAAAAAAAAAAATTAAAATTATTTATTATTTTTTTTTATTTAAGATTAATAAACTAAAACTAATATAGAGTTTTAAGCTAGTTTTTTAGTTTAAGAATAATGGACTAAAACTAATAATTTAATTTTTTTATTTTAAGTCAATAAACTAAAATTAACTTAAAGTCTTTATTATTTTAATTTAATAAAAAGAGATTAATAATCGTTTTATTTTAAAGAAATATTATTTATTTTAGTTAAGGGTCTAACTTTAAAATTAATTAAATTATAAAAAATATAAGTTTTATTTTATTTTAAGTTAATAAAGAATCGATTATTACTTTATTTTATTTTAAGTCAATAAACGAAAATCGACTATTTGTATATTTTATATTAAATATTAAATATAATATTTTATTTCTTATATTTTAAAAATAATTTAAGTCTTTTATTAAAAATATATTAATTATTTTTATAAACTAAATTAAATAAATTTAATATTATATAATAATAAGATTATTATAAAGATTAAAGAAGTTTAAAGTTTAATATAATTTAATTATATTAAAAATATTAAATTAAAGCTTAAAGATAAACAAAAATTTTAATTTAAATATTTTTTTTATTAGTTTAATTAATTTTATATTAAAATATTAAATATTTTAAAGTATAATAAATTTTATAATAATGTTAATTATTATAATAAATTAAAAAAAAATTAATAAATTATAATATTAATAAATTTAATATAAAATTAATTTTTAAATTTTTATTATATATATAAATAATATTTTATAAGTTTTTTATATTTATTTAATAAAATATATAATAAATAATATAATTGATTTATAATTAAATTAAATTAAATAAAAAATATAAATAATAAAAAATAATTTATATAATAAATAAATTAATTATATATTTTTATTATTATTTTTATTTAATAATATTAATAAAATTATTTATTATATACTTATTATATATAATTATATATATAGTAAGTTATTTATATAAACTAGAATATTTATATATAAACTAGTATACTCATGTATACACGTGAGCAAGTATATATAAATATTATAATTAGTCCCGATTAAATATAATTAACGAGTAAGAGACAGGATATATTAATGTCGTTAATATCTTATTCTCTTCCTTAATTAATTATTTATATATATATTTAATATTCTTATAAAAATATAATAATTATTATACGTTATAAATAAATTAATATTGATTAGTTTATATTTATAGATTAAAGAAAATAATTAATTAAATTAATAAAATATTCGATAATCTATAACTAAGTTTTTTATATTTTATATTAAAAAAAAAATATTATATTAATTATAATAAAATATTTAATAATTTATATAAGAAATAATTATTTTTTGTCAAGTATTAAATAATTAATTATTTGACTAACTAAATTTATTTCTTATATATTTATTTCTAAGTCTAGAATATATTAATTTTTTTTTAAAAATTTAATGATTTTTATTTTTTTTTTTTTTTTTTTTTTTTTAATAACGACAAAAAAATATTATAATTTATTTATCGGAAGAAGATTATAAATATTAGATATATTAAATATATTAAATAAATTAGATATTTAGAAATATCCGGGAAAAAAAATATTCTTTATAATAATTAAAAAATCTTTAGTTCTTTAAGTTTATTATCTATAAATAAATATTTTTAATATTTTAAATATATTTAATTTTATATTATATTTTTTAAAATATCGTGATTTAGTATAATATTAATAAAAATAATAATAATTAAATAAAAGATATATATAAAGAAATAAAATAAAGGAATTAATCCGATAACTAAAATAATAAATAATATTAAGAAGTTTATTAATATTAAGCTAATTTAATATATACTAGATAAAAAAATTAATTATAATCTCTAGGAATTATTCCGGAATAATTTTAAGTTATTTTTTATTATTAAGTTTATCGACAAGATTAAAAAAAAAATAATAAAATATTTAAGTTTATTTTTAATATAATAATATTTTTATAAAAATAAATTTAAAGTATATATTAATATTATAATCTCTATTAAATATTCTTTAATAAAAAAAAAATATAAATAAATTTTTTTTAATATATTTAAAGATAACTAAATCAGAGACGACTTTATTACTGGATTAATTATTTTTATTAATATTAGTTTATAAGATATTAAGTATTCTTTAATAATTTAATCTTTAAATTATATATTATTTATTATAAGAATATTAACTCCTCTTGATTTATATTAATAATAATCTTTATAAATAATATTTTATATAAGAATTATAAATAAAATAATAAAGATATATATAAAGAATATAAAATATAATAAAAATAATAATAACTTTAGAAATAAATATATTATTTTTAAAAATATTTATTAATAAATAAATCTTTTTTAAGAGTAATATATAAGAGTCTTTTTTATTATACTTAAAAGACTAGTTTAAGATTATTATTATAATAATTAATTATTAAAATTATTTTATTTTAAAGTTTATAAAAAACTTTAAAGTTTTTTTAAATTATTTAAATATTTATATATTAATCTTAATAAATAGAATTTAATTATTTTAAATATAATTATAATTAAATATTTTAATAAATTAATAAAAAAAATTATATAATTATTAATTAATGACTTATATTTATTTTAATATAAACTTTTTAATAATTTATAAAATCTTAAATTCTTTATTAATAAAATTATTATTATTTATTAAAGATTATTTATTTATTAATATATAATTTTAAATCCTTTAATGGATTTAAGATTATTATTAAATAAGTTTTAATTATTAATCATGACTTATAAAAAAAAAAAATTAAATTAATTATATTCTTTATAGATTAATATTATTATTTAAATTATAATGATTATAATTATTAATTTAAGGGCCGATTATATAATTTTTTATTTTCTTGCAAGAATTATAATTAATTTTTAAATATTAATAAATTATATAATTTTATTTTATTAAATTATATAATAATTATAATTATAACCAAGAACTTTAAGTCATGTTTTATTTATAAAAAACTTGACTATTATTCCTGGAATTATATCTTAAAGAAATAAAAGACTAAAAAAAAAATAATTTAAGACTTAAAATTTTTATTATTTTAATATTAATTCCCTGACTTTAATAAAAAGTTTTATATTATTTATTTATAATATATAGCCGGCGTTAAAAATAAAATAAATAATAATAATAAAATTAATAAAAATAAAATAAATAAAAATAAATTAAATAATATTTTTAAAATTCTTTTAATAAATATAAATAATATAAAAAAATATTATAAAGAGGCGTGCTTTACTATATTTATTTTTGGTGTTTTTAGTTAGTTTTAAAAAGGTCTCGCTATAGTAATATAGAGAGTATCACGTGGTCATTAAAACTTAAAATATAAGGACTAGTCTTTAATATAGTTTATAAAAAAACTTTATATTTTTTTATTTATTAATTATAGTTTAGTCTTCTTTAGTTTTAAGCTTCTTTATTATTATTATATATTTATATTAAGCTATTATTTTATAATTTTAAAATTATATAATTTTAGATTATTTTTATAAGATTTTATTTATTATTATTTTTTTTTTATATATTTTTTAATAAATAATATAAGGATATTGAGTATAATTAAATTAAAGCTTTTATAATTTTTTAAAGCTTTTATAAAGTAGGACTTTAATCTTTAATATTTAGAAAAAAAATTTATTATTTTATTTTATATTTATCGGGATATATTATAATTATAATAAAGATATAATTTTATTATTTTATATTAATTTTTAAAGAAATCCAATAATATAATACTAGATTAATTATAAAATATAAGTTTAATCTTAAATAAAAAAATAATATTAATAAAGACTAACTCGGGAAAGAGGAGATATAAAATAAAAAAGAAGCTAGAAATTATAAAGGAATAATATAAAGTAGTCATAAGTTAGTTATAAATATTAATTCTTGGCAATAAAATAATATTATTAATTTTAATATTGATTTTTATTATTTTAAGAATAAATATAAAGAGATTATTAATTTAAGTTTAAAGGCTTAAACTAAAAAATAAAAATAAAAGACTAGAAAAAAAAAGTATTTTATTTTAAGTAAAGAAATAAAGAATACTTAAGAATAAACTTTAAAAAAAAATTAAAAATTAATAAAAAAAGAAAAATTAATTATAAAAAAATAATAAATAATAAATAAAATAATAAAAATAGACTTATAAAAATCAGAGAATAAGTAAATAATAAAAATAATTAAAATAAAATATATAAAATAATTTTTTAATTAAAAATATTAAATAAATTAATAATAATATTTAAGGATCAAGTATAGAAATAATAATAATAAAGACTTTTATTTAAAATATTAGCTTAATTATAATAAAAAAAAATCAAGATATAATTAAAGTAAAATATAAATAATTAAGAAATAAATAAAAAAAACTTAAAATCTTTAAATTTTTTTTTAAAAAAAATAAAGACTTTAATCTATATTAGATATTAATTTATTAATAAAGTCTTTAAAAAAATAATTAAAAAAAGACTTAAATATTATAGAATTAATTATAATAAATCTTAATATTATAATTTTATAATTTAAGAATTAGTTTTTTATTTTTATAATTATACTTAAAGACAAGATTATTATTATAGTTAATATATTTTTATTATTTTTAAGTTAGTCGGGAATATTTTAATTTTAAGAAAAGAATATCTTTATTTTTTTAAAAAAATATAATAATTTTTATAATAATTATAAAGTATTTAAGGAAATAAAAAAAAATTATTTATTATATTTATTTTTAATATAAAAATATTATTATTATAATATTAAAGTATATTAAGATAAATTATAATAAGGATAAATTCTATAAAGCTTTAAAGAAAAAGTATAAGAATAATAACTAAAAAATATTTTATTTTAATTAAGAATTCTTAAAATAAATTATTAAAAAAATAAAGAGCGATAGACTAATTTTTAAGACTTATATAAATTTATTTAACCGGATCTTAAAGATATTAATTAATTAAAGAAAATTTAATAAAATATAATATATTAAAGAATTTATAAAGAATCTAAATAATATAATTAAAAATAATTTTTTTTAGAATATTAAGTTTAAATCTTTTAATATATAAATTTATAATTATATTAAGATATATAAAATAATAATTAAAATATATAAAGTAAAAAAGAAATATTAATAATATAATAAATATAATAATCTAGATTATATTAAAATTAAATAAACTTATTTTAATAAAGTAATAAATAATTTATTCTTTAAGAGGAATTAGAAATATATTTTATTCTTTTCTTTATTTATATTAATCCTTAAGATTTCGGGAGACCTTATTAAAGAATATAAAGATTAAGTAATACTAGTATTAACTTAAATTTCTAAAATTAAATAATTAATATTTAATAAAATTAATAAACTAATAAAAGAAATAATAAAATTAAAAGTTTATATTATAACCTAAAATATTCTTAATAATATTATAAATAATTTAAGAAAGATAATCATTAATAAAATAAATTTTTTAATAATGTCTTAATAATCGTTTAATAATTAATATAGCCAGTTAAGTAAATATAATTAATTAAATAAATTTGATTAACGAGATAAATTTCTATAACGCGGAAGGAATTATAGTAATAGATTTCGGAATAAATATAATAAATATAATAAATATAATAGATTTAAGGATAATGACTATAAAAATAAAGATTATTAGAACTTGGAATAAACTAAAGAAGAAATAATTTAAAAGAATTCTTTTAAATTTATAAATAATATAAATATTATAAGATTTTAATTAATCGATAAAAAGTATCTCGGGTGCTATAATTAAATTATTAATAAAGTAAAGAATCTAGAATATAAAGATTATTATTTTTATAATTATTCATTAATATAATATTTAATAAAAAAAAATATATTTATAAGTTTTAAATTTAATAATATTAAAAATTATTAAAGTTAAGAATAAAAATAATATTATTATTCTTTAGTAAGGATTAAAGATAATTTAATTAAGCTTAAGTTATTATTTAAAGTAAAGAATTTAATTATAATATTAATATTAAATTAATAAATCTCTAAAAAATAAAAAATAAAACTCGTTTGATTATTTAAGAATAAATAAAAATAATAAATATTTAAGGGAATTAAGTAATATTATTCTTTATTATATAAAGAAATCAAGACGGGAATATAATATAAAATAATAATAAAATTATTATTAAAGAAGATTTTAAGTATAATAAACATTAGTTTTAGTTTAATTTATTAAACGATAATAAATTAAAAAAGTAATATAAGTCTTTATTAATATTAGTATTCATGAATATTATTAATAATATTATTATTATAAACAAGAAAGTTAAGGTAATAAAGAGGACTAAATAAACTTTAAGAAAATAAACACGTATAAAAGAATAAGTCTTATAAATAAGATCACGAGATAAGGCAAGAGAGTTTAATTAAATTATAAATATTATAAAAGAAATAAAAATAAATCTAAACTAAAATATAAAAATCTAAATAACGTTAGATAATAACTTAAAGGAAATTATTAAATAAATAATAAAAAAAAAATTAATTTTTTTTTTAAAATTAATTAAAGTAAAAAAATAATTATAAATATTTTTTATATATTTAATTTAATTATAATCTTTAATTATTAATAAAAAAAAATACTTTATATATTTAAGTAATTAAGATAATAAATATTATATATAATAATATATTAAATTTAATAAAATATAAAAATAAACTTAAATATATTTTTATAAAATTAAGTTTATTAAGATTAATTATAATATTTATATTTATTTTAATAAAAAAATTTTTATTTATTTAAAAAGAATTAATAAAATCAAGATCTATAATATTATTTTTATATTTTTTAATTATTTTTATAAGTTTAGTCAAGAAGTAAATAAATACGGGATTAATTAATATTAGAGTTAAAGTTAATATTTTTCTTAAATAATTTATAAGAGAGATTAAGTATATAATTCACGATATAAAGTATTATATTATAATAATAATTAATAAAAAAAAGACTAGATTCATAAGAGTAATAAAAATTAAGATTAAGATTAAAAAAAAAATTAATTATATAAATATTTTTTTTTTAATCCAGGGATTTAATAAAATCTTGCTTAAATAATCTTTTATTAATTATATATAAATAATAATATTTTATTAACTAGATAATTTAATAAATAAAAGATTTATAAATCTTAAGATTAAAATTTTATATATAATTATAATAATATTAAAGTTAAAAAAAAAAAAAAAAAAATTTTTAAAGACTATAAAAAACTTATTATTATAAATAAAAATAATAACTTAATAAATAATAATATAAAAAAAAAATTTAATATATAATCTAAAAGATATATTAAAAAGAATAAGATTAAGCCGGAAGTTTTAAAGAATTTTATTTATTTAGATTTAATAATATTTAAGATTTAAAAAATAAAATAAAATATTAAAGAATTTAAAGATATTTTTAAAGATTTAAAAATAAAAAAAATATTAATATAAGTTATATTAAAAATATTCTTTAATATAAAAAAAATTAAAAATTAAAGAATTACTAGACGAGGAAATTTTTAATAAAGAATTAATATATTTTTTATTATAAATAAGAGATTATCTAAAAATTAAAAAGGATTTAAGAAATAAAAAAAAATAAAGAGATTTTAATATAAATTATTTTAAAAAGAAATAAAGAAAGTTAGTATAATATAATAGATATATAAAAAATAAAATAAAAATCTTTAAAATTTAATAATAAATAATTTCTTTAAAAAAAAAAATATAATTAAGCTTTAAATAAAAAATATTAAAAAATAAAAAAGATTAATATCTAAAATTTTTTAAGAAAAGTTTAAGAGAATTTTATTATTCTTAAGAATTATTATAATTTATAAGTTAAAAATAAAAAAGATTTAGCTAATAAATATTAATAATAATATAAAAGATAATCTTAAAGATCTTATAAACTAATATATTAAAGTAAAACTTTAAGAGTATAAGTAAAAATATATTAAAAAATATAAGGATTATTTATTATTAAGGATTATCGCGATATTTAAAGATTTTTAATTTATATTTAAATAACTTAAAGCTCTTGATATTAATACTTAATTATAGGATAATAAAAAAACTATATTTAATAAATTTATAATTAATTATAAAAGCGTCTTTATATTTAATTAAAAAAAATTAATAAGATTTATAAAAATATAAGTCTTTTAATTATAATTAAAATAATTAAATATAAAATATAATAAAAATTAAACTTTTTATATCTTAAAGTATTAATCTTAATTATAATAAAAATACTTTAAAAATAATTAAAGCAAGAAGTATTTAAAAAATATAATAATCTTTATAAGAACCCGTGATTTTTAATTATTAAGAAATTAACAAAGACGTATAAATTTATTAATATTATTATAAAAATAAATTTTATTATTTTATAAAATATTAATTTATTTTTTTTCATAAACGAATTCTTAAAGAAGTTTATAAATTATATAATAATATCTTTAATTAATTTCTTTTTTAAATATAATTAATTTATATTAAATAAATAAAATAAAAATCTAATTATTTTTTATACTTTATTAAGTTTTTTAAAAATAATAATATTTTTATAAAGAATTATAAATTTAGTCACTTAGTTTATTTAAGTTATTATAATAATCTTAAAAAAATTATTTCTTAAGATAATTATATTATTTATCGATAATGTCGATATTAAAGAATTATATATTAATTATAATAATAAGTTTAAGTTATTTAAAATTTATTATTATATATATAAATATTTATAAAATCTTGATTATATTCTTAAATATATTAAAAAAACTAAAGTTTATATTAAATCTAAATCTTAATTTTATTATAATAAAATAATTATTATTAATTTCGTGTATAAAGTTAAAGAATAAAAACTAAAAAAAATTAAAGTTTATAAAATTAATAATTAAATTAAGTATAATAATCCAATAAAAATAAAAATATTTATAGATATTTATAAATATTTATATATATTATTATATATAAATTTAAAACTATAGCTAAATTATTAAGTTTATTTATTACTTATTTAAAAAAAATATTAATTAAGAATAAAGACTAAAATAAAAAAAAATTATAAAGATTTTAAAAAAAAAACTTATAAATTTATTATTATTTTATAAATTATATTATAATCTTAAAAATAATTAAGATAATATTATATTTAATATAAATATTAATTTAATAAAATAAAATAAAACTTTAAAATAATTTAATAATAAAGAAAGAAAAAATCTTTAGATTTAAATCTAATTTATAAAATTATATAAAATAATAATATAATATTATTAAGCAGGAATATAAGAAAGTCTTAAAGTATTTATAAAAACTATATTTTTAATTATATAATATTTATTTTATCTTAAAGATAAATATAAATATATTTATTATATAATTAAATAAAATTATAATAAATCTTTTAAAAATATTAATAATATATTAATTAATATAAATTTAATTATTTAACTTTAAAGTATAATATATTAAAGGAATAAAATATTTTATTATTAATGGATTATTAAAAAGATTATAATATAAAAATAATTTTAAAGATAAATTAGATATTAATAATTTTATTATAATAAAACTAAATATAATAAAAATTATTATTATTAATATTAAAGATAAAGAATATTAAAATAAAATTAATATTAATAATATATTAATTAATTTTATTAAATAATATAATTATATAATATAATATTATAAAATAAAAAAAATAAAATCTTAAAGAATTAAATCATTAAGTATAAATATTATTAATATAGTCAATATAAAGAATAAATAAATAAAACTTAAAAAAAAAATTTAGTTAATTTAGGATTAATAAGGGATTATATAAGTATTAATAAAAATAATAATATTAATAAAAAAAAATTTTTATTAAATTTTACTTTATTTAATTTATTTAATAATAATTATTTTAAAAGATATTAATTATTTATAAAATATTTAATTATATTTATTAAGTTTAAAGAATATTTAAAGAAAAAATATAAAAGATTAAAAAAAAAATATTAAATTATAATATACGAGATTATAAATTATAAAAAAATATTATAAGTTATTATTTTCCGAAATTAATTATTAATAATAACGAGAAAAAAAAATAATTAAAAAAGAACTTTATAATAAAATAAATTATATTAAATAAAAAACTATATATATAAAAATAATTATATAATATTAATAATTAAGATTTTATAATAATATTTAAAAATATTATATTTCTTATTATAAATATTAATTTAAAATTAAACTTAAGTAAAAAATAATCTTATATTTAATAAAAACTATATTTTTTTTTTATTATATTAATATTAATATAATAAATATATTAAATTATAAAGAATATAATTATTTATTTATAACAAGAGATAATTTTTTAAAATAGGCGAAAGTTAAGTTTATAAAAACTTTAATAAATATAAAAATAATAAAGTTTATTTATAATAAAATTATTTATAAATATAATATCTTCGGAAAATTAAAGATTAATAAAGACTTAAAATTTAAAAAAAAAATAATCATAAAGTTTAAAAAATTAAATATTATTAAAATAATAATCTTTATATATAATATAAAAATAAATAATATAATTAAATATAAGCATTAATTAATAATATAAACTTTAATAATTTTATTTAAAAAAAATAAAAGACCTTAAATAGATTTATTAAACTAAGTATTTTTTATAAATAAAATAATAATATATAAACTTATGAAATTTATATTATTTTATATAATATATAAGAAAAAAATTATATTATTAATTAAAATAAAATTAATAATAAAAAAAAATTTCTTAAACTTAAAACTAAATAAATTAAAATAAAGAATAAAAATTTTATTAAATTTAAATTATAAAAAAATTAATAATATATAAAAAAAAATATATTTTAATTTTATATATAATATTTATATAACTTTAATTAAAAAAAAAATTTAATATTTATATATAATATTTAAAGAATAAATAAAAATAAATTTAAAGATATAAAGTTTTTATATTAATAATTAAAATTATATTAAATAAAGAAAATAAATAATATAAAAAATATTTATATATTTAAAGAATTAAATAAAACTTTATTAAAAAAATATATATATAAGAAATAAATTAAAGTAATTTATAAAAAAAAAAAATTATTAATATTCTTTAAAGAATAATATCCTTGTTATATTAAAGTTAAAATCTAAAAAAATAAAATTTAAAATTAATATTAAGCTTAAAGAAAAGGCTATAAAGGAGTTTTATAAGAAATATAAGATTCTAGAGAAGCTGGAATATTTAAAGACTATCTAAGAAATTATTAAATCGACCGAAATAATTATAAAAATATTATTTTTATTTAAATTAAAAAAAAAAATATATTATATTTTTAGAAAAATAATTTAAAGATAAGAATAATAAAGAGGAGAAGAATTAAAGCTTTTAAGTAAAAAAATAATATTTTTAAAAAAAGTTTATATAAGTCTTGTCTCGAGTATTTAATAAAGATTAAAATAAAATTACTTAGAATAAAAAACTTTATTAGAGTTAAGGGAGGAAGTAAAAGTATATAGAGAATATCGACGATAAATATTAAAGGGAATATATTAATTAATAATAAAATAAAGCATGACTATAATATAATAATAATATAATAATAAAATATAAAAGATTATAAAAAAATAAAAATATTATAAAATAAATTTATTATTATTATTAATAAAATAATTATTATTATTCTTATAACTTTAATTTTTTTTTTATAAATAAATTTTAATTTATATTATTTTTAAAATATTATTAACTTTAATTTATATATTTTTTATTTTTTATAATATTAAAATATTTTTATATAACTCGATTAATTAATTAAAAAATTAATTATAATTTTTTAGTTTATTAAATTATAATAAAGAAAAAATTAAAAAGATAAAAAATAAAGATTTATATATTTATAAGAATTAATTAAAAAAAGACTTATATTTTATAAAAGTTAAAGATTAATAAATCTTTTATTAAATATTTAAGTAAAATATATTCTTTATTAGACTAACGATAAAATTATTTAAAAATATCTTTTAAGATAATAAAAAGACTTTTAAAACTTTAAAAGTTTAATTATTGACTTTAAGCTTAAGAATAATAATATATAAAGAATTTTTAAAAAATTATAATAATTATTAATTTATATAATTATTAAGCTTAATTATTTATAAAGTTTTTTTATTATTATTATTAATAAAATATTTATTATTATTTTTATATTTTAATTATTTTTTTTTAATAATAAATAATTTTAATTAATAATATCTTTAAAGTATTATAAATATTATATTAAATATTTTTTATTTTTTATAATATTATAATATTCTTATAATATTTAAATAATTAAAGATTAATATAATTTTATTTTTTAATTAAGTTAAGTATTATTATTTTAAATATTTAAAGAAAATAAAGTCTTTATATATTTATATAAAATAAATAATAAAAGACTTATATTTTATAAAAGCTTAAGATTATACTAAAGAGGATTTTTTAAAAAGCGGGATATTTATAAGACTTTAATAATAATAAATAAGTATTTAATTAAATATTTAAGGAGGGGGAATTTATAATTAAAAGAATTAATAATATAAAGATAATAAATAATAATTCTTAATAAAGAATAAAGTTAAAAAAAAATAATCCTTAATCTTAAATTTTATTTATAATAATATATAAAGGATTTTTAAGAAATAAAATATTTATTAATTTATAAAATATTTTTAAAATTTAGTCGCTTATAAGAATTATTATTATTATTATTATTATTTTTATTATTAGTTATTAAATCTTTTATATAATTAAAATAATTTTTTATATATTTTTAAAATTATTAATAATAAATATATTTATATTTAATGTTTTACTTTAAAGAAATATAGTCTAATAAAATAAACTAATTATATAATTCCGATATATTCAAGATCTAGTGTTTTAGTCTTTTTATAATAAAATATAGCTATAGAGAAAAATATTAAAAATAAATAAACTTATATATAATTAAAGAATAAATTTAAAAATTCACTAAAAGAATAATTAATAAATAAAAAAAAAAAAAAAAAAAAAAAGTGTTTATAATAAATATATAAATTAGATTTTATTTCTTTATTATTCTTTTATATAAAAATAATTTTTTTATTTTTTATTTATATTATAATTTATTTATTCTTTAATATATTTTTTTATTTTAATTATTCGAGATCGCGTTACTTTATATTTATATATATTATTAATATTTTTTTTTATATCTTGATATTTCTTTTAATAAAAATATTTTATTATTTATAAAAGATTAAGAATATATTCTTTAATTATTTTTTATTTTTATTTTTTTAATATCTTTAAAATTTTTATTTAATTTTATATATTTATTAATTATAATATATTATTTTTATTTATTTTTTTATTCTTTATTTTAAATTAAAATTTAATATATAATTTAAACTTATTTAATTAATTATTTAATTATTTAAAGTTAAATTTTTTTTATTATTATTATAAATTTATTATTTTTTTATTTTTTTAAAAAATCTAGTCACGTGAGTGGCTTAACGACTTCTTTATAATCTCGCGAGTATATTCTTAAAAATTTTTATTTAATAATAATAATAATATTTTTTATAATATTTTATAAAATATCTTAAAAACTAATTTAATATATTTATTAAAGAGTTTTAATATTTTAAAGAATTTATAATACTTATATATTAATAATATAATTTTTTTATTTTTTATTAATATATTCTTAAAATTATTAATATAAAAATTATTAATATTTAAAAAATTTAAAAAAAAGTTTAAGATTTTTTTAAAGTAAATAAGTTTATATAAATTATAAAATTTAATAAAGATTTATTATAATATAAATAAAAAAATAAAGAAATATTATTAGATTAAGAGAATATAATTAAGAAAATTTTTTTAAAATTTTTTTAATTAATATATAATATCAAGAATATTAAGTTTATAAAAATTATAAAAAATATTAAGAAAAAAAAATAAAAAATAAAAAAAAAAAAAGAGATATTTAAAGAATATTTTTAAATATTAAGATATTTAAAGTAAAAGAATTAAAGTATTTCTCGAGTTTATTTAAAAAAAACTTTAAAAATATAAATATAAATATTTATATAAATTTAAAAAAATTTATTTAATAAATAAAAAACATTAAATAAATTATTTATTTATTTAATATATATATTCTTTAAAGAAATTAATAAATTAAATATAATTATAATAAATCGATATTTATAGTAATTAATATTAAAAAAATATTTAATTATTATAAGAAAAAAAAAGAAATTAAAAAATTAAAGAAAAAAGATTTTATAAAGACTAGATTTAAGTTTAAATTCTTTAATATATTAATAAAAGAAAAATATAATAATAAAATATTTTTTAAGTTTTTAGATAAAGTTTTTTTATAAATTATAATTATATTAAAAACTTAAAAAAAATTTAATAAAAAATATATTAATATATTATAAGATTTTTTTTTAAATAAAATAATAAATATTATAAATTAAAGAGATAAAATATTAAAGTTCTTTAAAGTTAAATAATTTAATAAAGATATTATTATTAAAAGAAATAATTTTTTTATTATAAGAATTAAATTTATAATAACCTTAAAATAATTTAAATAAATAAAGATATCCTTATATAAAAATAAATATATATATAAAAATTTTAAAAAAAAAAAAAGTAAAAAAGAAAAGATTATTAAAAGCCCGACTCTTATAATAAAAAAAATAAAGATAACGCTAAAAGTTATAATAAAGACTATTCTTAAAATTATATTAATAATAATTATAAAATTAATTAAAAAGATTTATAGGGTAAAAATAATCTATAAAGACTTTTATAATATAATAAAAATATAATATTTAAACTTTAATATATATAAAAAACTAAGCTTTAAAGACAAGAAAGTTATTATTAAAGAGATTATAAATTATATTATTTATAATCTCTTTAAAAATAAATTATTTTATAAGTAATATTTATAATAATTTAATAAATTCTTATTCTTTAAAAAAAATTAATGATTATAATATTATTCTCGAGTAAATTATTATTATTTATTAAATAATCGAGTATAAAAATTATATTTATTATATTTAAATAAATTTTATTATTAGATTTTTTTTTAAAATAATTTATAAATTCTTTAATATTAAAAAAAAAATATTTATTAATCGATTTTATTTAAAGTATATATTAAAGCTTAAATAATTAAAAGACTTTATAAGAATTCTTATAAAATAAATAATAGTTTCTTAAAATAATATTTAGGATTAAATTAATAAAAAAGAAATAAAGTATATACTCGTAACTAAAATAAAAATATTATATTTTTATTATTAATAAAATATATTAAAAAGTTAAAAAAAAAATTAAATTTTTATTTTATAATAATGACTTAATTATTATAAATAAACCTCTTAATATAATTATTTATTTATATATATACATTAAATAATAATAAATTCTTTATAGTATACTTATAACTTATAAGATATTTTAATCTTGGATATAATTATTTAATATTTTATAAAAATAATTTATTAGATTATAAAAATTTATAAATTATTAAAATAATCCTCTTTAATTAAGATATAGAATAAAACTATTTTATTTTTAAAGATATTACTAAATTTAATAAATTTATAAAAAAAACTTTTAAAGAATTAAAGTTTATTAATTTTATTAAAAAGATTAATAAAAAGAAATTATTATTAAAATATTTAAAACTTCTTGATAAGATAAAAGACTCCTTTTAATAAAATATTATAATATTAAAAAAGAATAAATTAATCTTTTATAAGTCTTATAACTTTTAAAAATTTATTTAATAATTAAAATATTCTTGAATTTTTTTTCTTGTCTTATTTATATTTATAAAAAAAATAATATAGTTATAAATAATATTTTTTATTAAAATATTATAACTTTATATAATATATAAAAAACTTTAAAGATTAATAAATTTAAATTTATAAAAAATAATTTTTTTTTTATAAAATATTAGATTAAAAGATTTAAATAATTTTTTTAATATAATTTATTATATTAAATATTTTAAAAATAATATATTCTTTTATAATTTTATAAAAATATATATATAAAAATATAAGATAATAATAAAGATATATAATACTTAAATAAATAAAATTATAATTAAGATTAAAAAAATATTTAATAAATTTAAACTTATAAAAATATATATATTTAAAGATAATAAGTCCTATTTTTATAGTTTAAAAAATAAAAAAATAATTAATAAAGATAATCGGGACTTCTTGAATATATTAAATAAATAAAAAAATAAAGATTAAATAATAAAGTTAATTATAATTACTTAAGGATAAATAATTATTTATAAGGGATTAAATATAAAGGAATATGTCTTACTATATTTATTTTTAGTATTTTTAGTTAGTTTCAAGAGGGTCTTGTTATAGTAGCGTAAAGAGTATTACGTGATCATTAAAGCTTAGAATATAAGGACTGGTCCTTAATATAATTTATAAAAGAATTTTATACTTCTTTATTTATTAATTATAGTTTAGTCTTTTTTAGTTTTGAGCTTCTTTATTATTATTATATATTTATATTAAGCTATTGTTTTATGATTTTAAGATTATATAATTTTAAGCTATTTCTATAAGATTTTATTTATTATTATATTTTTTTCCTTATAATATTTATCGTTTTCGTGATTTAGTTTAATTAAAAATCTCTTGACTAAATTAGTTATAATGATTAATATAGTCAATATAATTAATATTTATATAAAAGGTCTTATAAATAATCTTAATTTATTTTTCTTAATATATTAACTAATGGATAAAAATTTTATACTAAAACTTAATAAAGTAAAAAACATTTATATTTTTATAATTAAAAATAAATTAAGATATAATTTTTATTATTTTTATAAAATTATAATTAATATTAAAGTATTAAAATATTTAATTATTAATTTTAGTTAGTTTTAAATATTATAATATATAAATTAAGATATTATTTTTAATAAAAGTATTAAAGATTAAATAATAATATAGTTTAGAATTAATTTTAGTTTTTTTATTAATTTCTTAAAAATAAAAATATTAATTAATTAAATAAAATTTTATATTATATTAATAAAGACTTTATTTTTTTTTAATTTATAAAATATAAATAAATTAAGAATATATTTTAATAATTTAATAAATTATATTATTATTTTTATTATTATTATATTAATTATATATTATTTTAGATATTTTTTTTTTTTAAAAATATTTTATTATATAGTTTTATTACTAAATTCTTTAATTATAATCTTTATTTCTTGACTAATATTAAATTATAATATCTTTATTATTATTTTAAATATTCTTTAATTAATAAACTTTAAAATATACTTAAATAAATAAATTATAATATTAATAAAAAATTACTTTAATTTTTTATTAAGTTCTATAAATATTATTAAAAGTATAATAAATTACTTAATTATTTTAAATTTAATCTAAAAAATAATATTAATTTTAATTATTTTATTATCGTTAATATTTTTTATATTTTTGATAAATTAATATTTTATATAATTAATAAAGAAATATATTATTAAGCTAATCAATAACTTTAAAATATTAACTTAATCTATACTTAAAATACTTTATATAAATACTAGATTAATATATATTTAGGATCTCTAGATTAATTTATTATAAATACCGGAAGATAATTTATAAGTAAAAAATTTATTTAATATATAAATATTATAAATATTAAAATCAAGATTATTTTTATAAAATCTTATAATTTTATAAATATTATTAAATATTATTATAACCCGATTTAATATATTTATTTAATTATTATAATCAAGATTTAGAATATTAATAAAAATATAATATTATAAATAATATTTAAGATTATTAATAATATTATAGAACTTAATAATATAATTCCTATATTTTTGATTTATGATATTTTATTTAAAATAATTAAATATAATATTTTATTATTAATTATTATTTAATATTTAATAATCTTAAAGAAAATAATAACTAAAATCCAGAAACTATAAATAAAGTACTAGATAACTAATGCCCTAAATATCTAAAATAAATTAAATATAACTAAAATCTATAAACTTATACTAAATTTAGACGTCTTAATATAATATAAAGAAAATATCAATTAATCTAATAATTAAAAAAGATTATATAAACTCTTGGTCATTAACGATAAATCCTATATATTTATTTTATTATATAATAATATAATATTTTACTTTATCTTTATTAAATCCTATTATAAACTACACGAGTTAATTAAAATTAAACTAAAATATATTATTTAAAATAATATAAAAAAGAATATAATTATTATAAATATTTTATTAATTATTTTTTTAAAGTATAATAAAGATTATTCTCGTAAATATTTTAATATTTTTATATTTTTATAAAATAATATTAAATATAAAAATTTCCGTTAAGCTAAAATAATAAATTTTTTTAATAAAGATATCTTTAAAATAATCCCAAAATATAAACTTTTATAAAAAATATATATATTTAATTCTTGTTTTATTAATAAAATAAAGAATAAAAATATAAATAATAAATATAAAAAGTCAAGACTTATTATTTAAACTTATAATAATAATTTTAAGTATATAATATTAATATAATTATTAATAATCTAATATATTAATTAATAAATTATTCTTAATATTATTATTATAATAATTAATATTATAGGCCTATATTTATAGAATATTTTATAAACTTATATTTAATTAATAATATTATTTAATTATAATTTCTTTATTAAATTATTTTAGGAACTTGTCCAATATTTAAATCTATAAAATAATTTAATTTTTAAGATTATAAAATTATTATATAATATTCCTAAAACTAGAAATTATTAATTTAAGACTTATTATTTTTATTATATTAAAGAATTAAATATAGAATAATTAATTTATAATTCTTATTTTTTTTTAAGTAATAAATTCTTTAGTATTATAAAATTTTAGACTAATAATATATTCTTTATTAAAGATAATATTTTTACTAAAAAAAAATAATTAAGATTAATAAAAACTTAATTCTTGACCAAGAATTAGGAATAATTTATTTTAAATTATAAATTAAAATTTAATAATAATATTATTTATATTAAAGACGTCTTAAACTTAATTATATTTATATAAATATAATAATATTAAAATTTAAAAATTATTAATAATAATAATATTATTATTATAAATAATAAAAATATTATATATAAAAATCTTAATATTAAGAATTAATATATTATCTAGCGCGTCAGGAAAATATATATTATATTTATTTATTAATCTAAAATATTATATAATTTTTTAGTTATTGCCTAATTTATTAATTTTATAAATAACAACGTTAAAGTATTAAATAAATATATTTAATAATAAATTTAAAATATCGCCAAAGAATTATATTTTATTAAACTTAATAAAATATTATTATAATTATTTTATTTTATAAATATTTTTTTTATAAATAATAAGAATTTTTTTTTCTAGATTAAATATATAATTATATTAATTAATAAAGTTAACCAGATAAATATATTTTATTAATTTTTAATTAAATATAAACGAGTTATTAAAAATATTCTAGTTTTTAAATTATATAAAATAATTTATAATTTTAATATAAGAATATTAATTATATTTATAATTAATAAAATATTAAAAATTAAACTCTTATTTATTATTTATATAAATTTAAAGTCATTATATAAATATTTTATTAAACTAAACATTATATAAAAAAAAATTTATAATTAATATTATATATTTATATTAGGCCTATAAATAATATAAGATTATAAAAATTAAATAAATTAAAAAGAATTTAAATCTTATTAATATAATAATAAAGTCTAAATTATTAAATATTTTAAAGAAATTAATTAATATAAATATTATATTATTAGACGTAAAGGAATAAATAAAACAAGAATAAATAATATAAGAACGGGTATATTATAATATTATAAAGAGGTATTTATGATTTTAGATTAAATTTTAAAATTTTTAATTATATTAAGGATTATACTAGACTTAATTAAATAATCTATATTTAATTAAATTTTTATATTATTTTTTATATTATTTTTAAAGTAATTTTAATATTAATAAAATTATTTATTATATATTTATTATATATAATTATATATATAGTAAACTATTTATATAAACTAGAACACTTGCGTATAAACTAGTACGCTCACGTGCACACGTGAGCAAGTGTATATAAACACTATAGCTAGTCCCGATTAAATATAGTTAACGAGCAGGAGACGGATATATTAATATCATTAATATCTTGCTCTCCTCCTTAATTAATCACCTATATATATACTTAGTATTCTCACGAAAATATAATGACTATTACACGTTATAGATAAATCAATAAAAATATATTAAAAATAAATATTTTATTAAATATTTTAAATTAAAAAATTATTATTTTAATTTAAATAATAATAAAATTAAAATCTTTAAAAATATTATAAAAATATTAAAAAATATAAAATTATTTATAAATAAAAAATTTATTAAAATAATTATAAATATTTTATTAAAAAATAATAATATTAATTTAAATAAAGTCGATATTAATAATATTTTTTAAAAATAATTAAAAATATTAATATTAAAAACTTAAAAAAAATTAAAATTTATAAATATTTTTAAAAATAAAATTATTAAAAAAATAAAGTTTTTAATTATAATAATAATTTTAAAAATATTTAAATATTATATATTTTATAAAAATATTTTATTAAATTATAAATTAATTAATAATAAATTAATTAATAATAAATTAATTAATAATAAATTAATTAATAATAAATTAAT
>Ga0302221_10000681_pt1 | contig 23854 bp, 26 predicted proteins | sample II_Palsa_E2_1_FD_193517 | JGI IMG/M metagenome (GOLD analysis project Ga0302221, IMG submission 193517) | Peat permafrost microbial communities from Stordalen Mire near Abisko, Sweden - II_Palsa_E2_1 | ecosystem: Environmental > Terrestrial > Soil > Palsa > Peat permafrost | place: Sweden... | reverse complement strand
TCAGGTAGAATTTAGGTTTGACCTTAAAGGCATTCTGGTTTTTGAGAAAACTGTTATAAGCGATTTTAGTCAGATCATCGTACTTGAAATCATAGACCATCATGGTGAATCCCTTCTCCAGGTGCTGTTTAATGACATGTTGTATTACAAACCAGGATTTACCACTACCAGGTGATCCGATAACTAAAACTGACCTGAATGGATTTATGATGTTGATCCAGCTTTTCCGGATTTTTCCTTGAAGGTTATATCGCGCTGGTAGGTTAATGGAAAATTCATTAACCAGTACCCGCTCCTCTTGAGGAAAGGTCTCATTTAGCTCATTAAAAATGTCTTTATGTAGGTGCAATTGAATATACCGGGAAAGGATCGTTCCTCCCGTCAAAACCAGCATAAACCCTACTCCTGTAACAATCATATAAATCGTGGCAACGAGCGCTACCCTACCATTTATCGACAAAACAATATGACTTAAAAAAAATAGTAAAAGACCCGCTACCAAGCAGGCCATAATCAAATATTTGCTAATTTTTTCATCTTTTTTTCCTTTGGCCCCCAGCAGAGAAATTATTAATAATCCTACCGACAACAGTTTTGAGTAAAAAATAGAATTAAACAACCCTGTCCGAGCAATATTTGTCAAAAAATGGTCTCCAATTTTGGCAGTCAGTTTCCAATCTTCAAAGGCTGGATAACAGTAGTAATAGAAATGCAGGATCAAAATGAGAATTCCTGCTAGCCTAGTAAAATCCAGTATCTTTCTAAGTCCCTGATCATTTTCCCCCGTTCCATTAGGCATATAATACTTTTTGCAAAATCTTATAAATTGAGTTTCCTTTTCTTCTTTTTCTTTCTCATCAGCTCGTACGGCATTCGGTTGAAATTTTTCTCAGTTCTTAGCAGGATTTCAAGCGTATCTCGGGCTTTTGAAACCGAATTTTCAGGTTGAGATTTATCTTTTTGATCCAAGGTATTTTTGAGATTTTCAGTGTCCTTTTTCGCAGGGATTTGCTTTTTCAGGAGATCGGTTCCGTAATGTTGTTTTCTTAATAACTTGCCTACTAGATTTTCTGTTTGGATCATGCGTTTGGCTATCCTTTCCTGGATGAACGCGGCGCTATAAGTCTTACCAATATCACTGCCTTTAAAGACGCATTTGGTTCGATGGTCAATAAAGCTGATCCCATAAATAAAGCCCTGGTCATTTCTGTGGACGATCCCGGTAACCTTCTCCTTTTCTAACCGTAATAGGAAATAGGCCATACTCAGGGGTCTATTCCTTAGCGTCCATTCAATAGCATTTTTCAATCTCTGCTTATCTGGTTCCCGCAACTGCTCATTTTGTTTGAATTTACTTTCCAGGTAGTCTAAGGTGGGCTTTGAGTAAATTGAGCTGGCTTTAATTGGCACTCCAACCCTATTTCCATCTGCATCTAGGATTCGGTAAGTAAGCCCTCTGTACCGATAGATTCTACCCTGTTCGCCTCCTCTGTCAGCCATAATATTATATTGCCTTAAGATCGAATTGAGTTCTGGCAGGGAGGTATATTTATACTTCTCAATAACGGCATCAAGTACATTGGTTATAGATCTTTTGGTTTCAGATTTCCCGTATTTTACCCGTTGCACTCTTACTGGCTCAATTCCTTGCACTTGCCTTGTATTTCTGCCATTTGCTTTAACCAGCCCATAGCTCATCTCGATCTCTTTTCTCGCCTTTTCTGATTGATTCTTGCCAATATTATAAGTATTAATTCTTTTACCATTATCTTGAATAGAAGTAGATACAATATGCATATGGGGGTGTCCGGCATCCTCATGTTTATAAACCAAGAAAGGTTGCTTGCCAAATCCTATTTTTCCCATGTAAACCGATGCGATCTCAGCTAGTTTTTCTTTGCTTAATTTCTCTGAAGGGTCAAAATTCAAGGATATATGGAGCGTATTTGTTTGGGCTCTCGTATTTAGTTCCATCAGGTTCTTAAAAGTATTTAGCTTTTGATAAAAATTCATGTCCTTTGCGTCTTGTAAAAAGTTGCCTGCGTATATACATTCGGCCTGTCCCTTTTGCACTTTGTTTTCATTGTAATTGAGGGTGCGAACTATTGAATGTGGGGAAGTTATTTTTGCGACCATATTTTATAGATTTCATTCATTCTCTGTTTGATTTCTTCCACCTTACTCATGTAGGATTGCTTGCTGTTTTCGCCGGTTAAAAGCCACCCTTTTATTTCCGGAATCCGGTCAAGGGTATGCAGCCGGTGGACGGCTTGATTAAAATTATTACCAATCGCGTTCAACTCATTTTTAAGTTGAATCATGACTGCCAAAATTTCATCTGCAGATTGGTTTCGATACTTAACGATCACAGGTTTTCTGAGCAGTACACTCCGGGCATATTCACTGATCCCATGGCTGCTACTGGAATTGCAAAACTCTTTTATTGCGGTATATTCCTTTGCATTAACCCTGAATTTTATCCATTGATTTCGGACATCTCCTTTTCCTTTCATTACAATTAATATTTCATGTTTTTTATAATAATGCCTTAATACCAGCTCCTCTCTAAGCCCCGAAACGAGCTCCGAGTGAAAGGGCAAAACCCAAACGTGACACGTTTGAACATCTCGCCGGGTGCGATGATAGGCAACCTGCGGCACGCATTGGCGTGCCAAACTTTTTGAACTTCTAAAAGCGTTAAAAGGTTGAAGATTGGATACGATAAATAATTATACGTGGGAGAATTGAGATATCTAACAATGAAAATGCAACAATGATACCCCATTAATCCTTCTTTAGGGAGGAATAATTGACATGCATTGCATGAGAATATTTTTGTGTTCTCTTCAATCTTTGCTTTGTTAAAAAAAACATATTTGCAGCATGAAATATTGTCAGATTGGATATATAAATTACCTCTCTTAAATAATACTCCCAGCTGTCTTTTATTTGAGACGTTTCCGATTTTTATTCGATAAATCCACTGATCAATTTTATGTATCATAAATACTGAATTTCTTTTCTTTTATTGATTTTGAAATATCAATTGTAAAATTAATTCGAGGGTATGAGATTATAAATACCTGTTCAAATTCTGTATAGGTATTGAATTGAATTAGTCGATAGTTTTGTATAAGCAAAAATCTTTTTTAAAACTTAAAATGTGTTATATGAGTAATGTAGTAAACACAAACAAATTAAAGATATATGAGACAGTGCTTAGCAGCCCGGGAATGAATGAAAAATGCAAGGTTAATTTGATGATCAGCCGGCAAAATATACTTTTACTTAGTCGGTTGATAGAAAATGGACTGACCTTAAATAAAGAAAACCCAGATGACATCATAAATCTCTTACCAAAAGAATCTCTTGAAGAATTTCAATCCGTTGTCCCTGAATTATTAAGAAAGGGAGGGCTAACGGAGCTTCATGAAAAGCTCAAAATGCTATAGGGTATTAAACCAAAAAGGATAAATCCGCTTGAAAGGTTAACAGTTGAAGTAAGGTCAGATTGTCGGGTGCTCACATTTTATGAACTCGCCGATGGTCAATGGGTACTTTTTAAAGATCTCCCTACGGATAACAACAAGACAACCAATAGCATATATTTTGAGAATATTCCATTAGTAAATATAAGGGAGGGAAAAGATACAAATTCTCTGATCTATTTCAAGAAGGATATGACTGGGTCTCCGATGACAGCTATAAATATTTCGGGAGGTGGGTTGAAGAGGCGATTTATTTAGTAGGTAGATAATCAAAATAATAATTCAATGAGGTACAGAGGATTTAAATTGAAAAGCTTTGTTTTTAACAATAAGGGATTTAAGAAAAAGATAATAACATTGAGAAAATTATTTTGGCCAAAATTATAATCGGAAAAACGATTTGTTCTGAAAATTAGAACGAATAGTCCCAATTTATTCAATCGCTTTTCTATTCAGAATCTTATACATATTTATATATATATTATAATTTTATGCAATTAATTCCCCTTTACCAGGCTAATTTTCCTTCATGTCATACTTAGATGGGTATAAATTTTTTTAGTCGATTTATTCTGCCCTCAAGATGTATAGAGGATTGTTCCATAAAATAAGACAATTCATTATATGTTTAAAATGCTAATTGACACTTGCGTCTGGTTGGATTTGGCAAAGGACATTCATCAACAACCTCTCCTCACTACGATTGAGGAATTGGTTAAGCAAAAGCAGATAACCCTAATTGTTCCACGTACTATTCTTGATGAGTTTCAACGTAATAAGGCCCGAATTGTGGAAGATGGCAGTCGAAGTCTTTCGAACGTTTTCAAACGAGTAAAGGAGGCCGTAAATAAATTTGGCGACCCAAAAATGAAACAAGCTGTGATGGAACAGTTAAATGACGTAGATCATAAAATTCCTCTACTCGGTGAATCCATAATAGAATCGGTTACAAGAATTGAGAAGTTATTGACTGGATCGACCATTACTGAGTTATCGGATAATGTGAAGTTGAGGGCAGCTCAGAGAGCAATTGACGGAAAGGCTCCCTTTCATTTGCAGAAAAATAGTATTAATGATGCGATACTCATTGAAACATACTCGGATTTTCTGCAAGGAGACAATCCTGGACGCCTTCGATTTGCTTTCGTAACCCACAACATAAAAGACTTCAGTGATAAACATGGGAATAACAAAAATCCTCATCCTGATATTGCTTCTTGCTTTTCTAAAATACGGTCACTCTACTTTATAAATCTAGCTGAAGCTGTGCATAGAGTAAAACCAGAACTAGTATCAGAAATGATGATTGAAGAAGGCTGGTTTAATGAACCAAGAGGTTTAACTGAAATTGCCGCGGCAGAAAATGAAATATTTGAAAAGGTATGGTATGATAGACATCAGATTTTACTGGATCTCATTAAGTCAGGCAAACATAAAATTGTGGAGACTTCCAGTGGAGAATATATACCTAATACAACGACAAAAGAAATTATGGATCGCGCAAAAGAAGTGGCTAAAAATGTTGAAGAAACACATGGCTTAGATAATCTTGGCCCATGGGATGATTTTCATTGGGGCATGTTAAATGGCAAACTATCAACTCTCCGCTGGGTCTTAGGAGACGAATGGGACAACCTTGATTCATAAGCCACAAACTAGGAATTATTTTACATTTTGTAATTGGCTGTAAGAAATTCAACCTTCCTAACAGATCGCTTCTGCGTGGAAACTATATCCCGAAATCGTGGTAAACACTGTCCGAAATATCCAACATTACGCCTAATGAATATGCAAAGAAGGCTGTTAATAGTGGAAAACCCCGCCTGGTCTCACCACAATTAAGAACCATAATAGTAGAAAATAGGTTTGAAAAAAATGTGTAGCTTACATTCTGATTAAAGTTATTTGAATCATTTTTTCTGAGGGTGAAAATTCGGGTACCCAATTTTTTCTACGAGCTTAGTGCTTTGATTATCAATTAATAGAGTAAAGGGTACAATTCCCTCTCTCTCCGCATGTAAATATATAATAACCTTAAATACAATTACTTATATATAATTATTATACGTACGTGTAAAATTGGGTGCAATTACTCAAGGGTTATTTGCCTATACCTACCTTTATACCCAACACACCTTTCCCTTCTCTATTTGAAAATTCTCCATCCCTGAAACAATAACAATTTTTAACTTAAACTAATGAGAAACAATGACCCCTGAGCAAACCGAAATATTGAAATCATTCAATTTAGAATTTGAAAAATTTGACAGAATTATTTCTCATCCTGATTACTTATATAAAGATCAGCTAGGTGATCTCTCAATGCGATCTCAGCTTGAACCAATTATTAAAACTATTATTGACAAATTCCGGAAAGCTAAATCTGTTGTCAATGATTTGCCTCATGAAACCATTAAAGAGCTTGCCATACTGCTGAACGAAACCAATAACTTTATTATTGACTTAGGAAACCAAAATGAAGATCAATATGTGAGCAATAGATTTGAGATGTCTACTGCTTTTATGGAAAAACGCAACAAACTTTTAACGATATGGGAAAAGGTGGCCGGATTGTATTTGGAAAGCACAATGAAAAATTGGGAACAAACCGAAAACGAACTTAAGGCTCTGAAAGAGAAAAGTGCAGCGGATGCAGACCAAATCCAAATTCTTAGAAGAGACCTCGAAGCCCAATTAAAATCATTCGACGAAAGGTATAAAGAAATCTACTCTAAAGCGGAACTTGGTAAGCAAGAGAGAAGATTTATGAGAACTGCGGATTATAGTAATAATCAAGCAAAGTTTTGGATGTGGGTAATAGCGGGGTTAGCCATAACACTCATAATTTTATGCATTATTTTTATTTCAGCTTGTTGGATAGAACTTTCTTGTGTATTTAAAAATACTGTAGTTGAAAAAGAACAACAAAAATGGCTCTTAGTTTACGAGATTATCAGAAAATCTTTTCTAAGACTTTTAATTCTATCATTAATAATATACTTAATTAAATTCTCGGTAAAAAATTATAACGCACTAAAACATAATTTCGTAATCAACCGACACAAAGAAGATTCATTGGACGCTGTATTGAACCTGATGTATAATCTTCCAGAAGGTGTCGGAAGAGATGAGGTTATTAATACAGCTAGCAGAGAAATTTTTACACAACATAAAACGGGGTTCCTTCAAAAGGAAGATGATCTTATAAGCATTTCCTTATTGGACAAAATATTATCGTTTGCCAGTATTAAAGGAAAAGGGAAAGAATAATAATGAGAATGTAATATGGGAAAGGTCACCTATTTACTTGGCGCCGGCGCAAGCTTCAATTGTCTCCCGCTTGTAAATGGCATACCGGCAGCCATCGATAAACTCCGTCAGGATATTGTTCATTTAGTTCTTGATTCAACGGTATATTTCTCAGATATAAGCACTCATACTATTAGCGAAGGAAGGGAATATTTTAGGATAGAGTGCGAAAAGATCCAAAAAGCCGTACAGGTTCAATCAAGTATTGATACTTACGCCAAAAAATTATCTATAACAAAAGAAAGAAGAGATCTATTAGCTCTCAAAGTCGTTCTGAGTTGTTTATTTATATATCTGCAATGTGAAAATCTAGGTGATTACCGTTACGATGCTTTTTTTGCCTCAATTCTTAAAAATGATTCTTGCGATTTCAATAACGACATAAGGATACTTTCTTGGAATTATGATTTTCAACTCGAAAAAGCATATAGTCGATATTCTCTGCATAATGAACTGAAAGTAAATCAGGAACTTTTGCATGTTTATCCAGACGGACGCAAAGTCGAAAATTATCAGGACCGGTTTTCCATATTTAAAATGAATGGAACAACATCTTTTATTGATAATCGCTCCCCTGACAAAAATGATGATATTATTAAAACATTTGACTTTAGTGATAAGGATGGATTATTGAAAGTATGTATCTGGTACTATATAGCAGCTGTCTTGCGCATTGAGGAGAATTTAATTACTCCCATGTTAACATTTTCTTGGGAATCGTTTCCAGTTTCCGGACCGCGTAACATTATACATACGGCCAACCAGGCAATTGCGGCATCTGATGCAGTAGTTGTAATTGGCTACTCTTTCCCATTCTTTAATAGGACAATTGACAAAATATTAATGGCATCAGCGTGCCAGTCCTTTGATACCAAAATTTATGTCCAGGATATCCACGCGGATCACATAATAAGTAAATTAGGATCCATATTGCCTTCTCAATATCCAAAAAATTTAATGACGCCTGTGGAAGCCTATATTTCAAAGGATCCCAATGCGGCAAAGGACCAATTTTTTTTACCTCCTGAACTTTAAGAGTCAACTTTATGCCATCTGAACCAAGCCCAATTAACGATCAAGATCTTGAGAAAATATTGAATACTAGGGTTAGTGGAACGCCACAACCTAATCCAAAAATGATAACGGATAGAATTGTGAAAGCCTATTATTTAACTAAGGAAAGTGGACAGGATAAATTCCTTTTAGGTGAGCAAGAAATTTCCATTATCGGCAAAACTCTTGATGAACTCCAAAGTGAAAGCCGGGCAAAGGACAGACAGCTGATGGCACTAATAACTGCACAAAAGATTTTTGAGCTTATACGGCTCAGGATTCTCAACGATGTTGTGACGATAGTAAAAACAAAACACGAACTCGTCACTAGCGACAATCCGGTAAAGTTCAGGGGGGAGAACAGAAATCAAAGACCGATTCCAATGGATCCTACTAATACACTCTCAATCCCAATTGATAAAAACCATCTTTTACAGCTTCGACCATGGGGCCACGAACTCGATCGCACAATGCTTGGTAGAATGTCAGAGTTTTCATTCGTTTCTGCCTTGACTGCTGAATGCAATAATCAATTCCAATACGGTCAAACTGGTCGGTTTCTACTCGGTACAGAAACTGGAATCAAGAATTTCCAACCTGATCTAAGCGGTGAAACATTCAAGAAATTATTGCGAGAGAAGTGCCGTTTTCTTTTATAACGCAAAAATCATCGTAGAACTTTCTAAGTTTTTCTGATATTCCTTTCATTTCATCTGCACTGATCCAAACTATCTCAGTTGTATCATGTTCAAATAATGGCGTACCTTTTTCAATATCAGCAATGGCGAATACGCCGATTCCATGAATACTAGATACTCCTAGCCGTGTAAATACTTTGTCGTGTGGCCGCATAACTATGTTTTTATTTTGTATTTGTCATAAATTAATGACTTAAAGGTTAGATGTGCGAAAATCCCTGCAAGTTTGAATAAATTTAGCCAGACGGATTTGAGAATCCTATTGGATATTGCTATTTGAGAGGCTTAATTCTCTAATTATTGGCAACTACTAAAATCACAAGTCCCAGGATCAAAAAAGCAGCCAGTGAATTAGGGGCCGGTTTTGTAGGTATTGAATAAAGGGTATTTTGATCAGGGATGGTTTTTGCTTGGTGCATGGCAACAGCAAAGGGAATTTGCAAATCACCTTCTTTATGTACTATACGAGGTGCCTGTAAAGAGCCTCTTGTTTGTAGCTCATATCGAACGTCAGTGAGTAACTGTTCAACAGCTCCAGCAAATGTCCTACAAGCATCTATAATAATAAGTTGACACGGGCAACGGCTCAAGAAATAAGTATCTGAAACTGGGCAATTTTGAAGGCAAAGCATTCGCTTGCCAGTTGGGTCTGTATATCCATGCCCCGAATAATATATGACCTGGTATTTAGCCTGGGTATTGTGGAAATCGAATAACTCGGTTAATTTGGGGTTAACTAATGTCTTGATTTCTGCTGGGTAGAATTTTCCTCCTCTTTCTGACATCAGAAATCCTTTCATATTCGAAAGGTCTTCTCTAACCCCTTTCAAATAACTCTCCTCTTTTCCGGGACATCCAATTAATAAAACTTGCCTTTTGGCCGACATTGTAATCCATTGATTTATTCAAATTTAATTAATTTCTAGTGAGTGCAATAGCTACAGGCTACTTTCTTGATAAAATTAATCCTGAACTCCTTTCTCCATAAATTGGATGCCAAATTTGCCTGGTTAATTAATTTTGAGGAAGGATTCAATGAAATTCGAAGAACCTTAACTGTTTTCCATGAATCGTTTTGTAGGGTTAAGGTTATGTAGAGATAGTGCTCGTTTAAAAGGAATGGCTGCCGAAAAGCCCGGGGGGCTATTGAATCATTATAAAAAACTTCGACTAAATCTGTCTTTTGACGGTATCCAAGTGCATTTTTCACGGTGTCAAAATACCGTGTTTTCTCGGGTTGCACCCTTCAATTTCTTCAATTAATTTCATTTGCTTATAAAAAGACGCAGGTATAACCGAAAACAAAACCGAAATTTGATCGAGTATCAGTTGCAAGTCATCATGCTAGCAATAACTAGCCAATGAACAGGAAGCTGCTTATCCTATTGCTACTTTCAACCTTATGCCATCATGAAAAGAAACGGCACAATGACTGTAACTATTTATTACCGGGGAAATATGACCTGTTGCCTCACTCCTGTTGATAGAAATACTTTCTTTTACCTGTACAATTCTACTAAACCTTTCCGCTAAAAATTTCGCAGTTTCACCCATGACTTGTCCGGAGATAATATTTCCCACAATGTTCATAATAACAGCCGCCTGATCGCCCCCATAGTCTTTACGGAATTGGCTAAAGTCTTGCATTCCCAGGCAGGTTGCTACTTTATTCGAACGGGCTGTAGCAATCAGGCTGTCAATTCCTTTTAAAAATACGGTCGGCAGTTCATCAAATATTAAGCTGCATTTCTGTTGGTTTTTTCTATTTACGAGCTTAATCAAACGGTTAATATACGCACGAATCGCGATCTGCAAATTAATCTTCAAGAACTACTCAAACTTATATCCAAGTTACTATTTATTTTCCTTTCATATGCACCTGCAAAAAATAAATGGGCTTTGAAAGTATATTGATTAAAAATGATTCAGAATGCTCCAGGCGAATCAAAAGGTAATTTATTAAACCATCTATTTTATACCTGATGTCGCATCTTGATATGATTTAAAGCGTTTTAGTTTTCTTGAATCCAACTAGTCTTTATTAAACACCTCCATTCTGTATTTTTTCTATGGGTTTTTACTATACTGAAGTCTTTTGATTATCAAATGACAGTACCAATTATTTATTGAAAGTTTCGAATAGGAAATTTATTTATCTAGTAAAAACCGATGGCATTGTCGTAGTTGTACGAACCTTTCGTCCGGAAATGTGTGAATACTATAATTAATATCTATGGATGTATAACATTTACTAACGCGATAGCACTCACCTTTGTATTGTGTTAGATGACAATGAAAATCGCAAATAACTATTAAAAACAACCGGGTTATGAGAGAATTGGCGGCGCAAGACATAAACTTAAAAGAATTATTGAGAGTCTTGTCTGCAATAGATAACACGCATTATTCCTTTGAATAACGGTTCGTTTTTTAGTTAAAGAAAAGCCCTGAAAAAACAGGGCTTTTCATTTTGTCGAGTTCCCGCACCCCCTCGAATCAATCTTCAAAATGTTCAAATATGGCCATTAAACTTCTTTCAAATACTATTGCCATTAAGAAAGCTGTTGATGGCAACGGCTATTCTGGTAAACCAATCACGGAGACCATTTCTAATGGCTTTTTTAGAGTTAACCGCGAATGGACGGTACTATATTGGAACATGGCAGCGGAGAAAATATTAGGGATTTCGGCCAGGGATATCGTTGGAAAAAATCTATGGGATAAATCCTCGAGTGTACTACCATTGGACTTTTGCGCGGTCTACCACAAAGCATTCCTTAAAAACATTCCAATTCATTTTGAAGAATATTGGGGGGAAATGGGAGCTTGGTTTGACGTCGTCGCCTATCATTGTGACGACACCTTATCTATTTCTTTTAAGAGCGGTATGGATCGGACGCATCCGCCATTTCCGGAGGAGCAACTCAAGACGCTGACTGAACTTTATCGATTTGTGACAGAGGTTACCAACGATTGTCTTTGGGAGTGGAACCTCCAGACAAAAGAACAATTCTGGATAGACGGTGGTCATAAAAGGGTTTTTGGCTTTCAGATGGAGAATGCGCTTGTGCCGCAAAGTTTTTGGGAAGATCGCCTTCACTCGGATGATAAAGTACGGGTATTGGCAAAATTAAATCGTTTGATTGCTGACGGATCCAGTCCTGTTTGGGAAGATGAATATCGCTTTAAAAAGGCTAGTGGCGATTACGCAAGCGTTCAGGATCGTGGGTATATTATTTTTGACCAAGACAAGGCAGCCTCCAGGATGATCGGAGCGACCCAGGATATTACAGCCAGGAAATTACTCGAAATTAAATTGGTTCAGGAAGGAGTAACAAAGCAAAAGGAAATCAGCACAGCAGTGTTGAAGGCTCAGCAGGGAGAACGAGAAGATATTGGGAAAGAACTTCACGATAATCTTAATCAAATTCTGGTTGCAACTAAGCTGTATATAGAAATGGCAAGAACACATAAAGGGAAAAAAGATGAATATCTTAAAAAATCTTCGGGTTACATCATGGATGTTATTGAGGAGCTGAGGAAAATCTCCAAAGTATTGGTAACGCCCGATATGAACATGGGCCTGATTGAGAGCATTCAAAACCTGGTAGCCGATTTAAACGCAGTGCATCCAATGATCACTAAGTTTCATCATGAAGGCTTCGGAGAAGCAGATCTGAATGAAAAAATGCAACTTGATATATATAGAATTGTGCAAGAACAATTGACTAACATTTTGAAACATGCAAAAGCGATCAGCACTACCATTAGTTTAACTAAAGAGGTACATGAAATTATATTGCTTATTTCAGATAATGGGAAAGGGTGCGATATCTTGAAGGAAACAAATGGAGTGGGCATTGTAAATATTAAGAGTAGAGCGAAAATACATGGTGGAAGTGTTGAAATTGTGTCAAAACCCGAAGAAGGGTATGAATTGAAAGTGGTATTGCCTTTGAAAAGCAATTTTAAATAATTTAATAATTAAACATGGAACATGATTTTAAAGGCAAAACAGTACTTGTGACAGGTGCAGGATGGGGAGTAGGAGCTGCAGTCGCGTTATTATTTGCTTCCTATGGAGCAAAAGTGATTGTAGCGGACACCAGCGAGAAAGGAGGTAAGAATTTGGCAGGTAAAATAAGAGGCCAAAATGGAGAAGCCACTTTTATAAGAATAGATGTGAGCAGTCCGTCAGAATGTGATAAACTAATTAAGAGAACGATCGAAACTTATGGCAGCATCGATATTGCTTGCAATAATTCAGCAATATTCACAGAACGCGCGCATTCTCTATACAAAGACATAAATGCAGTAGGTAATGAGATGAGCCTAGACGTGAATAGTCTGTTTTATTGTATGAAGTATGAAGTCGAAGCAATGCAAAAGCAGGGTGCTGGTGTTATTATAAATATGGCTTTTGAAGTGGGAGCAAATGGCTTGACTTCATTTGACCCATCAATAGCCGTAAAATATGGCATAGATGAATCGACGCAAAATATTCCAGCGGAGTTTTCAGTCGGAGGTATCCGTGTAATTGCCATTACCCAAGACATTATTAATAAAGCCTTATTACAGGGAATTAGGTTAACAAAAAGGGGAATGCTGTTAAAATTATCAGCTATGGCCAGAGTAGCAAAGATGGAAAAGGTAGCCTCATTAGTAGTGTGGTTGAGTTCCGACAAGACCACTTTTTTATTACCTAGTGACAAGTCATCAGTCGTTTCCTGGGCATGTGCGCAGAACTGAGAGATTTGAAGATGCCATTTGGGGAACAAAAGAAATGAATTTATTAGCATTGCTGGGGTTCACTTTTTGGAATTTTAGCTTGGTATGAATACTTAAGACAAGTGGCTCGATAAAGATGCGTTCATTTTCCCAGGAAGCGTTACACTTTTCTAGGAATTGGTTACACAATTCACAGTTTAGGGCAGCTTTTTATCCGTGGTTTTAAGATTGATCAAAATCATTTTAAACCGGCCGTTTGGCTTGATAGAATTGGATGATCCACTTGGTATGAGGATACCTTGCCCCGAGTCCACTAAATTGGACACTTTGTCAATAACAATTTCTGCATCGCCTTCAATGACTTGGGCAAAACTGTCAAAGGGAGAGGTCTTCTCGGTCAAGCCTTCTCCTTTGTCAAAAGCCATGACACTAATATTTCCAGATAATTTTTTGACAATTGTTTTGACTACCACCGAATCGAGCACGTAATTGACGAGCCCTGCAATGAAATGAGGTTTAGATTTTTCAAGTTCGGTCTTATTTTCCATGAGTTCACTTGTTTATTACTCTTTAAAATGAAAAGCCCCACGCTGCTGGGGGCTTTTCTCTGACTATAATGGAAGGGTTCTATAATGAAGCGGCAGATCTTGCCAATTTTGCTGCAATTCATTGAGACGTGTTTTTTTATTCACATCATTTAGAATTTCATATTAAAAGCTATACAAAGGTGGGCAGTTTTATGTTAGGAAGTGTTACACAAGTATGATAATAAGTTGTATCATTCCCACATTTTCAATTTTGAAATTAACCACCAAATCTCATTTATTATTCAGAATGGAGCTTCTGATTTCCTTAAGTCCTTTGAAATGGGAAGGAGTTAATGCTGTAATTTTCTTAAACTGCGTTGAAAGATGCGCCACGCTGCTATAATTCATTATGTTGGCAATTTCTGTAAGAGTGAGTTGATCATAAACAAGTAGTTCCTTTACTCTTTCGATTTTATGTGTAATAAAATATCTCTCAAGGGTAATACCCTCCACTTCGGAAAATAGCTTAGAAAGATATCCATATTCATGATTCATTTTTTCACTTAAGTAAATGGAAAAAGTCTTTGTTAACGGCTCCGTAGAATAATGCACCAATTCCACAATGATGGCTTTAATTTTTTGAATCAGGATGGCTTTCGGATCATCCATCAATTCAAGGCCGGATCTTCGTAAAGCTATTCTGAAATATTCCTGTTGCTCCTCGGTTATATCTCCAATAATGTTCGCTTCGCCCAATTCTACTGTTACATAGTTTAGCCCAAGCTTTTCCAATTCACTTTTCACAACCATTTTACAGCGAATGCAAACCATATTTTTAATAAATAGTTTCATTTATTTTAGGGTTGGGGCACATAATGTGCTCTCTACACTCATAAATTAAATTCAGAAAATTCTGTTTTCCGTCAAGGTTGATCCAAACGAGTGAAAGTTACCTGTATATCTCCCTAGCATTTAACCAGAACATAAAACTATATCTATTCTAAAAGGTAAGAATGTCTGTAAACGTTTACCGAAATTCTATATATAATCGAACCATATGACAATAAAGTTTCGCACAGGGTGTGCATAGTCAATGCTGCAATCATAACCAATGTTATGGAACCAAATCAAAGTTCTTTACAGCTTAGCGAAGGTAGGCTTACTTACCAGAACCTGATTAAAAGAAAATAACCATGAGAAAGAAAATTATTTCCTTTTTGACGGCAACGAATCAAACCTTTGGAGATTTCGCTGCAAACTGTCTAATACTTGCACTTGCTTTTGCAATATTTTGTTTGTCTCTTGTATTTGTGGGACTGATAATTTATCGGATTTCAAAAGGGGAGCTATAATGGACATAAACGAAAATAGTGCAGCTAGCCCGGCGATAACTAACGTAACCTTATTCGTTTTTACTACTGACTGATTTACCTGCTCTATACTATTCCTTAACTCTACCTCTTCCAATTCCTTCTTACCTCTCGCATTTATACGTGCTCGAAGAGGTATATTATCAAGAGTTCCTAAAACTAAATTTGGATTATTTTCGTCAGAACTTTCATTTCTTAAACTGTTGTAAATCCCAAAAACCTTATCAATGCTTTTGTCAAATTCTGTCTTAGATTCAATAAATTTTTTACCTAATATCATCCAATCTCCTTCTAATCGTATAACATTATAGGTAGGATTTAATGACATGTCTTCTAACATAAAAGATAAATCTATTAATGTTATATCCCCCATATTCGTTTTTAAAAATTGATTTAAAGGCTTTGGATTGTGAGAATCAGATAAAAATTTAAGTATTTCAATTCTCAAATTCATTTTTATTATGAAGTTAGAATAAAAAAAACCATGAAATTTGTGAATATGCAGAAGAAAAAAGCAACTAAACCAGTGGTCAAAAAAGAGATTGTTGTCAAAACAAACTTGACCTTTGAAGAATTAATGAAAAAAGCCCTTAATACTCCATTGACACAGAAAAAAAAGGAGAAGAATAAAAAATGACAAGACTAGTTCTTTGACATACTATTTTACAGAATCTTCAACGGGGACACCTTGTCCTATTACGTAATTTCTAAAATAGTCATAGTACCTTTTAGCATCAATGTGATCACCCTTCATTAACGCTTGGAAAGTATCAAAATCAGTAAATCCAGAATATCGTGAAGTCCATGAATATTCGAACAGTTGATCATAGCTTTCAAAAGCCTTTTTGCTAATCATCATTGTTCTATTTGGATTTCGAGGGTTTATGTTCCACATAATTTCGTGGTGTCTATCACCTATTTCGACATTCCAATGATCAGATAGTGCTTTTAATAAATGATACGCTCCATAGAACAATGAAGTGATTTTCCAATCGAAATACTGTTCACTATAACTTGAACATAAGGACGAATGAAACCTTTCATTATGTCTTGCTTGTTCAAGATTTTCCGTCATGTATTTTCGAGAAGCATTTCTTTTACTGGAATCTTATGCTCTAACTCGTAGGGAACAATTTGAAAATAGATTGGGAATACCTCGCCAAGTTGAGTATTTTTATATTCTCTAAGAATATCGAAAATCTCACTTCTATTTTCATGAGTATCTTCTTTTAAGATTATAGAAAAATGCAGCTCATTCTGATTTGTGTCGGTTCTAAATGCTTTTAAAACAATACTCTTTTTCAGATCGAATATTTTCTTAAAATACGAACTGATGTAGGATGTAATGTTTTTGTCAATATCAGCCCTAACCTTCAAAAGGGAGGTCATTGGGTCTTTAACTGCCTGCTTTATGGAAGCCGTCAAATCCGTATCAACTCCAAGAACAATCATATCTTTACTAAGATCAATCTTTCTGCTCATTTCGAAAACAAATCCTTCTAACACCTTGAGCATATAAAAAATTGTTTGATCGGGAGAAGGCTGATTCCCAGGAACACTATCAATATTTGTATTTGGATTGGACATTTTTGTGTGCTGAATATTTAAAAAATTTGCTCTTAAAATTCAGTTAGCCCGGCTTTCAGGTTTAGCTGGAGGTTGATTATAACGCTAAATTAAGGACAATAGACATACCAAGATAGGCCCATTTAATGATTTTTTATTGAAAAAAAAATTTTTTATCCACCCATTTATTAACAAATTTGCCGACACCTCTCGTATCTAACTGAATAACAATTGATTACGAAAACGCCCCTAATTTTGTGACAAATATCAAAAATATATGGAAGAAATATTAGAAAAACTCAAAATTATCGAAGACGAGATAGCAAATGTAAAAACAAGAATCAATGACGTTGGGAGAGATACTGCCGAGAATTTTACAATTCTGAAAAAATTCTTAATGTCTCAAATTGAAGATGCAAAGCAGGAAATATTAAAAAAAATTGAGGGTAAAAAATAATTCTATGAAAAAAACAATTCTACTAATTCTGCTGACTTCATTTTTTATTGGTTGTGCGGGTCCCAGTAAAATAATGAGTTCTTGGGTTGGTAAAACAAAGGCGGACCTTTATCAAAGTTGGGGACCTCCTGGGAGAGTAACGGATGATGGCCAGGGTGGCGAAATTCTAATTTATTCGGCAACTGTAAATATGGGTCAAACTCCCGGCCAGGTATATAACAATGGGAATGGAGGTGTAAATTATACTGCTCCCCAGAGTAATTATTACAGCAAAACAAGGATGTTCTATGTAAATTCTAATGGGGTTATTTATTCTTGGAGATGGCAGGGATTATAATAAATTGCTAAATGTTTGATCTTACAGACAGAGTTATACCGGTTAAATTAACAAATCATTTTACTAATCTGTCGTTAGAATCAAGAGCGCTTATTGATACCGGCGCATCGAATTGTGTAGTTCCAGTAAACTTGCTTAGAAAACTAGAATGCACTCCAATCGGTAATTCTCTAGTTCATACTTCATCAGGCACAAGTTTCGTAGATATATTTTTAGTAGAATTACAAATAAAAAATAAAGTTTATAACGTTAATGTTTGTGGTATAGATTCAATTGATTTTGTCATAATTGGGTGGGATGTCATTTCAACTAATAAGATTCTCCCCAATCTTATGGAGACCATTTTTGACCAGACTATTTCCTTTCTTAAAATAATTCCTGAATTAAAAAAAACATCAGTATTAATATTAGGTCAGGATTCAACTGAAATCGTGCGATTACACGAGATAAAAGATTCTATTAAATGTTTGGGATATGAAGGAATAATAGTAAAGGAAATCACCGATATAAATATTCAATCAATAGAAGAGAAAGTAAATATGTTAGGTAGCCTATCTAGATTCATTATCTGCGATAACAGTATCCCATCCGGGCATATTGATGAACTAAAAATTTGCACTATTAATAGATTTATTACAGCCGTTATCCAGGAAAGTGGCAAAGGTGGATCATGGATGCAAGCAGACTATCAATTTGATTTTAATTTCATAAAATCATTCAATTATGAGAATATCCATTTCATAAAGACTTTGATGCCAGAAGTTATTGACTGGGCGGAAAAGCAATTAAAAACAAGAGAGATGAATCTCAATAGCCTATATAATTGGAGATTAATTACATAGTAGGTCGGACTATGCTAAAATCATAAGAATTTCATATTCCGTACAATATTTAGTATATTAGTGTACCTTTGCCATCTCCAAAAAAGGCACATTTTATGATTGAGCGCGAATTTCAATATTATTTAGCTCATCAAGACGAACTGGTAAAAAAATTCAACGGAAAATATTTGGTAATCAAAGATGAAAAAGTAGATGCTTTTGATACCAAAGAAGACGCCTATTTCGAAGGCCAAAAAAAATACGAATTAGGTACATTCCTGATCCAGCACTGTACTCCGGGCAACTTGAGCTATACCAGCACGTTTTATAGTCAGAATGTTGCATTTACCTAATTCTCATATATGTCTCATCAATGTTTAACCCTAAAATTTGTAGGTAAGTCTCCAGTATTACACACTCCAATTGGAATGTCTATCCCGGCAATCCCTCAGACAGTAGCCCCTACTCATCAATTAAGATGTATTTGGGACACGGGCTGTTCTGTAACAACAATAACCCAAAATGTCGTTAACGCTCTTGGATTAAAGGAGACTGGAGGAACTTATGTTAATACAGCTAGTGAGACAAACAAATTCACCAAAACCTATTGTAAATTCCGGTGAACTTGACCCTGGTGTTCCGGGCGATGTTGACCCCCCTCATGGGTCATTGAAGAACAGTAATACAAAGAGCGGGTTGTTGCTATTCAAAAATATTTATCTTAATTGATTTTCCATTCATTTTTTTCTTCTTAAAGATTCTCCTTTTAGTTCTACCCGGTGAGCGCTGGCTGTCAATCTGTCCATAATGGCATCGGCGACTGTAGGTTCATGGATGTATTCATGCCATGCGCTTACGGGTAATTGAGAGGTTACAAGCGTTGAGCGTTTTCCCTGGCGTTCTTCGAGTATTTGGAGTAATGCGAGTTTTACATCTTGCTGCATGGGCTGAAGACCAAAGTCATCCAGGATGATCAGTGCCTGACGTTCCAGGTGGTTTAGTAATTTAATATAGGAGCCATCCAGCTTAGCGAGTGTAATTTTTTCAATGAACCGGTTCATACTGAAGTAAGTTGTTTTCTTTCCCATCTGGCAGGCCTGATATCCAAGAGCACATGCCAGGTAACTTTTGCCGCAACCTGTGGCGCCGGTGATAAGTATGTTTTCTCCCTGTTTCAGGTATTGGCCTTCCATTAATGTGGCTAGTTGCTGCTTGGTTAAGTTCCGCGTAGCGGAACATTGGATTTGTTCAGGGATTGCACTGAGCCTTAGTTTAGCAAGCTTTAGATAGTAGGTAGTCTTCTCCTGACTGCGGGCAAGTTGTTCTGATTGTATAAGCTGGGCGATGAACTCATGTGCATCGAGCTGTTGATGGATGGGCAGTTCCAGTTGCTGACTATAAGTGAGCGCCATACCGGAGAACCTGAGTTCTTTCATTTGTTCAAGTGTCGCATTTGTGTTCATGATGGTTGATTTAATAATTAGTGATAATGTTGAGGTCCCCGGATATTGTCGTGTGTAGGCAAAGGCTTTTGGATTTGCGTACGGATTTGTTTGTCCATGCCCGCGGCAAGGATATTTTTGATCATGGTATAGTTAATGCGCATGCCCGTCAGGGCCAGGGCACAAGCGGACTCAAGCCTTTGACAGCCATAGCGTTTTTCAAACATCAGCATACCGAAGCAGGCCTTATAGTTTTGCTCCATATAAATACTGTTGCTCAATATTTGTTCAGCTACTGCGGCTGTGCTGCTTCCGATACGCTTGGCTTTGGTGATTAACTCCTCCCTTGACCAACCTTTAGAAGCTTGGGCCTGCTGGTGATTTAAGGGCATGTGTTCCTCAATGGTGTTATAACCACGTCCAGGGAGGCGTCTATGTATGGCAATGCGCTGGTGATCCAGGTAGACTTCCACTGTTTTGGTATCATACCACACTTTTACCTTCTCGCCCACATACTTCCAGGGAACGCTATAATACAATCCATCCTCTCTGAGTTGTATATGGTAGTTGCGTTGCACGGTCAGTATTACACACTTCTTTAACAGACAGGGAGTAGTGGGAAGTTCGCCAAGCAGAGGCCGCTCCTGCTGGTCAAAAAGATCTCTTCTGCTAAAAGAAGATCCTTTATACTTGCGTAGGTTGAGCAGGTCGATCTGGATACGGAAGTAATGGTTGATCTCGGGTAGTGATGTGAAGATGCGGTGACGTAAAGGAGCATATACATATTTGTAAACCAAGTTTACGGCTTTTTCTACCATGGCCTTATCCCGAGGTTTGGCTGGTCGCGTGGCAGAGAACGTCGTTCCGTAATGTTCACTCAACTGGTAACACAAATCAGTAAAAACAGGCTCATACCGGTCAGATTTTGTAACTGCCGTGCGCATATTATCACACAGTATTGTTTGCGTAACACCGCCAATATAGCGAGCCATATGATTGCTGGCATCTAAAAAATCAGCCGTCTTCTGGGAATCGACGGCAAGGCAGAAGATCAAGCCGCTGTAAGGCAGTGTGGCCACGAACACTTCGCACGGGATCCGTTCACCTGTTGTGGGATCAACCCAGTGATACTTCGTACCTGCAAAATCAATCATCGTCTGTTCTGCAGGCTTATATTCCAGATGCATAACCACATCCTTTTTCCCAAGGAACCGTTGCAGGTGATAGCAGTACTGACTATAAGCATATCCATCCGGATGGTGGTCCAAATACTCACGCCAGAGAAGTTGCCGGGTTACACCTGGACGGGAAAGCTCCAGCTCGGATCCTTCAAAATGTTTTAAAAGCTGCTGGTAACGTTCGCCTTTGTAAACAGCAATGTCCTGGTTGTAAAAAATATCCGCCAGCGCGGCGTCTGTTTGTTTTGGTCTATTGCAAACTTCCTGGCTTCCCCGCGCCAGATAAGTTCTCACCGTATTGCGGGATAAACCCGTAAGCCGAGCAATCCCCTTTATTGATTGGCCTGCCTTGTAAAGTGCGAGCACCTGCTTTAGCTGTTCCATTGTAATTGATTTTGCTGCCATTCCTTATCTGTTTTAAGGAGGCAAGAGTACAAAAGCAACCGCTTCACAAAAGCTGTTCTTCACGAAACTTCAATGAATGGGGGGTCAACATGTGCCGGAATGACAGTGGATAAAATCCATCCCAGGGGGGTCAATATCGTCCGGAATCCGGTGAATAAGATGCGTCAACATCCCGGAATCAAAAAACGAAACATATATTTTTTAGGGGGGTCAACATCGACCGGAACACCAGGGTCAAGTTCAAACGGAATGGGGGGGTCAATATCCTCCGGAATCTACAACCTATGAGAAAGATTTATTCATAAATGCACAATTGATTTTCAGGAACCTGACAGTTAACTTGGGAGTTATTTTCTCTGGAATAGATTGCTTATTGGGAATGGATATTATCAATACAGGGGATTTTATCGTAACCTGCCTAAACGGAAATACCTGTATGACTTTTAGGCATCCATCGTCGCATGAAGTTGATTTTTATAAGAATCCAACATATGGCATAGCAGACAGCTCCCACTTGATTCCACACCAATCATTAAATAGCCTTTGTAGCTGTGGAAGTGGCTTAAAATATAAAAGATGTCATGGAAAAACTAATTAAAAATGGCATCTAAAAAAGAAATATATTTTAAGCTGTATGTTTTCTTTTTCAGGATTTTCTCGATAAGTGCATTTTTTTATATCCTGTACGCCGGTTGGTGCCTATACTCATGGCTATTTATAAGAACTTTGGAAAATAGGTGGCCTGAATTTGCTAAAACATCAATCGTTTTTATATTGATAATAGGAATTTCATCTTTTGCAGCATGGGGATTTGATAAATTACGTAAGTGAAGGATAGCTGCAATTTTACTTTAGTTAGCTGCCCTCAAAAACAAAATAAATCCGGCTCCGTCACATTACGAAAGGCATTTATTCATTATCTTTATAATGTTTGAAAACCAATACCATTGAGGATCATAGACGTGTGGGAAGTAGTATATAGTCGCCCTGATTAGTTTCAGGAAGGTTACATTTATGACATTCAAACAGGTCTCTAGTTCATTACTTTTTTTTATTTATAGTTTAATGATAATCCTTGTGAAATAAAAATTTATCTATTTTGCACCTCGTCTTAAATTATAATCCCTCCTCTGGACTATTCAGTAAAATTTCAATTTCAGCGTCAATTAAATTAGCTATTTCCTGTTTAATATTGAAATAATTATCTATAACCATTTCCTGGGTCACACGCGATCTAATAGGAATAGCCTTAAAGTGCCTTTCCTCATTTTTCAAGGCATCTTGATCGTTCAAAATCTCATTATGAAATGTCTTCAATTTTATTTTCTGATGAGGATCATCAGCGACCATTCCAACAAATTCCCCAGATGAAAGCCCTGCAATTTTTGAGGCCGGGATAGCAAAATCCAACTGTCCGGATTTACTAACAGAGGTATCATTCCTGCTCATGGAAATACTCTCTTTTACCTGCACTATTTTACCGAACCTTTCAGCTAAAAATTTCGCAGTTTCACCCATGACTTGTCCGGAGATAATATTTCCGACTATGTTCATAATAACTGCCGCCTGATCACCTCCATAGTCTTTACGTAATTGGCTAAAGTCTTGCATTCCCAGACAGGTTGCTACTTTGTTCGAACGGGCTGTAGCTATCAGGCTGTCAATTCCATTTAAGAATACTGTAGGCAGTTCATCAAATACCAGGCTGCATTTCTCTTGGTTTTTTCTATTTACGAGTTTAATCAACCGGTTAATATATAAGGATAGAACAGCCCCAAAAATTTGCTGTTTTTGCGGATTATTGGCTAAACAAAGAATTTTAGGCTCAGAAGGATTATTGATATCAAGGGTGAAGTCATTTGTTCCAAGTACCCAATAAAGTTGAGGCGAAGAAAGCCTGGCCATTCCAATTTTTGCGCTGGCAATTTGGCCTTCGAGCTGATCCATTGCCATATTTTGATAGGCAGAAATAAAAGGGTTAATAAGCACCTCAATTTCCTTTTGAGTCAACAAGACCGGGAATAGTTTTTCATAATCCACTTGCATGAGTTCAATTGCATGAGGTAGTGTACAAAATCTACCGTTCTGATACTTTTTAAGGAACCATATAATAGCCGTTACGAAGTTGATGGGTGATTCCACAAAAAAGTCGCCCTGCTGGGTTATCCACTCTCTGTTCAGTCCCAACAAAATGGATCGAGATGACTCAGTTGCATCAGTAATATCGAACATGGTTGCCGGATCTAAAGGGTTGCACCGATGGCTGCGCGAAAGGTCATCGAAATTGATCAGGTAGAATTTAGGTTTGACCTTAAAGGCATTCTGGTTTTTGAGAAAACTGTTATAAGCGATTTTAGTCAGATCATCGTATTTAAAATCATATACCATCATGGTAAAGCCTTTCTCCAGGTGCTGTTTAATGACATGTTGTATTACAAACCAGGATTTGCCGCTGCCAGGTGATCCGATTACCAA
>Ga0302221_10000679_pt1 | contig 23899 bp, 20 predicted proteins | sample II_Palsa_E2_1_FD_193517 | JGI IMG/M metagenome (GOLD analysis project Ga0302221, IMG submission 193517) | Peat permafrost microbial communities from Stordalen Mire near Abisko, Sweden - II_Palsa_E2_1 | ecosystem: Environmental > Terrestrial > Soil > Palsa > Peat permafrost | place: Sweden... | reverse complement strand
TCACGCGTGTCAACAAAACACCCGTCGCGGCAACAATCGAGCGTCCCGGCTCAAGCAGCACATGCAAGCCCAAAGATTTTGCCGCGCGCGCAACCATAGCGGCATATTTTGTGCGTCCGGGAATCTTTTCGTCGGTATAGCGCACCCCCAAGCCCCCGCCAACGTCGAGATACTTCAATGCAATTCCTTCGCGCCGCAATTCTCTTACGTATTTCTTCAAACGGCGCAGTGCCGTGCGGAAAGGATCCAGCATGACAATTTGCGAACCGATGTGCATGCTGATGCCGCGCCACCGGATGTATCTGCTGTCCTTGTGCACAATATAAAGCCGCCTTGCGTCAGACCAATCCAGCCCAAATTTATGGTCGTGACGGCCGGTGGAAATGTGCCGGTGCCCGCCCGCGGTGACGTCAGGATTGACGCGTATCGCGACAGCAGGCGCCGTAGCTCCGCTGCGTTGTGCGCGAGCCGATTCCTCCTGCAACACTTGCAGTTCGCTTTCAGACTCGATGTTGAAGAGCAGGATGCCTGGAGCCGCGCCGCGCTTTCCGCCGCGGTATTGCAGCGTTTCGCGGATTTCCTCACGGCTTTTTCCCACGCCGGAAAAAACAATACGCTTACCAGGCACCCCAATTTGACCCAGGCGATAAAGTTCTCCGCCGGAAACGATGTCGAAGCCGCTACCGAGTTTGGCCAAACGTCGCAGGATGCCCAGATTGCCGTTGGACTTTACCGCGAAGCATAGCGTGTGGGGCACGCTCCGCAATCCCGCATCCAGCTCCCTATATGCCTCGTTGATAGCCGCGCCGCTGTAAAGATACGTCGGCGTGCCAAAGGATTCCGCAACGTCCGTCAGCCGAACGTTCTCGCAATACAGCTCGTCGCCTTCGCGACGGCGCGACTTCCAGGTGAAATTTGGCGTGAATGTTGCTGGATCGACGAAAGCCGGACCTGCCGGCGATGCGGGGCGATGCGCGCTCATCGAACTTTAACGATCACCAGGGTCCGGTCATCGGACAGCGGCGCGCTATGGGTGAACAAGTCCACTTCGCGCAGGATCGCGTCGGACAGTTCGGTGGCGCTAACTTCGTGACGCTCCTCGATGAACGTGCGCAGGCGCTCAGTGCCGAAAAATTGTCCCTCGGAATTCGAGGCTTCCGCAATTCCGTCGGAGTGAAACACCAGAATGTCGCCGGAGTTGAGCGTCACGCCCCACTCGTCGTAGTCCGCTTCTTCAAAAATGCCCAAGGGATACCCGGTGAGTTCGATTTTTCCGCAGCGCCCGTCTTTGTACAGCAGCGGCTGCGATTGGCCGGCGTTGGCCACCCGTAGTTTTTGGCGCCCTTTCTGCCACGTGGCGAAGCACGCCGTCATGAAACGCCCTTCGATGCGCTGCTCGCCGACAATATGATTCATTTCGTGCAGCATTTCCGCGGGTTGCAGCTTTTGCGGAGCCAGACTGCGCATGATGCCTATGGCCACTGCGCCGTACAGCGCCGCGGCGGTGCCTTTGCCGCTGACGTCGCCGAGCGCGATTCCCAGTTGCTGGGGACCGTAACGCAAAAACTCGTACAGATCGCCGCATACTTCGCGTGCGGAAAGATATCGCGCCGCTATATCGAGGCCATAGTCTTCAACCGGAACCGGTCGCAGCAGCGCGCCTTGAATTCGCTTCGCCGCCTGCAGGTCGCGGTCCAGGCGGGCCTCATCGCGCGCCACCTGTTCATATAACCGCGCATTCTCCAGTGACACCGCAAGATTCGCGGCCAGTATCGAAAGCGTCTGCACGTGATCCTGCGTAAAATAATTCAGTTGCGGACTTTCGAGATCCAGCACGCCGATGACTTTGCCTTTGTGGATCATGGGAATCGCCAGCTCCGAGCGCGTCTCGGGATTCACCATAAGGTAGCGATCGTCGACGGTGACGTCCGGAACGATGACCGCTTCGCGCAGCAGCGCCGCCGCCCCGACGATCCCATCACTGGCGGCCACGCGAAGTTTGCTTTGCACCCGCTGACCATGTTTTACGTCAATGCGGTGACGAAAAACCTTCTGCTCCTCGTCATACAGCATCAAGCTGAGAATCTGATAATCGATCACGCGTTTGATCTGCTCGGCGGCCCGGCGGAGCAACTCTTCCACATCCAGAATGGAGCTGGTCTCGCGGCCAACTTCGTTGAGCAGCAACAGCGTATCGGCTTGCAGGCGAACGCGCTCAAATAGCCGCGCATTCTCGATAGCGATGGAGAGCCGGCTGGCGAGCAGCGTCAGAATGCGCTGCTGATCCGGCGTGAAATATTCCGGGTGGCGGCTTTGCACGTCCAGGACGCCGATCACTTGCCCCTGCAACATAAGCGGCACAGCCAGCTCGGAGCGCACGCTGTCAATCGCATTGATGTAGCGCGGATCCGTGGCGGTGTCCGACACGCGCACGGGATGCGCGGTTGCCGCGGCAATTCCGGTAATTCCCTGGCCCATCGGTATGCGCAGATTCTCCGCCAGATTCAGCGGGTACCCGATCGCAAACCGATGCTTCAAATAGCTGCCGTCCCCCTCTTTCAGCAGCACGCCAAAAATCTCATAGTCGATGTGCCGTTTGATCAGCGCGGCAGCCCGCGCCAGCACCTCGTCTAGGTCCAGCGACGCGTTGACCTCTTCGCCAATCTCGGCAAGCGTGGCAAGCACTTCCGCCGGGATATTGCGCGGCGTCTCGGCAACGGTAGCTTGTGCGTGAGCCTCGGGAGTCATGCGCTATTCCCATTATAGCAGGCGTGGAAGACCGGCGATTGTTGGCATCTTGCCTCGTCGCTTTTGAATAAAAGGCCATTGGCCGCCCCCGAAGCAGATTACGCAATACCCGCGCCATCGCAGCGCTCGACTGCAAGTTTGCGCAAATTGCGGTATTGTTCGATAGAAGTTTCGCAAGATGGCGGAAAATAGAAAGATACAAATGTAAGACCCGTGAGGATGGCGGGAGGCCCGGAATGGCATACACACGACGCGAGGCGCTTGCGGGCTTGGGACTTGCGGGACTTGGAGCGATTCTGCCGCCACTGCGCAGCGAAGCGGCCAACCCAGAGACGCGTTTCGCCCATCCGCAGATTCCCGCGAGCCCGTGTCCCTTCCGGCTGGCGGTAATCAACGACGAAATTACGCGGGATTTTGAGCGCGCGTGTCAGATCGTGTCTGGCGATTTCGGGCTGCGCTGGATTGAACTGCGCTCCATGTGGGATAAGAATGTGACCGCGCTTAACGCCAACGAGCTGCAAAACGCGCGGAGAATTCTCGAGGAGCATCGACTTCGCGTCACGGATATAGCCAGCCCGCTGTTCAAGACCGACTGGCCCGGTGCGCCCCGCTCTCCTTTGAGCGAAACGCGCGACCAGTTTCATGCCGACTTCGACGCTGGCGCGCAGGATAAGCTGCTTGACCACTGCATCGCGCTCGCAAAATTCTTCAATACGGACAGAATTCGCTGTTTCGACTTCTGGCGGCTCGATGACCAGCGGCCGTACCGCGCGGCCATCAATGCAAAACTGCAACAAGCGGCACAACGTTGCGCTAAAGAAAACTTGATTCTTCTGCTTGAAAATGAAATGTCTTGCAATACGGCTACCGGGGAAGAGTCCGCCGCGGTGCTGCAGGCGATTCCGGAAAAATATTTTATGCTCAACTGGGATCCGGGGAATGCAGCTGCCATCGGAAGCGAACCCTATCCCGGCGGCTATCAACTGCTCCCGAAAGACCGCATCGGCCATTGCCACTGCAAGGACGTGATCCGCAAAGCGGATCATAAATATGAGTGGGCCGCGGTAGGCGCTGGCGTTGTAGATTGGGTGGGCCAGCTGCAGGCTTTGCAGCGCGACGGCTTCCATTTCGGCCTGAGTCTCGAGACCCACTGGCACGGCGCGGGCACGCCCGAAGCCTCCACGCGAATTAGCATGGACGGGTTGAAAAAGGCGCTATCCAAGGCTGGTATCCCGTGCTGATTAGGGCCCAGCTTCTCGTTTGACGCTGGGCCATCACTGTTGCATCGAGAAAGGCGTGCGGAGAAATTTATGGTTACACGACGCGAATTTATTGATGCGCTGGCTGTGGGTGCAGCGGGCCTGGCTTTTACTTCCACCGCAAGAAGCTACCGCCAAATCATCGGTTCCAACGATCGCTTAAATTTTGCCGTGATCGGTCTCAATAGCCGCGGCTACGCACACTTAGCGGGGTTAAGAGCGAATAAAAACAGTGCGCGCATCTCTCATGTCTGCGATGTGGACAGCGACATTCTCAAAAAGTTCGCGGACACCACGCAGCGGGAAATGGGCGAAGCTCCCGTGGCGGAAAAGGACTTTCGCAAGATTCTCGAGCGAAAGGATGTGGATGCCATCACCATTGCCAGCCCGGACCACTCGCACACACCGATGGCGCTCGCCGGTTTGCAGGCAGGCAAGCATGTGTACGTGGAAAAGCCCTGCAGCCACAATCCGGCGGAAGGCGCCATGCTGGTGCAGGCGCAACAGAGATATCAACGGCTCGTACAGATGGGCACGCAGCAGCGTTCTTCACCCCACACCATCGAAGTCATCGGCAAAATTCACGAAGGTCTCATCGGCAGGCCGTACCACGCGAAGGCCTGGTACAGCAACGTTCGAAAGTCGATTGGTACCGGAAAGGAAGTGCCTGTCCCCGCGCAACTCGATTGGGATTTGTGGCAGGGGCCCGCGCCGCGCCGCCCGTATCGCAGTAATGTCCATCCTTACAACTGGCACTGGTTCAGAATTTATGGCACTGGCGAGTCCCTGAATAATGGCACACACGAGGTCGATGTCTGCCGCTGGGCACTGGGCGTGGATTATCCCAGAGACGTCACATCCACCGGCGGCCGATATCATTTCAAAGACGACTGGCAGTTTTACGATACGCTGTTGACCAGCTTCGGCTACGACGACGCTATGATTTCCTGGGAAGGCAAGAGTTGCCAGGGCATGAAGTTTTACGGGCGCGATCGGGGTTCCGCGATCATGGGCACGACCGGTACGGTCATTGTCGATCGTGATGGTTACGAAATTTACGACCTCAACGGAAATAAAAAACAAGAGTTTAAGGCCGGCAGCACCACCTCGTCATCCGATCTCCAAGGGGCGGACTCCATGACCGATGCTCATTTCGCAAATTTCATCGCTGGAATCCGCAAAGGCCAAAAACTGAACGCGCCCATCGACGTCGGCAATGTTGTTGTCACTATGCTGCAGCTCTCCAACATCGCCTGGGAAGTTGGCCGGGAACTGCATCTCGACACGAAAGACGGCACCATCCAGAATGATCCGGAAGCAATGAAGTTTTGGGGACGGGACTACGAGCCGGGCTGGGCGCCACATTTGTAATCCGCGCCGGTAATCTGCGCGGGGCCAGTCCACGCGGAAATCATCCGAAAATTGATGTAACAAACTCTTTGCTTATATTTCGGAGAGCGAGAGATCAACAGATGGAAATCAATTTTACCCGTCGCAATTTCCTGCGCTTTGGAGCGTTGTTAGCCGCTTCATTGACCGCGTCGCGCAATACTCTTGCACTCGAACAGGCTCCGCTCTCGCCCGGCGAAACATCGCTGCTTCGCCTGGGACTGGCCAGCTACACTTTTCGTAACTTCACGCGCGCGCAGATGATCGGTTTCATGAAACAGCTTCGTGTGTCGGCGCTGAATGCCAAGGATGTCAAGGATCATCTGCCGGCAGACCCCGAGGGCGAGAGATTCGCGCTGGCAGAATACGCCGCGGCGCGCATCACCCTGCACGCGGCTGGAGTGATCTACTTCGACAAAAATGAAGATGCGGACATCCGCGCCAAGTTCGAGCACTGCAAGCGCGCGGGCATCAACGTGATCGTTGCGGGCGACCCCGCGCCGGGAACGCTTCCGCGCATCGAAAAATTCGTGCAAGAGTACGACTTTCGCATCGCCATCCACAATCATGGGCCGGAAGATACGCTATGGGCGTCGCCGCTGGACGTGTTGAAAGCGGTAAAAGGAATGGATCCGCGCATCGGTTGCTGTATCGATGTTGGACACACCGTGCGCGCGGGCACGGATGTGCTGCAGGCGATCCACGAAGCGGGTCCGCGGCTATTCAATATGCACATGAAGGACCTTACGGACTTCCACGACAAGGAAAGCCAGGTAGCGGTGGGCGACGGCATGATGCCGGTCCGGAAAATCTTTGAAACACTTATCACCATGAAGTATCAAGGGTTCGTGGATCTGGAATATGAAGTTCGCGCCGATGATCCCATGCCCGGCGTGATTAGCAGTTTTGCTTACATGCGCGGCGTGCTGGCGGGACTTGAGCGCCCATGATCCTCAGTTAACTCGAAAGATGCAGGCCTAGAACCAGAAGGCACGACGCCCAAATAAGGTTTGGGGCGAGGCGCATTTTCCGTGCGAGATTTCATCCGCGGCAGGCCGGGCGGACCAACTTGCGGAAGATTCTGATCTTCGGTCTGCGCGCTACGAGCCGAAGCGCTGGCGGGCTTCCTCCACGATTTTTACGCTGTTGCTAGAACCGATGCGGGTAGCGCCAGCATCGACCATTCTCAGCAGGTCGTCGAGGGTGCGGATGCCGCCGGAGGCTTTTACACCAATCTCCTCGCCTACCACCCTGCGCATGAGAGCTACGTCTTCGACGGTAGCGCCGGCGCTGCCGAAACCCGTCGAGGTCTTAACGAAGTCAGCGCCGGCGGCCACGGCCAGGCGACAGGCGCGTTCTTTTTCTTCCTGATTCAGCAAACACGTTTCGATGATCACTTTGCAGATCGCGTCTTCGGCGTGCGCGGCATCGGATATCGCGCGGATGTCGGCGGAAACCACATTGTCGGCGAGCGATTTGAGCCCCCCGATGTGGATGACCATATCCAGTTCCCGTGCGCCGTCGCCCAGCGCGGCTTGGGCTTCAGCTACCTTTGTGGTTGTGAGATTTGCACCCAGCGGAAAGCCCACCACCACGCAGGCTCGCACGTCGGAACCATGGAGCACCGCGGCAACAAAGGGCAGATAAACCGGGTTGACGCAGACGGAACAAAATCTATAGGCGAGGGCTTCTTTACAGATACGTTCGATATCCGAGCGAGTAGCCTCGGGCTTGAGTATGGTGTGATCGATAATCCCGGCGATGCTCGCGGAATCGCGCGAGGAGTGGTCGCGAGTCGCGCTCATGGAGCGGCGGCTCTCTCGGCGGGGGCATCGGAAGCGGGTTCGGGTAGTTTTAAGACTCCCACGTCCAGCAGGTTGCGGTAGCGCTCGGCGTAATCGAGGCCATAGCCCACCACGAATTCGTTCGGGATAGAAAAACCGGTGTAATCCGCATGAACCTCAGCGATACGCCGCTCGGGTTTGTCCAAGAGGACCGCGACGCGGAGATTCTTGGGTTTGCGATGTTGGAAAACGCCGAGGAGGTATTTCAGGGTCATGCCGGTATCGAGGATGTCTTCGACCACGATCACGTTCTTACCTTCGATGCTGGAATCGAGGTCGCGGGTTAACCGTACCTGCCCGGAGGAATGGGTGTTTTTGCCGTAGCTGGACAGGGCGATGAAGTCAAAAGAGACCTCGCCTGGGATTTCGCGGGCGAGATCGGCGAGGAAAAATACCGCGCCCTTCAATACGCCGACAAGGTGGAGCGGCTCCGTGGCGAAATCCTTGCGAATCTGGCGGGCGATCTCCTGAATGCGGCGGCGAATGCGGGTGCGCGAGATGAGGATACGGACGGATTCGCCGGGATGGGAGCGGGCTTCCTGCGCGGGCTTTCGACTGGCTTTTCTTACGCTCTTGGTCAAAGCGAACCTCAGGGTGGACACGAGACTGTATCGCAAGCTGGCCTTGGCGACAAGCACCGGAAGTCGTCGGACGATCGCGAACGATTGCCGCCGGCCGAAAAAAAATACCTAAATACCTCATCCGGTTTTAACGTCGCGGCGTGCTGAACGGCGGGGGTAGTTTCGCTCGCAGCCTGACGGATCTGCCTGGCGCTGGAGCATGTGTCGGACGTCAGTTTGCCGACCACCGGCGGTTTGCCGCCGGCTCCAACGCCGAAAAAGGACGCAGACTGATTTTGGACGTAGACGGCGAATGCCCGGCCGCTCGGATATTTCCACGCAAGACATTTAGAATGTGTGTTCTCTATCGTTTGCGGAGGTCGGCGATGGGACAAGAGGTGGGCGGGTGAGGGGTACCACGGCCAGATGTGGTCGAACCTTGGTTGCGGGGGACGCTCGCGGAGACACCTGCTGTCGGACGCGGAGTGGTGCACGCGCTGGAGCTTGCGGTGGAAGACGTGCGGCGCTGGTGCGGAGATTTGCGCGATGCGGAGTGGAACGCCCGGCCCTGGGGATTGCCGTCGCCGGGGTTTCAGCTGCGGCACATGGCTCGGAGCTTGGACCGGCTGCTGACTTATGCGGAGGCTGGAGCGCTGAGTGAGGAGCAGGTCGAAGCGCTCGGGCGGGAGGGAACAGAGGCGGAACTGGCGTGGCGAGCCTGGCGGAGTTTGAGGATGCGGTCGCGCGGGCGGCGGTACGGGTGAAAACGCTCTGTGTGGTGAATCTCGGGTCGGCGCGATTCGTGGGTAAGAGGCGATTGACGAGCAGTTTGGGAGGAATATTGGTGCATGTTGCCGAGCACACGAAGCGGCACGTGGGGCAGGCGGTGACAACGGCGAAGGTGTTGCTTGCGCTGCGCGGGTTGGGCGCGTAATGTGCGGTTTTAAGCAAAGAGAGATTGCAGCGACGGAGAATGGGAGGGGTGAATATGTTGGGAGGACGGAGCTGGGAAAGTTGGATCGCGGAGTATTCGAAGGGGCACCAGCACCCGGTGAACCGGCTTACGCACACGTTTGGGATACCGATCATTATTTTATCGGGGCCGGTGGCTTTGGCCGGAATTTTTTGGCACCGGCTGCTTTTTGTGGCTGTGGGATTGTTTGTGTTTGGTTGGGTGTTGCAATTTGTTGGGCATGCTGTGGAAGGAAAACCGCCGGAGTTTTTTAAGGATTGGAGATTTTTGCTGGTGGGTTCACGGTGGTGGGCGGCGAAGATGCGGGGGAAAGGGTAGGGCTGGAATTGGCGAGGCGGATTAAGACGGAAAAGGCGCGGACGATTCCCAGTGTACCTGAGGTGGTGGGCCGCCGAGGCCCTCCTTGGCAAACGCAAGTTTCCAAAATGGGCTTGATTATTGTCTAGCGATAGTCAGCGTCGACGATGCGAACTGGGGATTTCCGTGTCGCCGTAAGCTTCGTCCGGATCCTTGTTCAGATTTTCGTTTGGAGGATTCTCGGTGTCTTGCGGCTGCGGAGTTTCGCGCCGGGGAGCCGGTTCTTTGTTTTCGCCGGGATTGGAGACGTCTTCAACGCTTTTCCGGTGGGGACCAGCATTTACTCTTGCCCTTGAAGTGGCTCGGGTGGTCATTCGCCTCGACGACGGCATATTTCTGCTCCCGTGATAACTAATCCCTGACGGTTGGTGCTTTCACACGTTCCACCTACGCAGGCTCTCCCAAAACACGCGGGCAATGCCATCCCGCGGGCAATGTATTCGCGCCGGTGGTGACTGGTATGCCGAAAGCACCGCTACAGTGTGTACCGGATGGCGCGGATAACTGGGGCGAACTACACTGGCGGGGTTGCTCTCAAAGTAAAGAAAAAGGGCCAATCGTATGAAAATCGCACAGGTTGCACCGCTGTACGAAAGTGTTCCGCCGCATCTCTATGGCGGAACGGAACGGGCGGTTTCGTATTTGACGGAAGCCCTAGTGAAGCAAGGCAACGAGGTGACGTTGTTCGCCAGCGGCGATTCGATTACCGGGGCGCGCCTGGTCCCAGGCTGTGAACGCTCGTTGCGACTGAGCGACGATTGCGTCGACCCTATGGCGCATCACGCAGTGATGCTGGATAAAGTGATCCAGATGGCCGATGAATTCGACATCATTCACTTCCACACGGATTACACGCATTTTCCTTTCAGCAAAAATATGGGCCTGCGCAATGTCACCACGCTGCACGGCCGCCTGGACTTGCCGGATTTGGAGCCGCTGTACCGGCACTTTAACGAGATGCCGCTCGTTTCGATTTCTTATGCGCAGCGCGAGCCCGTTGGCCAGGTCAACTGGGTTGGCAATGTCTATCACGGCTTGCCGGCCGAGCTACTGAAAGCCAGCGATGAGCAGGGGAAATATCTAGCATTCCTGGGAAGAATATCGCCGGAAAAGCGTCCGGATCGCGCCATCCGCATTGCATTGAAAGCGGGCATGCCGTTGAAAATTGCCGCAAAGATCGACCGCGTGGACAGGGAATATTTCGACACGCAGATCAAGCCGCTGCTGAAGAATCCCGGAATTGAATACATCGGAGAGATTACCGAATCGGAAAAAAGCGAATTTCTGGGGAATGCGTACGCCTATCTATTTCCGATTGACTGGCCCGAGCCGTTCGGTTTGACGATGATCGAAGCCATGGCTTGCGGCACGCCAACGATCGCGTTCTGCTGCGGGTCCGTGCCGGAAATTCTGGAAGACGGAGTTTCCGGATTTATCGTGAACTCCGAACAGGCAGCCGCAGAAGCAGTGATGCGCGTTCCAACGCTGAGTCGCGTTGCATGCCGCGCAGCATTTGAGAGGCGGTTCACAGATGTCCGAATGGCCAAAGACTATCTGCAGGCATACGAATCGCTCCTTGGCGAACCCGCGGCGGCGTTCGCGGGCGGCAACGGCTCCAAGCTGAACTGGCCGGTGCGGACGGCCGCTAACGCTAAATGAGCAATCACCTCAAGGATGTTTTGAAGGTCGAGGATCAGTATTACGTGCGGGCGACCTCGTCGCTCGCGGACGACCGCACAAGGGTGTTGAAATATGGCGAGACGTTCGCGGTGTTCAACCGGATGGGTGATGTGGAAGCGCTGGGACCGGTGCAGTTCGGAATTTTCTACGCGGACACACGACACCTGTCGCGATTCACGTTACGCATAAACGGCCGCGAGCCGATGCTGCTGAGTTCCACGATTCGCGAGCATAACGGTTTTTTGGCCGTGGACCTGAGCAACGTGGATAACACGGTGGACAGCAAGATCGAGTTGCATCGCGGCACCATTCACCTGTTCCGGTGTAAATTTCTGGATCGGGCGTGCTGCCATGAGCAGATCCGCGTACTGAACTATAATCTGGAAACGCTGCAAGCCTCGTTTAGCGTCCGCTTCGATGCGGACTTTGCGGATATCTTCGAGGTGCGCGGCACTCCGCGCAAACGCGAAGGCGAACGGCTGCCATCCCGGGTGCAAACAGATGAAGTTACGCTGGCCTATCGCGGACTCGACGACGTGGAAAGACGCACGCGCATACATTTTTCGCCGGCGCCGCAATCGCTGACCGAAGAACATGCGCAATTCGACCTGACGCTGAAGCCGAAACAAGAGATGCTGCTGAACATTAACGTGCAATGCACTCACGGCGACGAACAGGGCGCGGCAATTCCCTACCCTACTGCGTTTAAAACCCTGCATCAGCGCGTGGAGTCCGGGCCGCTGCGGCAATGCCGGATAAGTACCTCCAGCAAGCGTTTCAATACATTTCTGGCGCGCAGCGAGGCGGACTTGAGCATGCTGCTGGAGGGCAATCCGGAAGAAAATTATCCGTATGCGGGAGTGCCGTGGTTCAGCACGGTGTTTGGGCGCGACGGAATTATTACCGCGCTGGAATGCCTGTGGCTGGCTCCGGAAATCGCCAAAGGCGTGCTGCAATTTCTGGCGGAGGTACAGGCAACGGAGAAAGATACCGCACGCGACGCCGAGCCCGGAAAAATCCTGCACGAAATGCGGCGAGGAGAGATGGCCGCGCTGGGTGAAGTACCCTTCGGAAAATATTACGGTAGCGTGGATGCCACGCCGCTGTTTTTGATTCTGGCCGGCGCTTATTACACGCGTACGGGCGATCTCGAATTCATCAAGAGTATTTGGAGCAATATTCTGGCAGCCCTTGAGTGGATCGGGAAATACGGCGATGTGGATGGCGACGGCTTTGTGGAGTACCAGCAAAAATCGACCAATGGATTGTCGCAGCAGGGTTGGAAAGACTCCTATGATTCGGTGTTTTACAGCGACGGACGACTGGCGGAGCCGCCCATCGCGCTATGTGAAGTGCAAAGCTACGTCTATGGCGCGAAACGCGCCGTAGCGCTGCTGGCCGAGGCTCGGGGTGACGGGGCGTCCCGCGATCGCCTGAATGCGGAGGCCGCGAAGTTGAAGCAGAAATTTGCGGCAGAATTCTGGTCGCCAGAGCTGAGAAGCTATGTGCTGGCGCTGGACGGAAAAAAGAAACCATGCAACGTACGCGCATCCAATGCCGGACATGCGCTGTTCACTGGAATTGCGGAGCGCGAACACGCATCGACGCTGGCGGAGACACTGACCAACGACGAGATGTTTTCCGGCTGGGGCGTGCGTACGCTGGCCGCAAGTGAAGTGCGGTACAACCCGATGTCCTATCACAACGGTTCGGTGTGGCCGCATGACAACGCGTTGATTGGACTGGGACTCTCGCTCTATGGTGAGCAGGAAAAGAGCGTGCGGATCCTGTCCGGTTTGTACGAGGCCAGCTTGCATTTTGATTTGCACCGCCTTCCGGAACTATTCTGCGGATTTCACAAGCGCGGCGATGGCGGCGGACCCACGCACTATCCGGTGGCCTGCGCCCCGCAGGCATGGGCGTCCGGCGCCGCGTATTTGCTGTTGCTTTCGTGCATGGGCATGAACATTTCCGCGCAGGAAAAGAAAATTTCGTTCGCGAATCCGGTGCTGCCCGCCAATCTGGATGAACTGCGCATCGAGCATTTGCGGGTGGGTCCCGCAAGGGTGGATCTGCTGCTGAAGCGTCATTCGCGCGGGATCGCCGTGGAAGTTCTGCGCAAGGACGGCGAGCTGGAAATCGTCAAGTCGATCTGAATCCATCCGAATTCAGTCTTTCATCGTAAAAGCCGGCACTTTCGGCTTGAGTGCGCAGCGGCGCCGCATGTATATCCGCACCCCCGCGGCCGCGCGCCTGACATAGAATAACGGCGTGAATGATCACATCGTGTGTTCAAGAAAATGTCGCATAACAATCCGGGCGATCATGCTGTTTACCTGGTTGATCGAGGCATTTGCGGCGCGGAACCCGTTGGACGCCGACGCTGTTTCGTATCTGGATATTTCATATTCCTGCCTGGCTGGAAATTGGCACGCGCTGGTGAACGGCTATTGGAGTCCGGCTTATCCATTCTTATTGGCGGGATGGATGAAGCTATTCCATGTCGGACCGTTTCGTGAATCGCTGGCCATTCATTTGTTCGCGGTGGCAAGCCTCGCACTTGCACTATTCGGATTTGAGCTGTGCCTCGCGGCGTTCTTTTCATTTCGGAGGAGTTCGGAAACCGGGAATGATGCCGATAGAGCACCACTGCTTTCGGACGATGCGATCCGGCTGGGCGGGTACGCGCTGTTTTTTTGGATATCGACATTTTTGACGCCGCCGTACCTCGAACAGCCGGACATTCTGGTGTTCGCGCTCTATTTGCTGATTTCCGCCTTTTGTATGCGCACGTTCCCGGCGGGCGGGAAATTGTCAACATATGTGCTGCTGGGCGTTCTGCTGGGAATCGCGTATCTGGTGAAGGCGGTGATGTTTCCACTGGGATTTGTTTTCCTGATCGCACTCCTGTTCCGCAAAGAATGGACAATGGCTTTGCCAGGGGTGGCATTGGCGCTCGTGGTATTCGCGGCTGTGAGCGCCCCCTACATCTTCGAACTATCACAGAGCAAAGGACGATGGACCTACGGGGATGCCGGGGCGGTGAACTATCGGCAAGTGATGGATGTCGACGGGAGTAGCGGCAATCCGGCAGTCACGCGCGGAGCACCCGCGGTAACGCCGCACGCGATGGATTTCACGCCGATCCTCCATCTCGGGACTTATCCTCCGTGGTCCGATCCGTCATCGGGTTACAAAGGCGGACGGTTGCGATTCAATCTTGGGCGGCAAGTCAATCGAATACACATCGTCCTGAAATATTATTTCGATTTGTATTTTATACAGCTTGGCCCGTTAACTGCCGGTTTCCTGGTCTTACTATTTTACGCGAGCGATTTGCGCGGATTCGCCCGGCGATTTGCAAGCTACGGTGTACTGTGGTTCCCAGCGAGCGCGGGTTTGGCGATATACGCCCTGATTCGCGCGGAGGGGCGCATGCTGGCAGGATTTACGATGGGCTTATTTTTGGCTGGTTGCGCGGCATGGAGTGACGAATGCAGCGCGGAGAAGCAAAAGGTTGGGCAAAGCGTCATCCTGGCAGTTGCACTTTTGTTATTCGTCGATGCGGCATTTAACGTGGGTCACGAAGCCGTAAAACTTTTCGACCGGACAAAAGCCACGGATTCGAAGGTGGCGCTGGCACTGCAGGAATGGGGAGTGCAGCCGGGAGGGCGTGTCTCGTACCTGGGGTATGCGCTGACCGATCATGGATGGGCGCACGTGGCACGGGTGCGCATCGTTACGGAGATTCCTGCTGAAGATGTTGCGAGTTTTTGGTCCGCCGACCGGCAGGAACAAGGCGAAGTGCTGAGGTGGCTGGCGGCGACCCAAGCAAAAGCGGTCGTGACGCGTGACCCGCCACCGGAAGCTTCCTCACTCGGATGGAAAACAATTGCAGGCACGGATTACTCCGTCCTGATGTTGCCCACGGAAGAACACTAACCTGCCGAGCGGGATGCCGTGCGCCGCAGAAATTCCAAGAGCGTTCGGTGAACGGGGGAAGACTCGAAAATCCAAGCCGCAGATTGAGCGGCAGTCCAAGCTGGATTGAACCGGCCTTAAAGAGCGGAGGCGATGGAGGTGCCGGCGGCGGCGAAGACCATGGCCATTTCTGAGCGCGCGAAGGAAAGAAAGCACTGTACAACGGCGGGATCAAATTGCGCGCCGCTCGACTCGACCAGCCGGCGAACCGCTTCTTCAGGAGGAAGGCCGTTGCGATACGGGCGCGACGAAACCATGGCGTCGAACGCGTCGATCACCGAAACGATGCGTGACACGACTGGAATTTCCGTTTTTTTCAATCCTGCCGGGTAGCCTTTACCGTCGTAATTTTCGTGGTGATGCAGAATGTCGAGCGCCGCGCGCTCAAAACCGGGAAGAATGCGCAACACTGCCCAGCCATATTCCGGATGCTTCTTCATCAGCGCGTATTCGTCGGGGTCAAGCCGTGCCGGTTTACGGAGAATGGCGTCGGGAATTCCCACTTTGCCGATATCGTGGAGCAATGCCGCTACTTCCAGGTTGTGAAGTTCTTCTTCGGAAAGACCAAGCTCTTGTCCGACGCGCATGCCCCATTCCGCGAGGCGCGTGCTGTGCACGCCGGTGTTCAGATCCTTCAGATCGAGCAGCTGATTGAAGGAGCAGATCACCGACCTGCGCAGGGCGGAGATCTGCTCTTCAACTTGCTTGACTCTGAGTGAGTCCGCCATGCTGCCTTGGACAGTCGAGATCAACCTGTTCACCGATTGCGTTCTTGTTCTGCCCAGCTACCGACAGAACAAGAAGCAAGGATTCGATTGGGCAGTAGAGCCCGGGTTATTCACCAATGCCGAGACCGCTTGATACGCGTCCAGGCGGCCATGATTGAGATTGAGGGTGAGTTGGACGGCGTGCGAAAGCGCCGCGGCAGCATTTGACGGATTGAGAGAGGAGTCTGCTTGCAAGAGCAAAGCCGACGTTCCCGCAACCAAGGGGGAACTGAACGACGTGCCGGAAGCGCTGGCGTAGGTGCCCCCGGGGTAGGTGCTCACGACGTTTTCTCCGGGCGCCGCGATCCACACATCCGTCGAGCCATAGTTTGAGAAGGAAGAAAGCTGGTCTGAATCGGAGGTCGAAGCAATGCCCATCACGCTGCCGTTGAGGGCCGCGGGATAGACTGGCGCGCTGGTACTTTCATTGCCAGCGGCGGCTACCAGAACAAGTCCGTTCTGGTTCGCGTAAGAGATAGCCTGATTCAATGCCTGGGAAGGAGTGGAAACGTCGAAGCTCATATTCACCACATTGGCCTGATGCTGCACCGCGTAATACAACGCCGCGACGATGTTCGAGAGGTAGCCAGTGCCGCCGGAGGTGAAAGCTTTCAGCGGCAAAATCTTGGCTCTTGGCGCTACTAGATGTACCAATCCCGTGGTCATGGTGCCGTGGCCAAACGCGGAGTACGGACCGCCATCCAGAATCGCGGCGGAAGACTGATCGAGAATCGCAGCACTCGATTGCTGCACCAGTACCGGTTGCTCAACCTCTGAGCCGTTGCTCGAAGTCTGCAGTTGCGGCACGTCCAGGAACTCTGAGGCGCCGGGCTGATCGCGCGTAAAGTCATAGCCAGGGAGAAGCACGGGAACGAGTACGGGGTGATTGGTATCCACGCCGGTATCGATCACCGCGACGATGCCGGTTCCGCTTAGATTGAAACCCTGTTGCGCATCGCTGAGGCGGATGATCTGTGTCGCAGGTTGTGAAACGTAGCCGTTCGATACGACGGTTCCGTAATAGTTCACTGGCAAATTGTCGTTTAGAGCAGCAGGGATGCTGGTGAGCGAAACCTGCGGAAGCGTGAGCAGTTGATCCGGCTCGATGCTTTCAATACCGAGTAAGGTGTCGAGCAGGTTCAATGTTCCATTGAGAAGAGTTGATATCAAGTTCCCGTTGGAAGTTACGAGATAGGTCTGTCCGATCGGGCCATCGAGCGCACCCTGCACCTGGCAACCCGCGGACAAACAGAGGCCGAGAACCGAGTTCGATCCTTTGCTGCTGCGCACAATGTAGCGGTTTTGCGCGGCAGCTGGCTGAACGCCAGCGGCAGCCACCAGAACCAATATCGCAAAGATTTGTAAACGGCGTTTCATAGAGTGTTCCCTTCCAAAATTCTTTGGAACTCCTGCTGCTGAATCACTCCGCCACTGGCAAGAAAGGATGTGCAGATAGTCTGGAAAAATCATCTATTTTCGCCAATGGTACGAGTGTGCTTTTTGTGCCAATCGATGGAACTATTTGCCCCTGGTACGTGCGTACCGTTTGGCAAACCGTGAAAAATTTGAATTTCCGCCGGGCTTTCATGACATGCCTCCGGGCGAATCGCCGAGGGGATTGCGGAGTGCAATCGTGATCGGCGTGTTGTCTTGTCGTCCGACGGACAGCTCCAGATCTCCGGAGTTGTCGATCTCGCCGCGAAACTCGCCAAATTCATTGGCCACCAGGTGTACACAGTTGCCACGGCCGTCGGACAACTTGACCTGCGCGCCGCGGCTCACCATTTCCGGAACGCTCACATCCATCAACTGGCCGGTGACCACCAGCAAATTGCCTCCGGGTTTGGGCTCGATCTGTACGTCGATCTGATAGCAGTCCGCGCGATACAGCATTTGTCTTGGACCCATAAACGTTGACCGTGTTCCGCTAAGCGCTGGCTGCAATAAACTGTCGAACAAAACCTGAATCAGCGAATCTGCTTTTTTCTGTTGCTGGCCCATTCCTGCTGCCGCGAAAGCCGCCTTCGCTGCGCGAACCGTTGCTGCCGGCGGTTGAAATTGGGCCTCTGATGCCGCTGTGCTGCGAACCTTCTGCCACAGTGCCAGTTTCTCTTCGCACCGCGTGCAGCCGCTTGCCAGATGTTTCCGCATCGCTTCCAGCTTAGCTCGCGGAGTAACCTGGTTTGCAAAATCGATCCATTCTTCGTTCGTAGAGTGCTCCATTCCAATCCCCCTCATTCATACTCGTAATCCCGCCCCCCGGCGGGGTGCTTAGAACCTCACCCACTACATAAGGGCGACTCGGGAGGCAAAAAATATAGGCAGGGAAAAACTAGCTAACTCTAATACGTTCAGCGACTTTGCCGATCAACACAAAGGGCGCCCAGAAGTACGGATGAGGATTTTCTTCGCGAAGCTGTTGCATGGCCGATTGCAGCGAGGCGGCCAAATCCTCACTTTGCATATAGTTTTTGTAGAATGCTTCCATCAGTTGGGAGGTGCTCTGATCGTGGACATCCCACAAAGACAGCAGCAAGGAAGTGGCGCCGGCGCAGAATAAACCGCGCTGCAACCCCAATAATTCATCGCCGACCGAGACGAAGTTCATGCCCGTGGCGCATCCGCTCAGCGTCACAAGTCTCGACGGTAAACGCATCTGGTAAAGATCGTACAGATTCAGATAGCCGTCTCCCATGCGGATGCCGGAGAACATCGGATTGTCTTGACGATAGGACCCGTGGGTGGCGACATGCAGTAAGTTGCTTGTCGATCCGCGTTGCCGCAGTACATCGACGGTGGCTTTTCCGCCGAGAAAAAGTTCCGGATGCGGGAGCAGCGCGGCGACGGACCGCACTTCTGAAAGGATTTCGGGCGCGCGCTCATCGGGAATGCCCATTACGAGCGAGTTGCGAAGATCTTTGTGGGTTCTCTCCTGGCACAGCGTAAACACCGTTGCGCTCGGCGCGTAGGAAACCGTGTGCGCATCGCATATATAGCCATCGCCGTCTCGCAACGCGTGGAACGGAAGAAAGTGCAAAGCGCCGTGGGGCACAAAAACCAGGTGCTTCGCCTGGACGTGTTGCTGAATCGGCGCGATGAGCTCGCGGTGCAACGCCTCCAGATGACCTTGTGTGGCACGACGAAGCGGCTCTTGAAAACGCTGCGCGTAAGCCGCTCCCATGCGAAACTTCGAGATCTGAAACCGGAACAGATGGAGGAAATGCAGGACACGCGACACCACCGACACCGGAATGATTTCGATGCTCCTGCGCGTAACGATCGCAACTACCAATCGTTCTCCAGTGGAGTAATATTCGATCAGGGCAGTGTCTCCCGGGATGGCAGCCTGCAAACGCTCCAGAGAAAAATCGGCCGGCACTTCCAGCGCGGCATTCTCGCGCTCTTGTGCAGGCAGTTCGCGGAGCCTGCGCAACAGTTCATTTTCATGCGATGCGGCTTTTTCCTGCAGTTGTTGAAGGCGTGCGGGTGAATTCTCTTCCGGGCGCAACTGTTCCTGTTCGATGCGGTGGTAATACCAGTTCAATTCTTCGCGAAGATCGCGGATGCGCCGGACCAATTCGCTTTGCCCCTCGTCACCGAGCGGCAGCGTTTGCCCACTCTGAAAAATCATTTCTGACATGCTGCGGGATTTTGCCGCCTCCATCCAACCGAAAGCTTCCGCGGTGGAAATCACGCCCGATTCTTCGCCTAAATACATATCGACCAGCGCTTCGTAGACCTGCAAGCGATTCTTCACAAAGGATATCTTCAGCTCCTCGGAGTGCAGGCGGCTGCGCATGGTCTCCAGGGATTTGCAGGCTTGGCGGTAGGAGGGCAAGACCGCCGCGCGATCACCGCGGCTCTGAGCCAGCTGCGCGCGGAGCATGTGCGCCTCGTACGCGAGGACTGGCGTCTGCAGTCCCGCCATTTTTGTAACGGCGGATTCCGTTTCTTTGGTTGCGACTTCCAGCTCGCCGACCTGCATGGCAATCCGGGCGAGCAGCAAATGCGCGAGCGCGGCTTTACCCCGAAGTATGGTCCGGTCAAAGAAATCTGCAGCTCCCGCGCCCAGCCTCCGGGCTTCGAAGTAGCGCCCTTCATGAAACAGCAGTAGCGCCTGGTATAAATCCAAAAGCCAGGGCCACACGAGATTTTTTTCTCGCGCGAATATTTCGCGCGCTTTGGTGAAGCGTTCCAGCGCTTGCACGGTTTTCCCCTGCTGTCCGTATGCCATCGCTTCGTTCGCTAAGGTCTTGGCGGCTTCGTAGCCCATACCGAGTTTTTCGAAGCGCTGGAAACCTTCGTGCGCCATTTCACGAGCTTCTTCGCTTAAGTTCAGTTCGAGATAAATTTCCGAGAGGTCTAGGTGGCAAAGAGCCAAATGGTAAGCGTCGCCCGTGATTTCGCAGGCGCGTCGCGTGGCAAACAGCATTTCAATGGCGCGGCTGTATTCTCCGCGGAAATAATATAAATACGCGATGTTGTAGTCCGCCTGGTCGCGCAGCAGCGGCATGCCATAACGCTCGGCAAGCTCGCGCGATTTCTGGTAGCAGTCCAGCGACCGAGGGAAATCATTTAAACTGATCAGGCACATGGCCATGTTGTGCAGCGCGATGGCCACGCGCTCCCAATCCTGAAACTCGGAAAGCGTTTTGTACGCGCGTTCGTAGTGCGCCAAGGCTTCTTCGAAGCGATCCTGGCGATGGAAGATATTGCCAACGTTATTCTCGAGACTAGCAATACGCCGCGTCTCGCCCTGTTCGGTGAATATCTTTCGCGCGCGTTCCGAAGCCTGAAAGGCCCGGTCGTATTCTCCAAGTAAAATCAGCGGCTGGATGGAACTGCTTAGCGTGCGTGCCGCTTCTTTCCAGATTCTTAGCTTCTCGTATAACTTACAGGCCCGTTCGTGGTGCTCAACCGCCGCGCGATTGTCGCCAGTGGCATACAAAGCATTGGCTCTAGCCCGTAAGGCGAGGGCCTTGTCTTCGTCCGACCCCAATTTCTGCGCGATCATCAGCGCGGCATCAGCCAGCGAAAGAGCTTCGCGTGTGTTCACGCGAATTTTTTCGACGACCACGTCGGCTAGTCGCTTGACGACCCCGCTGCGCAGCAGAGCGTTGTGACGTGACAAGAATTTGTCGCGAGAGGCATTATCAGTGAGTGTGGCCAATTCCGGAAATAATGAATCGCCGCCGGCGCTCTCGTCCGTGACAGGCATCAGTGGAATCCCATATCATTAAGTTGCCGGCGCAGCCTTTGAATACATTTCTGCCGAATGAATCCGATCGATCCGACCGCCAAACCCAATTCCGCCGCCACCTCCGCGTATGGACGGGCCGGCGTTTCAAAAAACAGCAGTTCGACCAGTCGCTGGCACTGCGGCGAAAGCGCCCCCATGGCATCGCGGAGCATCTGTTCTTCTTGTGTTTGCTGAACCAGGCCTTCCGCAATGGCCGGAGTCTCCAGAACAGCGAGATCCTCGGAGTCGCGGCTGACCACCCGCGTCTGTTGCTGTTTCCATCGGTGACACTGATGGTGCGTCACTTGTATCAGCCACTTCGGAAGCGCGCGTGGCTCGCGCAGCTCCGGCAAGCGAGCGAGCAATTCGACGCAGGTGGCTTGAAATACCTCCGCGGCTTCATGTGCTGGAAGACCGTATTTGACGGGAATGGAATAAATTAGCGCTTTGTACTTGTCGATCAGGATGGACCAGGCCTCTTCACTTCCGGACAGACATTCCGCGACCAGCCGGGTGTCACTCCATACCGCAGGAGGTTTTTTGATCGTTGCGGTAAACACCCGACTCATCTGGCGGCGCGCGCCTGTTCGTTGCGAAAATAAAGTTGTTCGACGTTCCAGAGAACGTATGGCTCGAGAACGGACGGATGGAAATTACCGATATCGTTCTTTGCGCCGGTCAAAATATCCGGGCTGGCGAGAAAAATCATCGGCTGATAGTCCACCAAAATTTGTTGCACACGATCGTAGAGTTTTTTTCGTTGTGCAAAGCCGGGCGTATCGAGTTGCTGCTCCATCAGTGCGTCGATCTCGCTCTCCCACGGGGTTGCGGGATGGGCCTGCGACGGATTCCACAGATGTGTTTCGCCACTCGAGAGCCACACGTTAATGTCGGAATTTGGATCGGCGTCAAAACTCGCCAGCCCCAGAAGGCACGCGTCGTATTCCTTCGTTTGCGAGACGCGATCGATCAACGAACGAAATTCCAGCGGCACCACCTGGACGTGCATGCCCAATTCCTTTAAATCGTCCTGGATAATTGCCGCCATTTTCGTACGGTCGGCGTTCGAAGAGCTCGTCAAAATGGAGAATTCCACGGCGCTCCCATCGGCATCCACTAACTCTGAATCTCCGGCTGCTCCATTCTTCCAGGAGTATCCCGCCTCCTTCAGAAGGGACCGCGCGTGGTCGAGCGAGCGCGCAGGGTGCGGAATGGAGGTGTTCACCCAGCGGGGGTTCCCAGGGGTCACCGGCCCCCACAGCGCCGCTCCTCTCCCCTGGTACACCAGCCGCACGATCGCATCTCGGTCGATGGCGGCCGAGACCGCCTGCCGAAACTTCACTTCACGAAACCATTTCGACTTTCGCGCTATTTCCGGCGAAACCTTTTCCCCAAGATCATTCAAATTAAAGAATAGAAAATTGTATTCGAGGCCTGGGCCTGCGTCGGTCATGGTGTACCCGTGAGCCTGCCGCGAAAGCACGGAAAAATTCTCGGCACCCAGCCTGCTGATCAGGTCCGTTTCACCTGATTGAAATCGCAATACCTGCGCATCCGCGCTGGGCACGAACAGAAACACTACTTCGTCCACATACGGCAAGCTGTTTCCCTTCGCGTCCAATTTCCAATAGAACGGATTTCGCTCCAGCACCAGCTTCTGCCCGGGGGTGTAGTCCTTCAAGCGATAAGGTCCGGCTCCCGCCCACAAATTCGTCGCCGTGGACAACGCTCCGGACTGCGCCAGCTTCCCGTCTTGGTAGGATTTCTCCAGTAAATGGCGCGGCAAGATCGCGAATCCGTCGAATAGACGCTCACCCGCGCCGTAGGGTTTTGCCAGTTGAAAGACTACGGTTGCGGCATCGACCTTGCGCACGGTGATCGGTTTCCCGCCGACGATCAGCAAATCGCGTTGCGTGGCATGAACGTTTTCATCCAAGCATGCGCGAATCGTGAACAAAACATCGTCCGCGTCCAGCGGCTTGCCGTCCGAGAAGCGCAGCCCCTTCCGCAACGTCAGCGTGTACTGCAGGCCGTCCGGAGAGACTCTCCATGACTTAGCGAGGGCAGGTTCCGTGAGCTGTGTTGCGCGATCGATGTGCACCAAATCGGCTTGCATCACGCCGATTACTTCGCGCGATGGCGCATCCGTCGCGATCAGTGGGTTCAGCGTTTTTGGCTCGGCCCGCAGTGATACGACAATTCGTCCACCAGTACGACCAATCTCGCCCGGAACGATAAGAGACTCTGGATTGGAACGTGTTTGCTGGGCAGCGGTGGGGGTGGCGGAGAGAAATAATGCGGCGAACGTAAGGAGAAGTTCGCTGCGGATCCACCTGTGCAGGTAAACAGTTCTTTCCTGTCTCATGATGGGTCCCCTCCACGTCTCCCTTCTATCTTCTCCGTCGGAGCATCCACGTGCAATGCGCTCGCAAGGCCTTGGTATCCTACAAAGAACGGCACGATGGCCAGCGCCGGCAGGTAAATCCACCAATAAGACACCAGCACGCTGTACTGCTGGAGTGCGGCCAGCTGATTCCCCCAACTCGGCTCCGGCTCCGGTATGCCCAATCCGAGAAATGAGAGGGTCATCTCGGCGAGTACGAACTGTGGCACGAGAATCGCTGCCTGCGTTAGGAGCACGCTGCGCGTTTCGGGCAGGACGTGACGCCGCAGCAAATAAACATCGCTGGCGCCAAAACCTCGCGCTGCGCGGACGAAGTCGCGCTCCTTAGCGTTTAGGACCACTCCGCGCACCAGCCGAGCAGGGCGCGCCCATCCAACCGCGGCAAGAACGGTGATCACGAGCAGAAACGCCTTCATCGGGGAAACCGACAGTGGCAAGAATGCCCGCAGCGCAAAGAGCAGATACAACCACGGCAGCGCCAGAAATAATTCCGCGAGCCGCATCAGTAGCGCATCCCGCCATCCACCGTAAAAGCCGGCGACCGTGCCAATGAATGCACCAAAAAACAGCGTGGCGCCTGCGCCGAGTAAGCCAGAAAGCAGTGAGATCTGCCCGCCATATAAGATGCGAGAGAATTGGTCGCGGCCCAACCCATCGCTGCCCAAAACATACAACCGAGCGCCGTCTGCCCCGAACAA
>Ga0302221_10000674_pt1 | contig 23972 bp, 19 predicted proteins | sample II_Palsa_E2_1_FD_193517 | JGI IMG/M metagenome (GOLD analysis project Ga0302221, IMG submission 193517) | Peat permafrost microbial communities from Stordalen Mire near Abisko, Sweden - II_Palsa_E2_1 | ecosystem: Environmental > Terrestrial > Soil > Palsa > Peat permafrost | place: Sweden... | reverse complement strand
CGCGCGGACCGGCTCCAGTCGATGCGGCCGTCCTCGGGCTTCCTCCCTCCGAAATACGTGGCCTGCGACTCGTCCTGCGGCGTCTCGGGCGCCGTGCCTGAAAGCAGGGCGTCGATCTGCCGCCCCAGCACGCGACGGGCGCAGGGGAGAACCTTCCGGAAGGCCTGCTCGGCCGTGTCCCTCGGCCCGATGTCCACGCCGTCCTGGTCGACGATGTTGCCCGCGTCCGGTGCCCTGACCATCCGATGGAGCGTCATCCCGATCCGCGGCTCGCCATGGAGCACGGCCCAGTTGATCGGCGCGCGGCCCCGGTACCTCGGGAGGAGCGAGCCGTGCATGTTGAAGGCGCCCAGGGGGGCAAGCGCCAGCGCCTTCGTGCTGATCATGTTGCGGTAGTAGACCGACAGGATCAGGTCCGGGCGCATCTGCGCGATCCGGTCCAGCCATTCCGGGGTGCCGACCTTCTCGGGCGTGTGCACGGGCACCCCCCTGCCCCGGGCGGCGAGCGCCGGGGTCTTGAACCAGATCTTCTCGTCCGGGTTGTCCTCGTGCGTGAGGAGCGCGATGACATTGTCCCCGCGCGAGAGGAGCAGCTCCAGGCAGTCGTGGCCCACCTCGCTGTAGCCGAAGAAGAGGATCCGGGGGGCGGGCATGCGGGGCGCCGGCCGCTCAGTCCTTGGCCTCGAGGATCTCCCGGACGAAATAGCGCTGGCGGGACCGAACGACCTGGTACGTCCTGCCCACGTATTCGCCGATGAGCCCTATCCCGACCATCGTCACGCTGACCAGGAAGAAGAGGATGCCGAACAGCGTGAACAGCCCGCCCTCCTCCGGCCCTACAAAGACAAACCGACGCAGGGCCAGGACGATCATCAGGAGGAAGCTGCCGCCGGCGCACGCCATTGAAACGATCGTGAAGATCTGGAGCGGGGCCAGCGAAAATCCCGTGATCAGGTCGAAGTTAAGCCGGATCAGCATGTAGAGCGAGTAGTTCGAGACGCCCGCGTGCCGCTCCTCGTGCCTGACGCCCACCTCCGTCGGGTTGCCCGAGAAGCTGTAGGCCAGGGCGGGGATGAATGTGTTGTTCGCCCCGCTTTGGACCACCGCGTCAACGATAGGTCGGCGGTAGGCGCGCAGCATGCAGCCCTGGTCGGTCATCTCGATCGCGGTCATCCTCCTGCGCACGATGTTGATGACCTTGGACGCCATTGTCCGGAAGACGCTGTCGCGCCGGTTGAGGCGGAAGCCCCCGACGTAGTCGTGCCCCAGGTCAATCAGGACCAGGAGCTTCGGGATCTCCTCGGGCGGGTTCTGGAGGTCGGCATCGAGGGTGACGATGACCTGGCCCCGGATGCGCTCGAACGCGGCCATGACCGCCATGTGCTGGCCGTAGTTGGCGTTGAAGTCGATGACGCGCGTGACGTCGGGACGGGCTTCATACTGCGCCCGCAGCAGCTGGAGCGACGAGTCGGCGCTGCCGTCGTTCGTGAAGATCACCTCATAGCTGCGGCCCAGGCCGTCGAGGACCGGGTAGAGCCGCGAAAACAGCAGGGGAAGGTTGAGCTCCTCGTTGTAGACGGGGATGACTACGGAGAGATCGGGCGCCGTGCTCATGCCTTGCTGTGCCTGCCGAGGATCGAGGCGAGCGCGCGGACGACCCGCGGGATGTCCGGGCGCTCCATCGCCGGAAAGAGCGGCAGCGTCAGGATGTTCCGCCCCGCGTATTCCGCATGGGGGAAGTCGCCGTCCTTCCAGCCCATCCGCCGGTAAAGGGCGAAGAGGTGGATCGCGGGATAGTGCACGCCGGTCCCGATTCCCGCCGACTTCATCTCCTCCATGACCCCGGAACGCCTCGTCGTCATGCGCTCCTCGGGGAGGATGACCTGGAACATGTGCCAGTTGCTGTCGGTGAAATTCTCCGGCGGAAGCCCGATCCCGAGGGAGCGGACGACGGGCCGGTCGAACTCCTCGAAATAGGCCCGCGCCAGGTCGCGCCGCCTCGCCTGGAACTCCGCGAGATGGGGAAGCTGGCCGAGTCCGATCCGCGCGGCGACGTCGGTCATGTTGTACTTCCCCCCGACGAGCTCGACCTCCATCCCGTCGTGACCGGTCCGCACCACCCCCTGGAGCCTGTACTGCTCGGCGAGGGCCGCCTCGCGCTCGTCGTTCAGGACGAGGCAGCCGCCCTCGACCGTCGTGATGTTCTTGTTGGCGTGGAAGCTGATCGACACGAAATCGCCGAACGACCCGATGCGCCTGCCCTTCCAGGTGCTTCCGAACGACTGTGCGGCGTCCTCCACCACGCGCAGGTTGTGCTTCCGCGCGATGGAGTAAAGCCGGTCCCGGTCCACCGGGAGGCCGGCGAGATCGATCGGCAGGATCGCGCGGGTGCGGGGCGTGATGGCCGCCTCGACGAGCCCAAGGTCGATCGTGCGCGTGACCGGGTCGATGTCGACGAACACGGGCCTCGCCCCGGTCTCCAGGACCACGTTGCTCGAGGCAACCCAGGACAGGGGCGTCGTGATCACCTCGTGCCCGGGCCCGACGCCCGCTATCCTGAGCGCGATCTCCATCGTGCAGGTGCCTGAATTGCAGGCGCGCACGGGGCGTCCCCCGAAATATTCCGAGAGCTTCGCCTCGAACGCCTTCACCTGCGGCCCGGAGGTGATCCATCCGGAACGCAGCACCTCCGCGACGCCGGCGATCGTGGCGTCGTCGATCGTCGGCCGCGTGAACGGCAGGTAGGCCTCGGCCGGCTTTACCTGGGGTTTTGCTGCGGCGGGCGATGGCATTGCGCGGGTCATTCTGGGGAACGGCGGCAAATCCTCAAGGCTGGTTGCTGAAAAGATAGTGGTGCGCCCCGGTCGCAAGGATGTGGAAATGAAACCCGGGATCGTCGAAAAGGGGCGCCACGTCGCGGATGCGGGCCACCGCGAAGACCCGCCCGGGCCCCCCCCATTCGCGGCGGAACTGCGCATCGTCGATGAACCGCGCCTTGAGCTCCGCCGGGTCGAGGAACTGCAGCTCGAGCTCGTCCCTGTAGCCGACGAGCCCGACGACATCGCCCGTGTAGTAGGCGAAGTCGTGGAAGAACGCGTGGTAGTTGTAGACGCGGTCGCCCGGCCGGATGAGCCCCCGGGCGACAACGGCGACATCCTTGGTGCTGCGGACATCTATGATCGGCATCACGAACGAGAGGACGCCGAAGAGGAAGATGAGCGTCACCGTCACCGCGACGATCGCTCCCCTGGCGGCGCCCGTCACCACCCGCGGGACGCACGCGCGGATTCCGCCCAGGCAGAGTATCCCCGCGAGGATGAAGGCATAGGGCTTGAGCGCTGCCGCCTGCGCCGGGTCGCGGATCAACCCCGGCCTGATCACCGCCGCGCACAGGGCCGCCGCGATGAGCCCGCACAGGAAGGCGAACACCCGGAGCCCGGTCCGCATCCTGGCGAACGCATCGGGCCGGGGCATGACGGCCGCGAGCCACCTGCCGACCAGCAGGGCGAGCGGGGGGAAAAGCGGCAGGATGTAGTTGATCAGCTTGGACTGGGAGGCGCTGAAAAACAAAAGGATGAACGCGGCCCAGGTGACGAAAAACCATGCCTCGGCGTTCTCCCTTCGCCGCGCCCAGCCGCCGGCAAGCGCGTCCCTCAGGGACGACCCTAGGAATCCCGTCCATGGAAACAGCCCAAGGATCACGATGGGTACGAAAAACCAGAAGGGCTGGTACCGGCCGTGGCCCTTCGACGAGGTGAACCGCTCCCAGTGCTCGTAGATGAAATAAAAATGGGCCCACCCGGGATTCCTGGAGGCCACCAGCAGGTGCCAGGGCGCGGCGATGGCGAGAAAGAGGACGATGCCGCTCGGCAGGTACAGCGGCCGCAGCCCTCCCCATTGGCCGAAGATGAGAAGCCAGAGGAACATCACGGCCCCCGAGACCAGGAATCCCTCGAGACCCTTGGTCAGGGTGGCCAGCGCCGCGGCGGCGTAGAGCCCGTAGAAAAGCATCCTTCGGCGGCCGCCCGCCTGCTCCCGGACCCCGGTGATGAAGCAGAAGAGCGTGGCCGACATGAGGACCGTGAGCGGCATGTCCAGGCTCACGAGGTGCCCCATGGCGAGGTACAGCAGCGAGGTTCCGAGGACGATGGCCGACCAGAATCCCGCGTCCCTCCCGTAGATCCTGCGCGCGCAGGCGTAGGCCGCAAGCACGCCGCCGAGCGCAAAGAAGGCCGGCGCAAGCCGCACCGACCATTCGCTCGGGCCCAGCACCTCCTCGCATGCCGCGACGACCCAGTAGCCGAGCGGCGGCTTCTCGAAGTAAGGGACCCCGTCAAGGCGCGGGGTGACCCAGTCCCCGCTGGCGATCATCTCGCGGGGGATCTCCGCATACCGCCCCTCATCCGGGTTCGTGAGGGGAGCGCTGCCGAGCTTCCAGGCGAAAAGCGCCCCGAAGATCACGGCCAGGAGAACCGCATCCCGCCGCCACGACGGGTCGGTGGTGGAGGAGGGCGGGGCCGTTGGACTCACGCGGTGGACCTACATCGTCAGGCCCCCGCAGGCAAGTCCTGCGCCCGCTCTTTCACTTAGGCGCCGCCGAACGCCTCGGGAAACCTCCCGGGCGCGACGTCGTAGCGGTCCAATGGAAACCAAGGGCCAGCCGCGGCGGATCGCCGGACCCGCGCCGTCCCAGGGACGCTCACGCAAGCCCGGACCTCGACAAGGGAAGGGTGCGGACCCGCCGCCCCGTCGCCGCGAAGATGCCGTTGACCACCGAGGCGAAGATGGGGGGCGTCCCGGTTTCGCCGATGCCGCCCATCTTGTCCCCGGCGGCAACGATGTGCACGTCGACGACAGGGGCCTCATATATCCGCACCACCGGGTAGCCGTCAAAATTGCGCTGCTGCACACGGCCTTCCTTGAGCGTGATCTCGCCATAAAGCAGCGCGCTCAGCCCGTAGATCGCCGCGCCCTGAATCTGGGCCTCGACCGTGAGCGGGTTGACGACCGTTCCGCAGTCGACGGCGGCGGTCACGCGGTGCACGCGCACCTTGCCGTTCTCGACGGATACCTCGGCGACGTGCGCCACATAGCTTCCGAAGCTTTGGTGCACCGCAAGGCCGTGGGCGTGCCCTTCCGGCAGCTTGACACGCCCATAGCCGCTGCGTTCGACCGCAAGGTCCAGAACCCGCCGCTCGCGCGATTCAGCCGGGAGCAGCTCACGCCTCACCTCGAGCGGATCCCGCCCGGCGGCGTGCGCAAGCTCGTCGATGAAACATTCCACCGCGAGGCCGGTGTGCGAATGGCCCACCGAGCGCCAGGTGCCGCAGCGTTCGCCAGGAACGCCATGGTTGTCGTCGCCCCGGAGCACATTCATGATGTGCCGGTGGCGATCATCGCCCTGCCGGGGAAATCGGTGACCGTGTGGCAGTTCATGCAGCGAGGGTCCCTCAACACTCCGGCGATCTTCCGGAAGGCGGCCTCCGAGCGAGCGCGCGCGTCGGGCCCGGCTGGAACGGCCTCGGGTACATCGAAACGCCGGGGTCCGCAATTTCAAAAGCGGGCGGGAACGCCCGCCCGGGCCTCGCGGGGATCCCCCCTCGATGCCCGGGGGCCCGACGAGGCAAAGATTCGCCCGCCCGGAGGTTTTGAAATTGAGCTCCCGCGGCTCATCGGGCGCAATGGACCCTCGCATGCCGGCCGTCGCCACACGCAACTTCTCCTTCATCTGCGGGCAGGACGATTTCCTGGTGGGACGGATGGGAAGGAAGCGCTTCGAGGAGCTCTCGGGGGAGGCGACGGACGAGTTCTCGCGCGAGATCGTGAACGGCTTCGCCGCGAACGTCGACGAGGTCGGGACGGCCGTGAACCGCTTCCGCGAGGCGGTGCTGACCGTGCCGATGTTCGGCGGCCGCCGCGTCGTCTGGCTCAGGGATGTCAATTTTCTCGCGGACACGGTGACCGGCAAGGCCGAGACGACCCTGCAGCGTGTCGAGGACCTGCAGCAGGTGCTCCAGTCCGTGGATCCCGCGGAGACGGCGGTCCTCGTCACGGCCGCGCCCATGGACCGGAGGCGGTCGTTCGCCAAGTGGTGCGAGAAGAACGCGGATTTCGCGCTCGCGGACGGCGGCGGCGACACGGACGCGCTTGGCGCCGTCGCCGTCGCCGAGGCGCGCTCGATAGGGGTCGCCTTCGCGCCGGGCGCGCTGGAACTCCTGCTCGCGAGGGTGGGCGCGAACACCAGGCTGCTTGTCGAGGAGGTCCACAAGCTCGCGGCCCACGCCGACGGGCCGACGATCGAGGAGGCCAGCGTCGCCGAGGTGACGCCCAACGTGGCGCAGGGGGACTTTTTCGAGACGGCGGACGCCTTCTTCAGCGGGAACCTCCAGTGGACGCTCGCGGCGCTCAGGCGCCATTTCTTCGCGGGGGGCGACGCCCGGCCCGTCCTCGCCGCGCTGCAGAACCGCAACCGGATCCTGATCCAGCTCCGGGCGCTCGCGGACGCGGGGGACGCCAGCGCGGGCCCGAGGGGAATCGAGGGCCTGTCCAGGGCGGCGGCCGCCCATGGCCCGCGGTTTGGCGAAGCCATCGCGGAAAAAAGCTCCTACAATGTCTTTACCCAGAATCCGTGGTACCTCGGCAAGCTGGCGGGCGCCGCCCCGCTTCCCTCGCTGAGGCGCCTGATCGACAACCAGCGCGAGTTCATCCGCGCGTTCGAGGAGATCATCCGCAGGCCGGACGGCCAGTCGGACGTGCTCCGGGACATGGCCGTGCGCTGCCTGACGGCCTAGCGCGCCTGCCTGCGGGGCTTCGCGGGCCGCCCCCCGGGTGCTTTTCCTATGGCCTTCGCCGGCAAGGAGGATTTACTGGGCGGCTTTCCGTGAACGAACCGTCCGACCCCGCCCCCAACGAGCCCGTCCTGAACGTCCTCGCGGAGCGCTACGCATCGCGGGCGATGAAGGACATCTGGTCGACGCGCGGAAAGGTTCATCTCGAGCGCGATTTCTGGATCGCCGTCATGAAGGCCCAGCGGGACCTCGGGGTCCCGATACCCGCCGAGGCGATACGGGACTACGAGCGCGTCAAGAACGACATCGACCTTGAGTCGATCGCGAAGCGGGAGCGCGCGACGCTCCATGACGTGAAGGCGCGGATCGAGGAATTCTCGGAGCTCGCGAAGCGGCAGTTCATCCACCTGGGCCTGACGAGCCGCGACCTCACCGAGAACGTCGAGCAGCTCCAGATCTTCCAGGCGCTCAAGATCGTGCGGATGAAGGCCGCGGCGGCGCTCCTCGTGCTCGCGCGCCGCGCGGAGGAGTACCGCGACCTGATGATCACCGGGCGCACCCACAATGTTCCTGCGCAGCCGACGACGCTCGGGAAGCGGCTGTCGATGTTCGGCCAGGAGCTGCGCCTCGCCTTCGACCGGCTGGACGGCCTGACCGCGCGGTATCCCGTCCGGGGCCTCAAGGGGGCGGTCGGGACGCAGCTCGACCAGCTGACGCTCCTGGGCGGCAGGGCGGACAAGGTCGCGAGCCTCGAGAGCCGCGTGCTCAAGTACCTCGGCTTCTCGGCCTCCCTCGGCAACGTGGGCCAGGTGTACCCGCGCGGCCTGGACTTCGAGGTCGTCTCGGCGCTGCACCAGGTCGGGGCCGCGGCGTCGAGCTTCGCGACGACGATGCGGCTTATGGCGGGGGCGGGGCTCATCACCGAGGGGTTCCAGGACGGCCAGGTCGGCTCGTCCGCGATGCCCCACAAGGCCAACGCGCGCAACTGCGAGCGGATATGCGGATTCTCGACCGTGCTCGGCGGCTACGTCACGATGACGGGGACGCTCGCGGGCGACCAGTGGAACGAGGGGGACGTCTCGTGCTCCGTGGTCCGCAGGGTCGCGCTGCCGGATGCGTTCTTCGCCATCGACGGATCGCTTGAGACCTTTCTCACGGTCCTGCACCAGATGGAGGCGTTCCCGTCGTCGATCGCGCAGGAGAACGAGTACAACATGCCCTTCCTGGCGACGACCACGATCCTCATGGAGTCGGTGAAGCGCGGCGCGGGGCGCGAGACGGCGCACGAGGCCATCAGGGAGCACTCGCTTGCCGCGGTGAAGGCGATGCGCACGGGAACGGCCGGCGCCGATCTCCTGGACAGGCTGGCCGGCGACCGCCGGATCGGCCTCGGCAAGAAGGCGCTCCAGGGAATCCTCGCGGAGAGCGCGCGGTTTGTCGGCTCCGCCCCCAGCCAGGTCGACGCCTTCGCGGCCGAGGTGAAGCCGCTCGCGAAGCGGGTGAAGGGCGCCGCCGAATACCGCCCGTCGCGGCTTCTCTAGGCGGATTCCGGGTTGTCCGAAGTTTTCAATTGCGTACCCCCGGGAGGATGCGCTTGCATGGACCTTCGCTGTCCTGACAAACCCAAATCACTTTTCAAATGGCTGAACTCGTAGGAAACGTCCTGGTGGGCCAATCTGGCGGCCCGACATCCGTCATCAACGCTAGCGTGGCCGGCATCGTGGCCGAAGCGCTCAACCACGTCGCAATCGAGGAGATATACGGGGGCCTGAACGGCGTCCTCGGCATCCTGCAGGAGGACCTCGTGGACCTGGCATCCGAGTCCCAGCAGCAGGTCCGCGCCCTTCGCCACACCCCGGGCGCGGCCCTGGGCACGTGCCGCTACAAGCTCAAGAAGCAGCAGGACTTCGAGCGGGTGATCGAGGTGTTCAAGGCCCACAACATCCGGTACTTCTTCTACATCGGCGGCAACGACTCACAGGACACGGCGGACAAGATCTCGAAGCTGGCGCAGGAGCAGGGCTATGAGCTCCGCGTCGTCGGCGTCCCGAAGACGATCGACAACGACCTGACCGGCACCGACCACTGCCCCGGCTACGGGAGCGTGGTCAAGTACCTCGCGATGACCGTGAGGGAGATCGCCTGCGACAACGAGGCGATGGGCCAGGGCGACCTTGTGTCGATCGTCGAGGTGATGGGCCGGAGCGCCGGCTGGATCGCGGCGGGAACCGCGCTCGCCAAGCGACGCGACCACCCGCACGACGCCCCGCACCTGATCCTCCTGCCCGAGGTGCCCTTCAACCAGGAAAAGGTCCTCGAGGACGTCCGGCGGGTGCTCAAGCGCGAGCGCTACTGCCTGATCGTCGTCGCCGAGGGGCTGGTCGACGCCGACGGCAACTATCTCGCGGCCGATTCCGCCACCGACGCCTTCGGGCACGCGAAGCTGGGCGGCGCGGGCGAGGCCCTCTCCGAGATCATCGAGACGGGAATTCCCAACGCGAAGGTCCGCGTGGCCCGCCCGGGACTCATCCAGCGCGCCGCGGCGCATGCCGCGTCCAAGACGGATGTCGACGAGGCCTTCCTCGCGGGCCAGGCGGCGGTGCGCGCGGCGATCGCCGGCGAGACCGACAAGATGGTGACCCTCGTTCGCGGCGAAACCGAGCACTACACGGTCGAGACCGGCCTCGCGCCCCTGAGCGAGATCGCGAACGGCACGAAGAAGCTCCCTCGCGAGTGGATCAACGAGGACCTGGTGAGCATGAATTTCCAGTTCCTGCGCTATGCGCAGCCCCTCATCCAGGGCGAGGTGACGGTCCCGTACGACAACGGCGTCCCGACCTATGCCCGGCTCGACAAGGTCCGCGTGGACAAGGTGCTGCCCCCCTACGAGGTCTGATCCGCCGGCCGCGCCGCCACGAACGGCTCCTCGCGAAGGCCGGGCGCGCGCCTCCCCGCCAGCAGCAGCCACCACACCCGCGCGTTCGAGGCGACGACCACGCCGACAAGGATCAGGAACACGGCGGTGACGGCGGCGTCCACGTGGAGGTTGAAGGCCAGCCGGGGCGACGGCGCCCCCGCAGCCCCGCTCAGGAACCCCAGCCTTGGGTCGGAGCTGAAGATCTTCATCCAGCCCGCCGTCATCGTCACGGCGAGGAGCCAGCCCAGCGGCAGGAGCGTCACCCACGCGTACCGGGCGCGGCCCATCTTGATCAGCACGGTCGTTCCCAGGGCGAGAGCGAGAACGGCGAGCAGCTGGTTCGCGACCCCGAAGATCGGCCAGAGCGAGTTTATCCCGCCCAGGGGATCGACGACCCCCTGGTACAGGAACCACCCCCACGCGGCGACATAAAGGGTGGTCGCTCCGGCATTGCCGGCGAACGAGCGGGTGTCGCCGAGCCGCCGCCATGCGAGGCCGAGGAGGTCCTGGACCATGAAGCGGCCGACGCGGGTCCCCGCGTCGATGGTCGTGAGGATGAAGAGCGCCTCGAACATGATCGCGAAGTGGTACCAGACGGCGAGCGCGGCCCGGCTGTGAAACACGCCCGCCAGCATCTGCGCCATCCCGAGCGCGAAGGTCGGCGCCCCGCCGGCACGGCCCACCATCGTCCCCTCCCCGACGCTTGATGCGAGGGCCCCCATGTCGGCGGCGGTGACGGGGAACCCGAGGGACGTGATGTGCTGGGTCACGGTGCCGACGCTGCCCTTCACGTTGATCGCGAAATACTCGCCCGGCCGCATCGAGCACGCGGCGATGATCGCCATCACCCCAACGCACATCTCGGTCATCATCGCGCCGTAGGCGATCGTCCGAATGTCGCGCTCGCGGGCGAGCAGCTTGGGCGTGGTCCCCGAGGCGACGATCGCATGGAACCCGGAGATCGCGGCGCAGGCGATCGTGATGAAGCAGAAGGGAAAGACCGGCCCGGCGAACACCGGGCCCGAGCCGTCGATGAACTTCGTCACCGCGGGCATCCGCAGGTGCGGCCCGAGGATGACGATCGCTATCCCGAGCGCGGCGATCGTCCCGATCTTCATGAAGGTGCTCAGGTAGTCCCGCGGAGCCAGGAGCACCCAGACCGGCGCGATGGACGCGACCAGCCCGTAGCCCATGATCCACCACGCGAGCGTCGTCCCCCTGAGGGTGAGGGCGCCCTCAAGCGGCGTCCCGCTGATGAACTGGCCGCCCCACACGGCGGCGAGCAGACCGACGATTCCGGCGGCGGTGACCCGGTGGAGCCTTCCGCGGTCGTTGCCCCCGGTCCGGAGCGCAAAGCCCATCGCGACGGCGATCGGCATCGTCGCGGCTATCGTGAAGACGCCCCACGGCGACTCCGCGAGCGCGTTCACCACGACGAGGGCGAGGACGCCGAGCAGGATCACGCTGATCGCGGTGATGCTCACGAGGGCGGCCAGGCCCGCAAAGGGCCCCACTTCGTCGCGGACCATCTGGCCGAGCGACTTGCCGCCGCGCCGCACGGAGCAGAACAGGACGACGCTGTCGTGGACGGCGCCGCCGAACACCGCCCCGATCAGTATCCAGAGGAGCCCCGGGAGGTAGCCGAACTGCGCGGCAAGCACGGGGCCGACGAGCGGGCCCGGCCCGGCGATCGCCGCGAAATGGTGGCCGAAGACCACCCAGCGGTTCGTCTTCACGAAGTCCTTCCCGTCGGCGCGGACCTCCGCGGGCGTCGCCCGCGCCGGGTCGATCGTCAGCACCCTGGCCATCAGCCAGGCCGAGTGGAACCGGTAGGCAACCGCGAAGACGCACGCGGCGGCCACCACCATCCAGAGCGCGCTCACCTGCTCGCCCCGGGACAATGCGAGGATCGCCACGCTCACGGCGCCCGCCGCGGAGACGCAGGCCCACACGGCCACGCGGACGATCTTCACGGGGGCTTTCGATGCCACGGGGTCCATGGAGGGGCGGATTGGGAAGGCAGGCAACCATGACGGGGCGCCGGGCCGCCCGCAAGCGCGTGCGCATGGGAACTTGTTGGTTTGCCTCCCCGGTCGGCGGTCTCCCATCGTCGGGGCGCCCGCGTAGGCGCTCCCGAAATTCCCATGGCCCCAAACCCCGATCAAACGCGATCCCGGCTGCCGGCGGCCGTGACGACGCTCCTCGGCATCATTCTGTGGGCGGCCCTCGTCTTCCTCGCCAAGCGGCTGCCGCCCGACGGCAGGGAACACGGGAACCTCGGGCAGTTCATCGGTCGGCTCCACCCGCTGCTCGTCCACGGACCGGTGGCGCTCCTTGCGCTCGTCCCCCTCTTGGAGCTTGCCGGGCTGTCGCCGCGCCGGGCCCAGCTCCGCGCCGCCGCCGGCTGGATCCTGGCCCTGGCGGTGATCGCCACGTTTGCCGCGGCGTTCGACGGATGGCTCCTCGCCTGGAGCGGCGGGTACCGCAGCCGCGACGTCACGCGGCACATGTGGGGAGGCGTGCTGCTTGCGGCCGCCTGCTTCATGGCCGCCCGGGTTCGCCCCTCCGCGGCGGGCGGGCGGGGGATCCCGGGCGCCTACCCCATCGTTCTCGCCCTGGCCCTGGGTCTCATGGTCTGGACGGGCCACGGCGGCGGCGCGATCTCGCATGGCGACGGGTTCCTGACCGAAAAGATGCCCGCGCGGCTTAGGACGTGGCTTGGTGTGGCCGACCAGCCGCCAAATGCCGCCCCGCCGGCACCCGCCGTTGCTCCCATCGTCGTGGCAGCCATCCACGGCGGCTCGGGAAGCGCCGATCCCTCCAACCCGGCGTTCTATCGCCTTCACATCGCACCCCTTTTCGCGCGCAGCTGCGTATCATGCCACAAGCCCGAGAAGCACAAGGGCGGCCTCAGGATGGACAGTTATGAGCAGTTGATGCGTGGCGGCGATGACGGGCCGGCGCTCGTTCCGGGAAATCCCGGCTCGAGCGAGATCCTTCGCAGGCTCCGGCTTCCGCCAAGCGACGACGACTCGATGCCAAGCGATGGCGACAAGCCTTTCGCGACCGAGGAGGTCCAGATGCTCGAGCGATGGATCGCCGCCGGGGCAAAAAACGGCTGAACGCTTGCGGCAGGCCTCCTAGGGGCCACACTGAGCGGTTGCCTCCGGCTCCCCACCCCATGAAGCGCCTCCTCGCCTCCGCCCTGGCCGCACTGGCCCTCTTCGCCGCGGCGCTGCCCCAGGCGGCGCGGGCGCAGGTTGCCGCGTCGCTTGTCTCGGCAGACGCGTCGATCCATCCGGGCACGCCCTTCAACGTCGCGCTGCACTTTGTCCACCAGCCGCACTGGCACACCTACTGGGTCAACCCGGGCACCGGGCTCCCGACGACGCTCAAATGGACGCTGCCTCTCGGCTGGAAGGCAGGCGAAATCCAGTGGCCCGCCCCCATGCTTCTCTCGGACAGCCGCGGGAACATCATAGGCAACGGCTACGACGGCGACCTCCTCCTGCCGGTCACGATCACCCCCCCGCCGGACCTCATGCCCGGCACGAATGTCGAGCTCCAGGTCGCCGCCGAATGGCTGATGTGCCAGGACGAGTGCGTCCCCGGCAATGCGAAGCTTTCCCTGCTGCTGCCGGTTTCGCCGGAGGATCCGCAGCCCGACCCCGTGTGGGGGGCGAAGATACGCGACGTGGTCGCCCGCCTGCCCGCGGCGGATCCGGCCTGGAGCGTCCGGGCGTCGCGCAATGCCACGACCGTCACCCTCACGATCAGGCCGGCCGCGAGGAACTCCGCGCCGGTGCCGGCCGGCCTTCGCTTCTTCTCGCGCGACGGGAGCATCGCCTATGACCTGCCCCAGCCGGCGTCCCCAATCGGCGGCGGCGGTTTCGCGCTCGGGCTCCCCGTGTCCTCCGACGGGCCGAAGGATGCGACGCGCGTGGTCGGAGTCCTGACGTCGAAGGACGGCTGGCGCCCGGACGGGTCGCTTCCCGGGCTGGCGGTGGACGTGGGATTCAGATCCGGAACCGCCCGGGCCTCGGTGGCGGCCCCCGGCAGTCCGGGCGCGGCGCCCGCGGACGGCCTCCTCGGCACGCTCCTCCTGGCCTTCGTCGGCGGGCTCATCCTCAACCTCATGCCGTGCGTCTTCCCGGTGCTCGGAATAAAGATCCTAGGCTTCGTCAACCAGGCCGGCGCCGACCGCAGGAAGGTCACCCTCCACGGGATCGTCTTCGCCGCGGGCGTGCTGCTCTCGTTCTGGGCCCTTGCCGGCCTGCTTGCGATCCTTCGGGCGGGCGGGAGCCAGCTCGGATGGGGATTCCAGCTGCAGTCCCCCGCGTTCGTCTTCGGGCTCGCCGCTGCGATGCTCGCATTCGCGCTCAACATGAGCGGCGTGTTTGAGTTCGGCCTGACGGCGACCGGGATCGGGTCGGGCCTGCAGTCAAAGTCGGGCCTCACCGGCTCCTTCCTGACCGGGGTCCTTGCCACCGTCGCCGCCACGCCCTGCAGCGCCCCCTTCCTGGCCCCGGCGCTCGGGGCCGCGCTCGCGCTATCCACGGCGGAGTCGTTCGCGATCTTCACCGCGATCGCCGTCGGCCTCTCGACACCCTACCTGCTCCTATCGGCGTTTCCGGCGGCCGTGCGGATCCTGCCGCGGCCTGGGGCGTGGATGGAGACCTTCAAGCAGGCGATGGCCTTCCCGCTTTACGCGACGGTTGCCTACCTTGTCTGGGTCCTTGCCGGGCAGCTGCAGGAAACCGCGCTCCTGTCGGCCCTCTTCGGGCTCGTCCTTGTCGCGATGGGTGTCTGGGTCTACGGCCGTTGGAACGCCCCGGGGGCGTCCCCCGGCCGGGAGCGCTTTGGATTGTGCGCCTGCCTGGTCCTCCTGGCCCTGGGAGCCTGGGCCGGATGGCCGACGCCCGCCTCGCCCACCGACATCGTGTGGGAAAAATGGAGCCCCGAGGCCGTGGAGAAGCTCCGCTCGGCGAACCGGATCATCTATGTCGACTTCACGGCGCGCTGGTGCGCGACGTGCCAGGCCAACAAGCGCCTCGTCTTCCACTCCGACGAAGTCCTGCGCGCGTTCCGCGACAAGCACATCGCGACGCTGCGCGGCGACTGGACCAACAAGGATCCGCAGATCACCGCCGAGCTGGCCAAGTACCACCGCGGCGCCGTTCCCTTCAACGTCATCTGGTTTCCCGGCCACACCGAACCGGTCGCGCTTCCCGAGCTCCTCACGCCGTCGATAGTGCTGGATGCGGTCGGGAAATAGGCGCCGCGCAGCGTGGTCACGTTGAGGAAAGTTTGGAAACCGGCGAATTCCAAACTTAAGAAAGTTGCTCTTTTCGATTCTGGACTCGGATTGATACCTCCCGACGCCTCTATCTTTCCGGTTCGATCCCAGCCCGGGCAGCCATTTGAAACACGGAATAATGGTTTGTCTATCAATACGTTACGTCGTGTCACAGATTTCTCCGGAATTCCCGTAGCTAAACCCTCTAGCAAAGCTCGCGAAGGTGGAAGGCTTTCGTGGGCAAATCAGCCGGAGGAACTCGATGATAGAATCGAACCCGACAGCAACTGATCCGCAGTATGACACAGGGGTCTTGCGATTCAGGGCTACTGGGCGGTCTCCCTCTGGGAAATGTTTTACCGCGTTTCATTAAGTGTCAGAAAAACCCGCAAAATTCGAGATTTGTCTACACTGGATCTACACTGAGAAATCGACGGATTGGTCGGGGTTGTTGACGGCTAGGGATCGACAGGGTCCGCATCGATAGAGAGTTCCAAGATTCAGTCACGGGGCTGTCCGCATCTACAGAATGGGTCTCAATCTAGGTGGACCTCAATCAATCGAGAAATTTTATAAGCGCTGTGCGTTCCGTAGTCCACTGTCCTTTTGGGCGTTCGACCACCATCGCGACCTTCTTCAACCGATCCGGGCACCTTGCAAAGAATGCTTTTTCGAAGGTCTTCAACGCGCCATGGTATTCGAGTGGCGTAAACGGCTTTGAAGCTCCGAGAGTCAAATCAGAACTTTTTTCGGACGGCTTGAATAGCCCAGGTATTTTGACCGGAGGTTCGCCAGGCCTAATGACCGCGACCAAATCGCCGTCCCCATGGGTAAGTTCTTCAAATTCAGACTTTGCATGAGCGACCGAATTACGAACTCGAATTAGCGAAGCAAGTCGTTGATAAACGATGTGCTCTTTATTGATCGAATATCTTCCTTCAGTAAGAACGGGAACAACCGTGATCAACTTTCTCGGCAGGGGTAAGGTGACGAGAATTGTCGCCACTTCTTCGCCGTATTTCTCCAGGGAAAACTCAAACAATGTATCGTTCAGTTTCGCCTCAAGATAAGCTGCACATGTGAGGACATACGGAACGACCAGCCAATCCTTTCTTTGAGCCGCTTCATAGTGTCCCCGCAACTTCTCCAAGATGTGGGCAAGTGGAGGGCTTCTAAACGTTACCCTCACATACTTTGTCTCCTGATTCATCCGACGGAGATTCTGCCACGAAGCCCAAGACCGAAGCAACCGTTACGCGAACTCATCCGCCCACATTGAACGGATGTTCTTCCCATAGAATATCCTCGTTCTTGAAGCACAAAGCAGGCCGCTACCGACCCTGCCAAGCCTATTAATGCTTTACGGGACTTTTCACTTCGATTATTTCGCTTCGCTCTAACACCGCCGCCAAGTGGCTGGCTCTTGCCCCAAACGCAGGCAGCCTAATTTAAGGCAGCCAGATGGGTCGCGTGAGCCAGTTAGCCGGAAACCCCATGCTCGAAGACACTGGGAAGGCCTGCGCAACAATCAGCTCCCGAACGCGGTGACGCCAGCCGCCGGTCGGCTGAATAATCTCCATCATATGCGCAAGCATGACCAGCGTGTTGTAGAGCTTGTCTGGAGCCTTCGGGTTGGGGACACCTGTCGGGACCGGGTCTAAACTGGGAATGAGCGCGGGAGGCTTTGAGATTGGCGGCTGGAGTGTGATGGTGAACTTGCGATTCCAGAGCCTCGAATGGTGGGCACAGGTATTGCGCACAATGTTGAGGTGGTGGAGAAACGAGCCCAGCGCCCGCTCATCGAGCTGGTAGGTATCCGCGATAACCTGGCGAAGATTTTGCTCTGATAGAATCTTGTAGAGCATCGAAGTCGGCCCAAAGGACATGACTTCGCAAATTGCCCAAATAGGAGGGCGATTTGTTCCGTAGGTCCTCCGGAAATGGGCGACAAAATCCTCTGAACTCCTGCCGAGCTCTTGATCCAATTTCGCCAAGGTCTTCGTGTGCGCCACGCCGTCGCTGAATATCGCTGGCGATTCATATGCCTGGCATCCGTGCCTGTGCCCCACTTCGTACGCCCAGCGTGATCGGACAGAGATTTCGACACGCTTTGTGGCCTCCAACACCAGATGCCGAAGTTGGCGATCATAGTCATAGAGAGCCCAAAGCTGCTCAAACGTCGTTCCGGGAAGAAATTGATCGGGATTGCCATGCACGGTCAGCGCGAATCGGTACGCTGAAATGCGGTAATAGTTGTGGTGCCGCAGGCAGTGCTCAGCAAAAACCGGGTCGGCGATTATGAGCCCCCTTCCACCCAAGATAACCAATTGCCTGGCGTAGGATTCGGCAGGCTTTGTGTATGCCGGCATTAGCGACCTCCAGAAGGGCCAGTCGCCACAGGTTGCGCTGAACCGGGGCCGCCGTATCCTAGGCTCATATCGCAGGGCCCAAAAATGAATAACCCCCCTGTTGCGCAGTCCCCGTCTTTCGACAGACCCGAGGCGTGGGAGGTGTTGTTGGGGGAACAATCGGCCACACTGCCTGTAAACTCAAGCCGAAAGGTGTGTAGGTAATGCCCCCAGTTCGTGATGGGAAATGACCCCCTGGTGAACCTGGGGTTCGACTGGCATGAGGTTGAATGCACGGCAGTTAGCAACATCTAGACCAGCAATATGGGATTAACAAGGCACTTCCGATGGGCAGAGCAGAAGTTGGCAGAACAAGAGTGCCCGGAGGACACTTTCCTACTTCCCATTAATGTCGCTGTCGCCACTCCTCGGCAACTTATCGACCACGTGAATTCTTCTCAGCACCCGCAATGGCTGGACCGCCAACAGTTTTTCGGGGAGATGATCCAAAAGCCTGCTTAGAATGGTCTTGGTGATCGGAATGCCGTTTACCAAAATACCGTCGGTCTCTTCGACAACTCCAGGCTCTGTGAGGCACTGTTCCCTGGGCCCAATGCCTTCGGTAATCATGCCTACGAACTCAAGATCGTCCTCAGTAACATGCTTGAATATCGGTCCGCCGCTCATACCGCCGAAGCTGAAGCGGCCCTTGTCGTGTCTAGCCTTACCGGCACCGACGCGAATCCTGCGATCAGAGACGCCTTCGCATTGAGCGGCTACGTCCACCTGGGGATGCTGCATCACGTTCGGCCGTGTTTTGTGCGGACCTCGAAGTTCGCCCGGGTAGCCTTTAGACAGGCACCAGTCTCCTACCTGCAATGTCGTGATTGCCATGGGTTCTGGTAAGAAATCCTTCCCACCATCAACGATTGATGCCCCATGAAGAGCAAAGATCGCCAAGTCTGCCGGGCCATCGAGTGGATCGGATGGGGAGGCGTATACAAGACGTCCCGGTAGAGGCCGCATTTTTGTCAGAGCCAGGCTGAGGTTTTGCTCGAGGGACGGTAATTCATAATCACCTACGACGTGTTTGGCCGTGATCCCTAAATGGAAATCGCGATAGATGAGGAACGTCATCGTCCCCTGCTCACGCGAGTCGGGCTCTTTAATGATGCCGCCGAATTCGCTGAAAATCGGCGCGATGAATTTCGAGCATTTTGCCAGTGTCGGCATAACCTAATATCTCAATTTTTGGCGGGCGTTTGTTCCGCGGTTCGAGTCATCAGTCGCTTACAGTTAAATGAGATCTCAAACTTGGCTTGGGAGCGCAGGGCACAGAATCTCAGGATTCGTCTCCCGTTATGCCAGCAAACCGAGTCGATAGGTCTATTGCGTCAATAATCGCGCCAGATGCATCGCTTTGGATTACGATGCCTCCCGGATGGGAGAGAAATGGAGTCACTACATCGCGGATAAAGTCCGCTCCAGTGCATTTCTTCGCCATGCTGAACCCCACCTGTCGATGCCACAGAGCGCGCGACTCGACAACCTTGGCATTGTCGAACGTCAACGCCACCACGCGGTGGCGCTCTCCACCGTACGGGTAACCGTAGGTGATATCTTGAATGATGTCCGTGTCGAGAAAGTCCCGCTCGCTCTTAACCTTGAAAGCCGCGGCATACTTTTCGTAACCCGGGACCGCCTGCATGTTACTCCGAAGCAAATCGTACATCCTCATGCTCACCCGAAACCGGCTTACGGGAGATTGCTCGGGCACGTCCGAAAAAAATGCCGCACCGAGGAAGGCTCTCATAGAAATGAAAACATCCCGCGTGAAGGGGTACTTGAAGAAATAATCTCCGGCCAAGAACGTGGCGAAAACACCATTTAAGTCTAAGTCTCGATCCAGGATTCCGGTCACACAGATATTGAAGAGATCGAGGGCCTCCGGGATAACGTAAGCCGCCTGTTGCCTTTGCTTCTGCCTTAAGTAGGCGTCTTGGAGTTCCGGCAGTCCCCGGAAGTAATTGCAGGCGTAGTCAAAAATCTGCCGGTAGACTTCGTTCGGATTCTTGTGGGAGAAGTTGACTACCGGCTTTGGTGGCATTGTGGGAACCACCCCTAGTGCTTCGAGCAGTGCAAAAGGGCTTACCCGAATTGCTGTCGGATTTCCCAGGCCAAACTCCAACCCAGCTGCCTGTAACTGTGGGATTAGCGTTCCCAACAGTCGGTTCCCGCGCGACTTCGTAGCCTCCCGGAAGAAATTTGTGTCGAGAAGGAAAAAGTTCATTCAGCCTGTGGATATCGTGGGTGAATCCTGACAAACACCTTGATGCAGCTGACCATGTCCCGTCGGCGTTGATGGACGCGGAGCCGACTCAGAAGCACCGCGACAGGTTCGGCGTTGTTACCCTGTATGAATCATAGGAGATGTCCGAGCCAAATAGGAAAGCAATGGACCGTGGATTGTGCGGCATGCCCTTGGTTCCCCGTTTAAAACGGGCGCCTAACAGCCGGAGAAGCGGCCTGCGTGCGGATCGCGTTATGGCTTAATTTTTGGCACCTCGTCGGAGCGTAAAGTGATATCCCTGCGATGTTGGTTTAGCTCCAATTGCCGGTACCGTTCGCGAATTTGCTGAAACGCAACCTTCGCATCGTTTTCGGAGGTGCATGACGAAAGTAGGCTTTTCGCATTTAAGATTATGTCCTCCACTTCGATTCGACCCTCCTCACGAAGAGCCTCCTTTTCGCGGAATTTATACAGATGCAGTAAGCCGGTTGCCGCAGCTCCGATCACTGGGATAACCACGAGAAGGGATTTGCCATAAGTCCCAAAGCTAGCGTCGCTGATCAACGCTGCCGTCAACGCGGAGGCAACGGACGAAAGGAACGCAATACCAGCCGTAATCGTCCAGGCTCTGTAAGCAGATTCGGAAGCGCCTTCGTAGTACGTGAGAACATCCGACTCCAGTTTTTCAATGAGTTCGGCAATCAATTCGCTGTGGGTGGACATGTTGGCAGAGTTGGAGAATGAGGCCGAAGACCTATTTGGTCGACTGCACAAGGAAGTCCACCGTGAAGGCGCTGTTCCCCAAACTGATCGTGAACTCATAGCGATTTGGCAGCGACCATCCCGAACGCAGAGGAACTGAAACTAGACCTTTTACCCGATAGTTAGGCTTCAAGAGGGCTGACTTGAAGGACATCCGCTGCAGCCATTCCATGTCGCGAGCGAGTGCGGTTTGGGACTGCGCGTTGAATTGGTCGATGCTGGATTGGTTCTGCTGCTGGGCCATGTACTGTGCCGTGGTATTGGGCGTCACGGTCTGGTAGGTCCCTGTCACATATTGCCCATTGCTGGTGTACCCTGACACGGTGCCAGTGGTGCGCTCGTAGGCAAAGGGGGCCTCGGCTAGGGCGGTGATCATGGAGGAGACCAAGGCGTACTGGAACTGCTGGGCGCTAGTGTTCCCTCGCAACTGGTCCGCAACCTGATTTGGGGTGAGCACCGTCAGCGACCGGCCGTCCTTGTCGCGCACCGCGATGTCATCGATCCCGAAATAGTAGGTGTTTGGGCTCTTGTTCTGGACGTAAACCCAAAAAGACACCGTGCCGTTGAACAACGGATCGCCCACTGTCGGGACCATGTACACCTCCACTACTCCGTCGGAACGTGTCTCATCAACCCCAAGGATGTTTCGATTGCTGGGCAGGTACACCTTGCGCTGCCCAACCCGGGGCGACGGGGCAAAATACTGCGTTGTCGCGCACCCGCTGAGGACAAGCGCAATTCCGAGAAGAACCAGCCGGCCAAATGCGTTCATGGAGTCTAGACCTTCCCACAGCCTATACCCAGCATGCCGCCATAGTAAATGACAGAGGTGCTCATCGCGCGGGGCACCTTCGTTCGCCAGCCGGTCGACGGCCGCGACGAGAACGAAGAACCTCCTATATTGCTACTGGATAGATATGCTAGAATCAGCCTAGAGGCCGCGAATCGTCCGCAACGCGCGAGGCACCTGGAACAGTCCAGCAATCACAAGAATTATGAAGCCTCCCCAGGCAACGTATCGCGACCACGGCGCGACCCCAGCGAAACCGTGGAGCGATGAATACAAGAAATACGCAAGGAGCCAGAAGGCGAACGGCATAAAAATTCGATACGCCTCCTTTTCCGCTTCGCGGTCGTCTTTAGAACGTCTGGGCATAGAAAATTGCGGAGCTGAATAGGTTGATACAGAACAGGGCTGAAGTTCTCAAGCGTCAGAGCCGCCTAGTCACGGTTTCTGCCCGACCCAGATAACAACAAGATCGGGCTCAAATTTCCAATCGGCCTTGTCGTCTCGAATTCCCTTATCCATGCCCGAGCTGACCACATCAGCGGGCAAGAATATCCCATTCTTGTTGAATGCTTGCTGGATCGCCGCTGCTTGCCCTGGAGGGTTCGCCTTGTCCTTGATGAACATAAAGCTTCCTTGGGCCCCGATGGCCAGCACCTGAAGTGTCACACCGGTTACCACTGGGAAACCCGCATCGGATAGGACCGAAGAAATCTGCCGGGCATACCCTTTAGCTTCAGCATCAGTCCAATCCGATTGGACAATCACAGGGCCCTTCGGCGCAGCCTTGAGTTCAGCGATGAGCGCTACCCGTTGTTCGTCGCTGATTGTCCTTGGTCCCTGTTTTAATTTTAACTCCTCAGCCAAAGCTCTGGCGGCATTCGCCTTTTCTTGGGCATCCTTCAGTGTTTCCTGTGTGCTTCTCAACTCGGCTGCCGACGATTTCTCTTTCTCATACGCAGCGATCCGGTCGCTTCGATTAACTCGAAGTGTGGCGACCATGCAGAGCCCAGTTAATATCCAGCCAGTCGCCATGATGATCGAGGGCCAGTGCCACGAACCCGATGCCGTCTGAAAGATTGTGAGCATGGTGCGTTTTTGTGAGTTAGGCATCTTGGCTTCTGCGATTCATTTCGAGCCCAACGGCACGCTCCAGATTCGCGTTAACTGCGCGCCTTTCGCTTGGCGACTGGTGCCAACGGCGATGTTATCTTCTCATAAAGCACAAACAGGTGCTCCACACGTTCACGGTCCGAGGAGAACGGCTTGCCGCGGTAGGTTTTCTCCACAAGACGATCCAACGCCTGGTGTGCCTTCAGTAGTTCCGCCGGCATCGTCAGCGGGTCGTAAATGTCGGCCAGCGAGGCGCCAGACGCCAACTGGGGCGCTCGGGCGTCCAATACAGCCTGCGCTGCGACTTCTATAGCCCCCCTTTGGTTGGATGAGGGCTCAGGCCATGGATAATTGTTGTAGACGAGCTTGTTTGAGTAGCGGTAGCGCGACTCCAGGCGGCCGCATACCGTCTTCATCCAAGCCATATGCATCCCCGAGGTGAGCACGCCAAAGTGATAGAGTGTGGCATCAGGAACCAGCAGAAGAAGATTGTTGCTGATAACCGAGGCCTCAAGGAATCCAATCGGAACGTATGGTCTGCGCTCCGAGGAAACCGAAGGTATCGCGATATAGCGTCCTGTTGGTTGTCTATCTTCACCGAAGAGTCGCGGAAAGTCCGCGAGCTTCCGCGTTGTCTCTCGGGTGCTCTTCAGTCTGTGCTGACGAACGCCTTCAACTCTCGCCAGAACCAAGGGCATTAAGCGCAATTCGGCAGCCGAAGCATCTCGCAGCCAGAGGCACCAGCGGGGCACATTGTTAATGAACTCTTCTGCGCCAAGAATCGGACGAATGAGCTTAGCCGAGGCAGGCTCCACTGTGACTAGGTCCGCCTTCTCCTTTGGAGTTAGCATCAAATACCCACCATCATTAGGCATTGAGCCGAAGACGATTGGAGGCACAGAGCAGATAGGCGATGTCCGGGCCGTCACTACCGTATCCGTCCCCACGACCAAATACGGGTTGATGTTCATAGCCCCGCTGCTCATCGACTGCTTTCCATCCGCGTCGTAGTCGTAGAGCCGCTTTACCGGCACATCGAAAGCACCGAATCCTTCAATGACAACGTGTACGTGGGCCTTACCGCTCGCCTCGTTGCTCCAAATGAAAGTGCGGTGCGCGAAATGAATCTTTGCTCCCCGCTGAAAGAGATAGCTCCAAAGCACGCCAACCTGTTCCCCCTGGCTAATACTGTTGGTCGATACAAACGCGCAGCGGATTCCTGTGCCAGGTATATAGTCAGAAGCCTTCACGTACCACGCGGTCACGTAATCCAGAAGCCCATACCCCTGGATGTCACCACACACGGCATCCATATCCTTCCCTTGCTCATCGCTCATCATCTGTTTTCCGATGAACGGAGGATTACCCAAGACATAGCTGCACTGATCCGGTGAGATTATGGTTTTCCAATCGAGACGCAGGGCATTGCCATTCACGATTGTTGCCGATTTCTTGAGCGGAATTCGGGTGTAGTGCCGCCCGAATGCCTTGGAGAAAGCCATGTTCACCTGGTGGTCGGTCAGCCACATTGCGGTCTCTGCGATTATTGATCTTTCACTAAACAATGGATATGCATTTGAGCCTACTTCCACGGCAGTTCCGAGGCGTCGATGCAGCTCCAAAGAAGCTGCGGCGAGTGCTGCAGGTGGAGAAGCACTTTCCCGACGCCGC
>Ga0302221_10000668_pt1 | contig 24203 bp, 3 predicted proteins | sample II_Palsa_E2_1_FD_193517 | JGI IMG/M metagenome (GOLD analysis project Ga0302221, IMG submission 193517) | Peat permafrost microbial communities from Stordalen Mire near Abisko, Sweden - II_Palsa_E2_1 | ecosystem: Environmental > Terrestrial > Soil > Palsa > Peat permafrost | place: Sweden... | reverse complement strand
TTGCATTTTAGAGTATTAATATAAGGTAATGCGTAGCGTTGCGGCTATCGGTCACGTGGCTCGGAAAAACTATTCCCTTAAGTGCTTAATTCTTAAAGCTGCTTAAAGAGGGGCAACTTTTAATTTTGCCCCTCCGAGGGCAACTTAAAAAATAAAGTTCACTTCCGGAATTAGGCTTTAGCTAATTAAGGCGTGCATTGCATTTAGTATTGCAAGGCTTTACTGTTTTTGCGCTTTTAGTAACTAGTTAAATTCCGATTATATTAAGTTTTAGCGCGATAAATTTATCGATATTTAAGTTATCCTCCGAATCCTCTTTATAATAAGGGCGCCGGGATAGTCTATTAGCTGTAATATGCTTTGTACCCTTTATATAGCGTACCTCGAAGTCGAATAGCCTAATTTATATAAGCTAGCGAGTAATTAAAGCTTTAAGGAGGTTAATAGCTGCCCGATTTAGCTAAGTAATAAGCGTGTTTGCGTCTATTTTTAGGATAAAATAAATATTATATAGCTAAAATTGTAGTTTCTATAAAGCTTTAAAAACCCTTTTATACTTTTTCTTAGTAGTATTATAGCTTTGTTTAGTCTAGTTCCACATTTTAAATTTGTATTAGGCAACTCTCTTGCGTCTTTTATTATTATATTGTCCTAAAACTGCTCTTTATCCAAATAAACTAGCGTTTATAGCTAGGATAATAAGCCTTTATAGCTTTGCTAAATTGTAATATAGCTTGCAAAGCAATAGCGTAGTAGTAAGTTTTTCTTAGAGAGTTTGCATTGCCTTAATTTGTTCCTCCTTTTATAAGAAGGGCTCTCCTTTCTTAAGCAGTCGATAAATTAGTTTAGCTATTATAGCGTACGCCTCGATTTAGATTTTGTAATACATATAAATTCTTAAGAATACCTTAGCTTTTGTGATATTGTTGCACTAGTGCTAGTTTAAGATCTTACTAACTTTGGTAATAGTAGGGCTCCTTCCTCTAAAACTATATATAAAACTTATAATACTTATGCTATTATAGCAAAACTGTAATTTAGGCCTAATAGAAGCTTTAGCCCTTTTAATTTGCTCTAAAGCCCTATTTAAGTTTTATAAATGTTCAAATATAAATCGACGGATTTTAGGAAGCTTTAATTTTCTATTATAGTTAATATATAGCCCCTTTACCCTAATATTGTTAATAAATAGTATAGCTATAGCTAAAAATAAGTCTTTTAAGATTGTTATTATTACTTGTATAAACTAAGCTACTAAATTAGTAGCTCCTTGTAGTGGAGTAATTATTTTAAGTAAATTAAGAGGGGTTATAAAACTTGTTATATCCCGACTTTTAACATTTAAAGTAAGTTAATTATATTTAAAGAAGAAATTGATTAAGGAAATATATTAATATTTAGCAAATTCCTCTAAGAACTCATTTATTGATAAAGGCATGTTAGCATCTTGTAAAGTAATAAAATTCATCTTTATTGCTGCATTAATAAGCTTATAAGTGCTAGCTAGCTTCTTTGCAATTAGGAATTAAGGGTTTTTATAAGGTTTATTGCATTTTTTTAGTACACTTCGGTTTAGCCGTTCTAATAGCATTTTTATTATTATTAGCATTAGAGCTTTAAGGCAAGGGAAGTTCTTTTCTTGCTAAGATTTATATAATATTATCTTAATAAAAATAAGGGGACTAATATCTTTATAAATCTTTTTTACTTCTTTCTAGTTAAATGCAATAGCTCCTTTGCAGTTAATTATTAATTCTTCGAATATGGCCCTTTCCTTTTTTTAAAGCTAATCTTTAATATTTAAATCGGCTAGTCGCTTAAAGGTAAGTCGGGAACCTTTTAATATTGCAATAAAGCGTAAGAGTAAGTAATCTTAATATTTGCTTACTTGTGCTTATAAGGTATCTTGTATTTTAAATCGCTTATATTAATTAGATTGTCCTTTAAGTCCTTCTCTTATACTATTATTCTTATTAACTAGCTATACCTTCTTAGCTTTTAGTTTGTAAACACTATTTACTAAGAGCGTAAAAAGCACGCTTATAAGGTCTTATAATGCAATTGCCATTTTCTCTAGCTTTACTTATTTTAGCGTATTAAAACGCAAGACTTTCTTGCTTTTATCCTCGTCTTTTAAGTATAATAATACCCATTTTAATTTATTAAAAGACTATAAAAAACCTAAAAACTCTAGTCTTCCCTTCTTACCTTTAAAGATAAAACTAGCTAGTATCGAATAATATAATTTTACTTTAGCATTCGGAATATTAGTATTTAAAATATTTATAGCTTGTTTTCGTGTTATATTCGGAAAGTGCTTTATAAGAGCTAAAATAAAAGCGTCTTTTGTAGTTCTTATATCTAAAAAATTAGTAATGCTAGTTTTAGAATTATAAAACTCCTTAAAAAACCCCGGAATAGCCCTTACTCCCTTAATACTCTCTTTAGCTAGAGTATTAAGCTTTAGTTTTCCTCTTCTTCTTCCTCTTCTTTATTACTCGAATTTACCTCCTCGATTTTTGGCTAAAAGTCTTACCGGAATTAGACTTTCCTCCTAATAATACTCTTTAGCAGTAAAACAATTATAATTATATAAGTATTCCTCGAGTCTTTTAAATTAGTAAATGTATTATCTTATAAACTATTATCCTTATAATTTATAGCTATTTTCATCTTGCTAATAAACGGCATTCTTAGCAAAGTCTTAGGAAAGTTGTTAACTAAGAAGAACATGTCCTTGCAATTAACCCCTTTTATAATCTTGATTTTAATCTTAATTGCGCTAGTAAAGCCGAATTAGTTACTTGTAACTATAAACATAGTAAAGGTATTAACGCTATAAATAATATAGCTTAAGTTCTTAGCTATTTTTGTAAGTAAGATATTGCATTTAGCTCTTATATCTAGCATACTATAGCATTTTACTTTATTACTAAGACTATATAGTAAAAATCGAAGTTAAGGGGATATGATAATGCTCTTTTTTAAGATAAGAGTTTTAAAGTTAAAGCTACTTATATTTCTTTAAAGTATATAGCTAGTTACTTAAGCTAGCTAAGTTATATTTTGCATTATACGTTTTAATTTATTAGCTATAGTAATTACTTTAATTGTTTTTTTAATTTCCTCGGCTATATATATAACTATTGCATTTCTTATTCTTAGGATTATTATATAAGCTTAGTTATCCTTTACTTATTAGTGCTAAATTGTAGCTATAAGATTAGGGGTTTTAAGGGCATCGATAATCATTTTTACCCCTTTTTGCGTATATAGAAGTAGAATAGTTGCTTTCTTCGATTGTAAAATAGGCTTTTCTTATAAAGTGTTAACTAGTTCCGGTTCTTTATTAGAAGCCGAGTTAAGGTTTATATCTTATAAGGGTCTAATATCCCTCTTAACTTCTAGTATAGCAAATCTTTAGCTTTTTGCTTATAAGAGCCTTTCCTCTACTCGAGCTTATTACTTTATAATATCCCGGGCAATTTATAGCTCTTTTCCCTTTGCTTTTAAAGATTTAATAGCATTAATAAATAATATAAGATATATTATATCTTTATACATTTTATTAATAAAGATGCTATCCTTATTTATAACATTTACGCAATTGCTTTTAAGAATAGGAATATTATTTGTGTCTTGACGCAAGATTTCTTTGCTCTTATACAAATTGCTAAGTATAAGAGGGGCTTAAGACTTGTTTCTCTTTTAGTTTTTAAGTTAAATGTTATTTTAGAGATATTAAGTATTAGTAAGGCGTTTTGCTATATTATAATTATACTCCTCCCTTTAAAGGTGAGCTTTAATTTAATTAAACTAACGTTAGTTGCTTTATAGTATTAGGGGAATAGAGGCTTAATTCGGGTCTTATCTCCCTTTATACTAGTAAAACCCGTGTTTATAGATATACTTAAAGTAGACAAGCTCTTATAGTAAAGGATAATTGTTTAAATGCGTATATTTACAATTAAGATTAATAGCGCTATCTTGGTCTCTATTAAAGTAAGCAAGGTAATATCGATCGAAAGATTAGTATATAGTGTTAACTTAAGCTATATTTTGCTAAAAATCCGGGTAAGGGCAATTACTACTAGTCGATATAAATGCTCTCTTGCCTCTTTTATTATAGTAATTACCCCGACCTCGACTGCGTTTACTAAAACCCCCTTTAGCTTTATAATAGCCGCTAAATCCTTCTCTTAAGTTGTTAATTGTAAAAAGCACAAATTAATATTATAACTATATCTTGTTAGTAATAGCAGCTATTAAAGTATTAACGGCTTTTTGCAAATCCTTTAAAGTAACGTATAAAATCGAGAGTTTTTGCATTTTTTTTATTAATTAGTCGACTTTACTAGCAAGTTTCTTAGGCTTTACTATCTTAGGAATAAGGACCTTCGACACCTTACTAGTTTTAGTAATTTCTTTTACTAATGCAAGCATAGCTAAGGGTAAAGGAAGGGCGTATTTATCGCTTATTATAAGCATTATATCTTATATAATTGCATCGAGGTATTTTTGGCGTAATTGTAAGTACTTGGGGTCGTTAGCTTTGTTATAGTAGCGCCTCTTTTCCTTATACTTATATGCAAATATTGCAATCTTGTGCATCTTCTAATAATTATAAGTAAATATATTAGTAAGCTTGTAATTAAAGTCCTTAAAAATCTTATCCTTAACTTGCAAAAGAAGACCCTTTATAAACTCTTTATACTAGTGCTTGCTATTTAGCTTATTCCTCTTTACTAGTTCCGTTAATACCTTATAAAATAAGTCGATATAAGTTTTAATAATAATATATATAGCTTAAGATTAAGCGATAATTCGATTTAAGAAGTTATAGCTAACTTTAAGGGTCTCTTAGTTATATTCCTTATATTCCTTCTTTAAGGCTATATAAAACTTGTCTTTATCGTATTTACTTAAACTATTAGCGTAGTACTTTAGTATAGCTTTTACTTGGTCTTTGTATAATAAAGAGATATATCTAATAATATATTCTTTCTTTATAGTTGCAAAGATTTAATAATCCTTATATATATTATTATATTATTTTAGGAAGGTTAAGATGTTGCTTCCCTTAAATTATAGGGCTCCTTAAGCTCCGGGCAAGGGAAAGTGCAATTTAAGGACTAGTATATACTTGTTATCTCTTATTTCGTATAAACTAAGTGTTAAAACGATAGCTTCGTCTTTTAAGGAGGTCGATTAAGGTATAAGTTAAAGCTTTAGTATTTTTTAAGGGGAACTAGTAATTGCTATACTTAATTTTAAGGTTAATCGGTTGCTTTTTGCAAGAATGATTAATAATCGTCTCGATAAGTCCTTTAATAAGCGTCTTTAATTGTTTTAATTATTTATGCCTTCTTTATACTCCTTTGCGTTTTTCAGTTGTACTTTTAGCTTCTTTTCCCTTCTTTTCTCCCTCGGAGCTATATCTCTTTAAATAAAAACATAACCCCCTATAATAGCTCGGTTTCGTGGCTTCTTAGCCTCCTTATACTCGTATGTCTTATTTTTCTCGTATTCTTAGTTTCTAGTTGCTCTTTTCCCGATTTTAACTTTTAGTTTTACTTGTTCTTAATTTAAGTTTAATAGCTCGCTTGCTCTTATATAGTTTCCACTAATCGGGGACTCCCGATTAGTAGCTCCCTATTTTAGACTTTATACTAAAGCTAATAGTTTCTTAACTCTTAATACTAAAATAGTTAAAATTAAAATGCAAATCGATAGTACTAGTTCGTTTAAAAGGGCTAAAACTTTAGCTTAATATAGTTTTAACTTACAACCCTTTTATCTTATTTTACTCTTATCTCCTTATAGCACTCTCTTCCTCCTTAAGCTAGCTTTACTTGAGGCCATCCCTAATCAAGCTAATATGCCGCCTTATAGCTATTTTAGCTCTATATTAGCAAGAAACGGTTCGGAAATTAGCTATATAAACGAAATAACTAGCTAAAACAAAACTGGCAAAAGCAGACTAGTTAGCCACTTAATAGAAAAGACACCCTAGTACACAACTTATTGCGCGAACCTTCGAGTTTTGCCTTGCAAGAACCTTAAGTATATACAATAAAAGCTTCCTTGGCTGCAAATCGAGTCCTCCTTGCGTTGCTTACTAAAAACATGTAAGGGGGTAGACCTTAGCTAGAAGAAGACCTTATAAGAATAATACTAGGAAACTAAGTAATAGAATAAGAAGGAGAACGCATATATAAAACTAAAGTAACAATAAAAGGAAGAATTAAAGCATATACGCATAAATCAAGAAATAGAAACGAAACTATAAGACTAGCAACAACTGTGTACGATTATTAGGTGCAAAAGTAGGTATAAATTAAGTATAAAGTGAAGTGTGCGCAGCTACAGAAAACAGCAGTTATACCCCCCATTCTAGTCACGTGTAGCACTAACTGAGAACCTCTGAAAACCCTCTAAAATCGACAGAAATCAACAATCCCCTTGGCATCCCGCCACACTATGCAATTCAGTTTTTCTTTAAGTATACTAGACTTTAATTTAATAAGCATATCCCAATCGAATAACGTACGCGGTTTATAGCCTTTTTTAGTAAGGAATAGAGATTGACTTATAATTTTATGCTAAAGGGCAGCTTGCTAGTAGTCCACAATTGCTATCTAGTTATCGTAGTTATCCTAGTAATAGTTAATATAAGGGCATAACTGTTAATTAAAGTACTAGTTTACAATTTCTGTCTAGTCATTTGTTTATAGGTAATTTGCAGTTAATAACTTGAGCTTAGTACTAATATGCTTGCAAAACTTGTTCCAAAAATCCGATATAAATTAGAGCCCTTAATTAGATATAATAGTCTCTAGGATCCTAATATATCATATTACATGCAATAAAAACAAGGATGCTAGTTTATAGGCTATAATTGTGTCTTGTACAAGTATTATAATTAGTTGTTTCCCTAATTTATCTACAAATATAGCTACTATATTATAGCTAGCCTTACTCTTAAGGCATTTCTTAAAGTCGACTATAATATATTGCCAAAGTTGATCTAATACAAGTAACAAGTGCAAAAAACCTAGTTTCTTATCCCTAGGAATATGCAACTATTAGCAAGTATAACAATTAGCTTAATACTAATCAATATCCTTCTTTTAATCCGGCTAATAATATTATTGCTAGAGTAAATAGCATAGCTTTGTTTGCCCCGGGTGCCTTAAAAGAGGTTAATTGTAAGATTTGCAGATAATTGCAATTTGCAATAGCATTTTATTTATAAGCATATTATCTAGTATATATAACTTCCTATATTATAGCAATAAACTGTCTTTTAGTTGCCATGTCTTCTCCTATTCAAATTCTACTTTTATATAAAGCTTTGCTAAGTTAAGGGATATTAGTTAGCAATTAGGATCTTGTCGAGTAGCTAAATGCTGTTATACAATTAAGGAGTAAAGTCTATTATAGGTTCTAGTTTTTGTTCAAGTTTTATAAGGGCTAATTGCAAGTCTTATACAACTGCAAAATCGATTTTCGTTTAAGGGAGCAAAACTTGAGTTTTATATTCCTTTATAACTTTGCTTTATTCTTTTATATCTTTATGCTTCTTGCTTAAAGCGTTTACTTGTTTATTTGCCTTTCTTGCATAATATATAAGCTTGAAATAAAACCGGGATAAGTATTCCGCCTATCTTGCCTGCTATGCAAATAGCTTCTTTGTAGTTATAAAGTATTTAAGTGCTTTATAATCCGAATAAACTAAAAAAGGATTATCTATTTATATTCCCTCTAGTTTAGCTCGCTATTCCTTAAACGCTAAGATAATAGCTAGCATTTCTTTATTATGGATATTATAATTAAGCTAAGCTTGTTGTATAGTCTTTGAGAAATAAGCTATAAGGTGCTATAGCTTACTTTGCAGATCTTGTTAAGATAATACGCTTGCTATAACCCCATTTGATGCATTTGTCTCTACTATAATAAGCAAATCCAGTTAGTAATATTATAGAATTGGTGCTATAAGCATAGCTTGCTTTAATTAATCAAATGTAAACTGGCAACTCGTGGTTTATAAGTATATAGTCCCTTTATGTATTAACTTATATAGCAGTTTAGCAATTTGTCTATAATTTGTAATAAACTACTAGTAAAAGTTGCAAAAACCTAAAAAGGATTATATACCTTTAACTATAATTAGTTCCTTCTAGTTCTTTATAATAATAACCTTTTCCGGGTTTACTTTAATACTATTTGTAAAAATAATAAAGCTTAAAAACTTTGTATAAGTGATATTAAATTCCGATTTCTTAATATCAACTTAGAGACTTGCTTAATAGAGCTGTTTAAGGACTTTTTATATATAGCATTTGTGTTTTAAAGGGTCTTTAAAGTAAATAATAATATTATTTAAGTATATAATATAGAAATTGTTTATATATTATTAGTATATAGCAAGTCTATTAGTTAAACCTTTTTATAAAACTTTACACTTATAAGACTTGTAACAAGTATAAAAAGTAGTAAGTTCTTCTAAATTGGGGTCTATTTGTATCTAGTAAAATGCTTATCAAATATTTAACTTTATATAAATCTTTGCTTTAGCTAATTGTGCAATAGTTTTATTAATAAGTAATAATAGGTATTAATTTTTACAAGTAAGGTTATTTAGCTTTCTAAAATCGACACAAAATTATAGTAATCTATTAGCCTTTTTAACAAATAAGACTAAAGATGCAAAAGGGGATTAGCTAGCTTTAATAAAGCCTTAATGCAAGTTCTCCTCTAAAAATTGTTTTACTTCTTCGAGTTCTTGTATAGACTATTAATATAAAGGGGAGTATCCGATTTTACTTGTATCTTCTAAATTATTAAGCTAAATCTTATAGTTATATAGCTAGTGCAATAATAGCGTATTTGATACTATCTTTAAAAACACATCTGCAAATTCTTTAAGCTCCTTTAGCAATATTTGCTATAGCTATTGCAATTCGGTTTTATAAGGTTATTAATCTATAAGATCCGGCTCCTTTGCTTTCGATTCTTGTCCTTGTTTTTAGTCCTTAAGCTTACAATCTAATTTGTATAAAGACAATAAGAATAAGGTATTTTCGGAATATTTGAGGTTTATATAAAAGGCTAAATAGCTAATCTTGTAAATATCGATTGTTTGTTCAAGCTTCTCGATTATAAGTTGTTTCTCAAGTTGCTTGCGCAGTTTAAGCTTATTAGTTTAACCTTATAGCTTATTGTGTATATCCTTATATCATTATTCCTAATAAGTCCTCTAAGTTATACAAGTTCGAGGGTTTAGCTTAAGTATAGCTATTAGTCTCCAAGTATCCTTAGCTATTAGCTTTATGCGTCAATTTGCATCCTTTTAATATATAAGGTTTAAAGGTTGCAGTAAAAGGTTCTTCTTAGCAATTGCCAATATGCGGTTTTAGCCCTTAGATTTAGGGTAGTCCTTTAGCTATATCAACTATCGATTTTTGCAGTCAATTAATACTCTTATTTCTGCAGCCCATTTGCGGCCTAATATCATATCTTGTCCCCTTAGTTATACAACTAGCATAAGAACCTTTATTTGTCTTCTATCAATAAGCAATATCAATTTTATATAGTCAGTAATTGGTTGTGTAGTCTTGCTATCAAATCCTTGCATATTGCAAAATATAAGTAATTGCTATACTTTTATATCAAAGAATCAAGTAGCAATAGCTACAAAATTAGTGTTAATAAATGCATATTTGTTTGCTTTAATATCAATAAGTATATATGTCTTTATTCCTAGTTTATTGCTACTAATTATATATAAAAAGGTAAAGGAATCCCCCTTAAGCAATTAACTTAAGTCTACTTTGCACAAATCGATATTATATAACCTTAAAGTAAAGACTTTCTTTAAGGGTTATTGTTTTTTAACAACTCTAAAACTTCCTTCAACAGCTTAATAGCCTTAATATTTATATGCTTTAAACAATTATTTATCTTATAACCCGATTCCTAGCAAATAAAACACTTGCTTGCATTGCTTAGCTACTAGCGCAAAGGATTCTAATATATAAGCTTAATAAAAGCATTTGTATAAAGGTGAGGGTTCGGGTTTGTAGTAATAGGAGTTATAATTGGCAGGGTAATTGTAATTGCAAGTGCAGTTGCAAATATAGGGGTATTTGTCTTATTTGCATTGCAGGGCTTTTATACACATGACTTGCATTCCTTAATAGCCTTTAAAGATTAGTTGTAAATTGTCTATTGCTTTGCAAATTTATAAAAGGTCAATTCAATATTAAAATGCAAAATAACTGCCTTTTAGAGACTAAAGGACAGCTTGCTATTTAGCTTATACTTCACTTTTACAAGTGCGACTTTAGCTTTAAAGGCTAATTGCAAGAACTTAGCATAAAACTCATAAAACAATTGAGTAGACTTTATAAATAGCTTCTTAAAATTGTTCTTAGCTGTAAACAACTAGTTCGGATTCTTATAAGCGGAAGTTAAGTGCTCAAATAGGTCTTAAATAATCGAGTATAAATTAATAGCATTATCCCTCAAATGCAAAGAAATGTGCTTTGCAGCTTTACCTCCAATTAAGCCCTCGATATATGCAAGCTTTATTGATTTAGTAAGATAATAATTTGCATTCTTATAAAGCTTATTCTTAATTTGGGAGATCTAGTTAAAAAAGACTTATATCCTTGCTATCCTTGAAGATAAGGGGATTAAGAAGCTTTGTAAAGCGTGCTAGAGCTTGTTTAGATGCTAGGGTAGCTTGTCGATTTTGTTAATATTCCTCAAAAAGCTTAGTTTATAGAGAGTTGCATTGTAAAAATAAGTGTGCTTGTTGCTCTTCAGCCTTTGCCTTTGCATTATCCTGCTAGTATAAAGCTTCTAAGATCTAATTGCAAAGTCGTTTAAGGTCTTATTAGAATGCAAATCAGAGGTATTCGAGGTTGAATTCGGGTTCTTTAAGAATTAAAGAAGGACAAGATAGTCGAGGGTTTGTAGGTTTGTAAGGACTAGCAGCAAGGCTAGCCTCTAGTTTATAATAAAATCATATTATTTCTTTCGTTTGTTCTTATGCAATAAGGCTTGTTTTGTATGATTTGTTTAGTTCGGTTTATTCAAGTTTAGTTGGTATTATTCAAGTTTGTTGCAAGACAAAGGCAATACGTCGTCTTTTCTATACAGTTTAATTTTAAATCCTTTGCAGGATTGGAATTGGATTTAGCTTTGAATTATGTCACAAGCGCCAAATTTATAGCCCAGCAAAGAGCATTAGTTAAATGGTCTCAATTACAACTATTTAAAGCTAAGAAAAGAAGAGGTTATTTACAAAGGATCAGTTTATACAAATACTCGAGTTCTGCCGCTCCACACCGCCTATGCTAGCCGCGCTAGTGCACGTGACCACGTGACATGGAACGCCAGTGCTAGAACTGTAACATTAAGAACTTGTCTATTAATAAAAGTGTATTAGTATCTTATAAAGTAATAGAATTTATCTTTATTGCTACAGCCGTGTGAATAACAATCGTTAAAACCGAGGTTTTAAGCGAGACGCGATTTTTCGTGTTTAGCCTCGAACCTGGCATCACGACCTAATGCGCCTCCGCAAATTGCATCTCAACCACAACTCTAAAATAGAAGGCAAGTGGATTAAAATAATGGGGGCATATAGTTCTAACTTTTTGTAGTGCGATTAGTCTTGGAGATGCTATACCATTTAGCACTAGCGACAATCGCTCGAATCGAAGATGCTATACGCGAGAACTAGTATAAGCCTAACCACTAACTTATAGTATAGCTTGCAATCGATTATAAGACTATAATATAGACAATATATCGGTATAAAGCTAGGATTAACGCTAGTGCACTTATTGCTCGACGCTCCGGAGGCCCTCGAAGGGTTATTACTTAGGAAATAGAACAGGCGATTAAGCTATTATTAGATTAATAACCTTAGTATTATTAGGACGAGATTATAGAGTTTCTCTTAGAGGTTTTTAATATTAATGTCGACTGATTTACAATATTAAAGGTTTTAAAGAGGATTAAGGTCACAAGGAAGAAGCTAAAAGTCGAGGTAGCTTAACGGAATAATAAGCTATAAACCTAGTAGCTAAACAACCTTTAATTCTTTATTGCGGAGCAATTAGTTTGCGTGGATAAGTTAAGAAGTAATAACTGTATTAGGGATCGGCAATACAGATAGTCAAATGCAAGAGTTCGTGCAATTGTATATCGTTAGTTGGCTAAAAAGGATAAAGTCTCTATTCTTTTAGCATATACGATCGAGGGGTATATTATAGCTTAAACATTTTATAAAACATATATAAAGGACATCTTTAAAGATTTTATTATCGACAAGCTCCTTCCTCTTTGTAATCTATACCCAAGTCCCCGATCCGTTATTATAATAAATAATGCATTAGTTTATCACTCTTGCTAGGAGCCAATTATTATAATATGCAAACAGAAAGGGATATAAGTACAATTTCTACCACTATACTCGCCAGATTTTAACCTTATTAAGGAGTCTTTTAGGGACTTAAAGGCCTTTATTCGACGCTATTACCGCCGCAAGCGGCAAGAGTTTTATACGTATTAAGAGTTCTTAAAATAGTCAATTCGGGAGGTTAAAACTAGTATAGCTGCAAGTCGGCGTGCAAGGGCCCATTTTAGAAATGCTAAAATTATAAGGGTACTAGCAAATTAAGCATATTTTCCTAGTATTTTAACTAATTTCGGCTATATTAGCAATGCTTTTGTCATTTTTATTATAATCGAGTCTATTAATATTTACTGTTTTTTACTTTCTTTTAAAGATTTTTAATGCTTAAGCATAGCAGTTAAACAATTATTCTCTAAAATGCTATTTTTTAGTAGGAAATCGATAAATTAAAAGAATATTTGTATTATAATAATGCTTATTTTATAACCTTTTTTCACACTTCTATTTTATATATTTTTTTGTATATTCGACGACATTAACTAATCCTTCGCATTATTACCACTTTAACCCCCAAATTAAAGCTCCTTATAGTGCTATAAAGCTTAAATTTATACGCCCTCTTAAACAAAAAACACACTTTACTAATATTCTAAAAAATAATCGAACTCGTCATCTCACTTAATATCCTCTTTACTAATCGGCCCCCTTATTTGCTAGCGCAAATGTGATGCAAATTAAAATTGAGGCTATTAATTTGCTAAAGATCGAGGCTAGTGCATATTTATAAGGCCCTTTGCCGCAATACGTTACTATTAGCCTTTATATACTATCTTAAACTCTAATACCCGTTTTAATATTAATATTGCAATCCTAGCCGGAACTCTTATATCCTTAAATACTAGTATAACATCTAGTGACTTTAGTTGCTTTAATTCTAGAAATTGCTCTTAAATCGTATTAATAGCTTTTTAAATAGCCTTATGCCGAATAGGCACACGTTCTCCTTAAAGGAGGAACTTGCTAAACCGAGTAATCACATTGTTAGTATAAGAGGTTCGTATTAGCAATAACGATAGCAAAATGACAAGCCTTATATTATAAGGTACTAATTAGCAAGGGAGTAAATGTTAAAGGGGAAGTGCATATTAAGGTTAAGAAGGGTAAATATAGCCCTTATAAGGTTAAAGATATAAAAGAGGTGCTTGTAGTTAAGCAAGTTAGTAAAAGTAAACTGCAACCGGCTAAGAATTATTTTAATCGGAAGTAGGTGCAATTATAAGCGTAATTATATCCGACTTCTTGTTTCCTTGTCTCTTTATCTTTATTTGCATATACCCTTTTATATATTTGACAATTTACTACTTTAACGGCTTTTCAATTGTAACACCCTTAGCCCTTATAATAACTTGTTTAGCCTATTCCTCTTGCTCGAGTAGTAATACTTTATAATATGTCTTCTTTGTTTTAAGCATATAGCAACATCCTTGAAAGTTCTTACACTTGTCCTCCTTGCAATTGTAAAAGGCGAATATCCTTTAGCGGGTAGCCTCCTTTATACTAGCTATAGCATCTCGTATAGCCTTCTTATAAAGTTGACGGGTAATACTAGAATCGCGGGGCCGTATAAGAAGGCTATTACCATCTTTATTATAGTCGTTAGCTTCGCTAGTAATGTTATTAAAAGGGTCGTCCTCTTTAAGGGGGGTCGAACGGACTATTCTTAGCTGCGCTTTATTCCTAAAACCCTTGCTTATATTAATTAGCGGGGTAATTAATCGATCGAATGTCTAATATAAAGCATTAATAGCAAGAGTATTGCAGTTTTTCCGGTCCCTTATATGCTTTATTTGGCGTAGGCTAGATTCGACAATTCTCTATAATAATTTATCCCTCACTTGTATAGTCTTATAATTGCCCTTAAGATTGCTAATTATAACTTTCTAGTGCAATTTCTTAGCCCTATTTCTACTAACTAAACCCCGCCGATTATCCTAGTCCTTAACGTATTTTTAGTAGAAGTCATTTTAGAGGTCTTCAAATGTAGCTTACCGGATATTACTTAAGTTGACACTTAAAAGTATTATCTCTTGCTTTTTTTGAGCCCCATTTATCACAAGAACAATAAAGATAGAAATATAGTAAGGAGGTTTATTAAGCGCCGAAGTAAGGTCGAAAGCAAGGAGGTGAGGTGTAGTCTTTTTCTTAGCAAGTGTAAGGTAAAGTGTGCTAAGAGAGGAGGATATAGCAAGAGAGCTAAAGATCGGAATAGGGTCTTCTTAAACACGTCTTGTTGCAAGCGACACTAAAGCACGTGTAGCAGGTGGTAATAGTGCTTTTCTAGCTCTTATACCCCTTTTTGGCATCTTGGCTAGAGGGTATTTCGCGTCAAATGCGGCGAGGGAGTTTTGCAGAGGCTTGCGCGCCCGTTTTGCTAAGAGTTCCTCCCCGGACAGCTCGTTTTGTAAACGGGTAAAGCGACGCTTTCCTAACATAGCCCCTAATATTTGTCTTAAGTTTTAGAGGTATTAGAGACGTGGTTGTGGAGCAATTCGTGGGTTTAATAATAATAAGTGGCTAGGAAGACGCGATTTCACTAAAAGTCGAATTCCCGGCAAAACCTCGGTTTTAACGATTGTTATTCACGCGGCTGTATATTAATGAGTTTGTAAGTGCTAGCTAATTTTTTAATAACTAAAAACTAAAAAAATTTAAAAAGTTTATTGCATTTTTTTAATACTTTTTAATTTAAGTATTTTAATAGCATTTTTATTATTATTAGCACTAAAGCTTTAAAGCAAGGGAAGTTCTTTTCTTGCTAAGCTTTATATAATATTATCTTAATAAAAATAAAGGGGCTAATATTTTTATAAATCTTTTTTACTTCTTTTTAATTAAAAGCAATAGCACTTTTGCAATTAATTATTAATTCTTTAAATATAGTCCTTTCCTTCTTTTAAAGCTAGTCTTTAATATCTAGTTCTGCTAATTATTTTAATATAAGGCAAAAACCTTTTAATATTGTAATAAAGCATAAAAGCAAGTAATTTCAGTATTTGCTTACTTGCTTTTATAAGGTATCTTATGCTTTAAATTGCTTATATTAATTAGATTGTCTTTTAAGTCCTTTTCTTGTTTTATTATTCTTATTAACTAATTATACTTTCTTAGCTTTTGGTTTACAAATATTATTTGCTGAAGGTATAAAAGGCACACTTATAAAGTTTTATAATATAATAGCTATTTTCTCTAATTTTACTTGTTTTAGTATATTTATATATAAGATTTTCTTGCTTTTGTCTTTGTCTTTTAAATATAATAATACCCTTTTTAATTCTTTTAAAAAAATTGTAAAAACTTTAGAAACTTTAGTCTTTTATTTCTAGCTTTAAAGATAAAACTAGCTAATATTAAATAATATAATTTTATTTTAGCTTTTAAAATATTAGTATTTAAAATGTTTATTGCTTATTTTTATATTATATTTAAGAAATACTTTATAAAAGCTGAAATAAAAGCGCTTTTTATAGCTTTTATATCTAAAAAATTAATAATATTAGTTCCAAAATTATAAAACTCCTTTGAAAACTTCAAAATAACCTTTATTTCTTTAATATTCTCTTTAGCTAAAGTATTACGCTTTAGTTTTCTTTTTCCTTATCTTTATAGCTTAAGTTTACTTCTTCAATTTTAGGTTAAAAGTCTTGCTAAAACTAAACTTTCTTTTTAAAAGCACTTTTTAATAATAAAATAATTATAATTATATAAGTATTCTTTAAGTCTTTTAAGTTAATAAATATAGTATCTTACAAATTGGTATTTTTTTATAATTTATAGCTATTTTTATCTTGCTAATAAATAGCATTTTTAGCAAAATCTTAAAAGAGTTATTAATTAGAAAGAATATATCCTTGCAATTAACCCTTCCTATAATCTTGATTTTAATTTTAGCTATATTAGCGAAACCGAATTAGTCTTTTATAACTTTAAATATAGTAAAAGTATTAATGCTATAAATAATATAGCTTAAGTTTTTAGCTAATTCTATATAGTGTAAAAATTGATTTGATTTGATTAGATTAATAGGCATTAATCTAAATCTAATCCACTTTAATCAAAATAAATCATGATTATTCTTCATTAATTTACTAGCTTATATAGGGCTAGTGCCAATTTTTTGGCCAATTAAAAATAGCCGAGGTTTGCTACTTTATTTACAAATCGCTAAGCGAGGGGGCAAATCTTTATTTCTATTAAATAACCCTTTTATATTTCTTTAATCTTTTTTAATAGAAAAATACTAATATATTATTAGACTAGGCTATTAGAATATTGGAAGTTTAATGCAATTAGATTCCCTGTTTTAGCTATTTTAGCTCGAAAATATTTTGGAATTCCGGCTTCTTCGGCTTTTAGCAAGAGATTCTTTAGACAAGGGGCTCTTATTATTATAAAATTACATAATCGACTTAATAAGAGTTCTTTTGAAAAGATAGCTTGCTTAGAGTCTTTGGGGGTATTTAAAGATGAATTAGAAGAGGCTAAAAAAAAGGTAAACAAGAAAAAAGCTTAAACAAGGAGGATAACCAATTTGTTATTATAGAAAACGAGTAATAATAGACTTATATATATACTATTATATATATAGGTGTATTTTACTTATTAGTTATTTGTTTTATAATTAGTTTATAGATTTCTTAGTTATTTACAATTAAAATCTTTATTTTATATACTTATATATATTAATCAAATTAATCTAGAATAAATCGAGATTAATTTAGTCTATTAATCTAATCAAGTTCAAAAAGCATTAATCCAAATCTAATCTAATTTAATTAAAATAAATCAAGACTAATCAATTAATCTAGATTAATTTTTTCCCACACTATTTCTATAAAAAGGATATTGTATTTAGCTTTTGTATCTAGTATATTATAGTATTTTATTTTATTATAAGGGCTATATAATAAAGGTTAAAGTTAAAAGAATATAATAATACTTTTCTTTAAAATAAAAGTCTTAAAGTTAAAAATAGCTATATTTCCTTAAAGCATATAACTAGTTACTTGGGCTAGCTAAGTTATATTTTGCATTATATATTTTAGTCTATTAGCTATAATAGTTATTTTAGTTATTTTTTTCGATTTTTTATTTTTTTTTAGCTATATATAGCTATTGCATTTCTTATTTCTAAAATTGTTATATAAGCTTAGTTGTTTCTTAGATATTAGTGCTAAATTGTAGCTATAAGATTAAGAGTTCCAAGGGCATTAATAATTATTTTTACCTCTTTTTGCATATATAAAAGCAAAATAATTGCTTTCTTTAATTATAAAACAAGCTCTTCTTGCAAAGTATTAACTAGTTTTAATTTTTCATTAAAAGCTAAATTAAAATTTATATTTTATAAGAGTTTAATATTCCTTTTAACTTTTAGTATAGCAAATCTTTAACTTTTTGCTTATAAGAGCTTTTCTTCTGCTTAAGCTTTTTACTTTATAATATTTTAAGCAATTTATAATCCTTTTCCTTTTGCTTTTAAAGATTTAATAGCTTTAATAAATAATATAAGATATATTATATTTTTGTATATATTATTAACAAAGATATTATCCTTATTTATAATATTTATATAATTGCTTCTAAAAACAAGAATATTATTTGTATCTTAACACAAAATCTCTTTGCTTTTATACAAATTGCTAAGTATAAAAGGGGTTTAAAACTTGTTTCTCTTATAATTGCTAAGCTAAATATTATTTTATGATTATTAAATATTTGCAAGTTATATTAATATATTATAATTATACTTTCCTCTTTAAAGCTAAGTTTTAATTTAGTTGAACTAATATTAATTGTTTTATAAAATAAGAGATATAAAGGGGTAATTAAAGTCCTATTTTCTTTTGCATTAGTTATAGCTATCTTTATAAATACATTTAAAGTTAACTAGCTCTTATATTAATAAATAGGTATTTGAGTATATATAATTGCAATTAAAGTTTATAGCATTGTCTTAATCCTTTCTAAAATACTTTAAATAATTTCTATTAAATAACTAGAATATAGTATTAACTTAAGCTATATTTTGCTAAGAATCTAGGTAAGGGCAATTATTACTAATTAATATAAATACTCCCCTTCCTCTTTTATTATAATAACTACTTTAACCTCAATTGCATCTACTAAAACCCCCTTTACTATAATAACCTTTAAATGCTTAAGTGTCTCTTAAGTTAATTACAAAGAGTATAAATTAAATCTTATTAGTAATAGTAGCAGTTAAAGTATTAATAGCCTTTTGCAAATCCTTTTGAATAATAGATAAAATTGATAGTTTTTGTAATTCTTTTGTTAATTAATCAATTTTACTAGCAAGTCTCTTAAGCTTTATTATTTTAAAAACAAGAATCTTTAACACTTTACTAGCTTTAGTAAGTTCTTTTGCTAATGCAAGTATAGTTAAAAGTAAAAGAAAGGTATATTTATTATTTGTTATAAGCATTATATCTTGTATAAAAGTAGTTAGCAAAAATGATAAATAAGCATTATCTACCCTAGCTACCCTATTATACCCTATAACCTTCCAAAAACATGAATTACTAGCAGGTTAGACCTCCTTTTTGTGCAATGACCTCTTTTATTTAGTCTAGCAATATATTAATCCACTTATTTAAGTAATTAACTGTTAACTTGTTATTTTAAATATTATAAATTGAATTAATTAATTGTAGAAGGGTTTACTTGCTATATAGCTTCTTATTCTTTAATTTTTGCTTAATAAACTGCTAGCAATGCTTAATTGGGTTAAAATTTAAACTCTTAGCTAACTAATTAATAGAATCTGTCTTGAATTTAAGTTGTGCTATATACTTTGCTATTATTTTTAATATAAAAGAATTTTAAGTGTCCTTTGCCTATTTTCTTTGCTTTAGTAATATTTGCAAGCTCTCTTTATAAGATTTGATATTTGTAAGCCTTTTAATTAAATCCCTTTTAATTTAGCTACTTAATAATAATAACTAATTTAAACTTGAAATTGTATCCGATTATAGCTTATACTAAAACTAATTAGTAGCTTAAGTAAAACTTAAATTAAATGCAATTAAGCCTTTAATACTCTTCTTTCTTCTTTTAAATTTTGAGTTAATATAAAATTTGCGTATTAAATATTAACTTATTAGTATAAATCCCCCTCCTCTAAAATGTCTTCTTCTTTGTCTTGTGTTTTTTAGCAAATCCGAGGCGCTTTTCCTTTGTCTTTAGCAAAATACACTCCTTTATTTTAAGTATATACTTGTAAAACCTTGTTAATTAAGTATATAAAAGAGTATTATTATAAAATATTCGAGTTTAAAGTGTTTAATAATATTATTAAGGGTTTAAATGCAATTGTTATAATAGCTAATAAACTACTTCTTAATCTTATTTAATATTTTCTTATTAATTAAACAAGGTCTCCCTTTTTCATACTTGCTAGTTTGTCTCTTATCGACTTGTTTAAGCTATTTAGTAGCTATAATCTAAGGAATTTTAAGCTAGCAAGCAGCACTCTCTTATCTTTACCTTGCATCTTTAATTAAAACACAAAATCAAGCCTTTTTGGGAGTTTAGTACTTAGTTTAACTAGTTTTAAGCACGCGGGCTATTGTAAAGTAGATTTATAAAGCTAGTTTTAAGATAAAGAGCAAAAAGAGTATATATGTGCTAAAATTAAGTGGGGTAGTGGGGTAAAACCCCGAGCTTAGTCATAATTTTTGCTAACTACTTTTGTACAATTGCATTAAAGTGTTTTTAGTATAGCTAAAAGTATTTTAGGTTATTGGCCTTATTATACTTATATCTCTTTTCTTTATGCTTATATGCAAATATAGCAATTTTGTATATTTTGCTATAATTATAAGTTAATATATTTATAAGCTTATAGTTAAAGTCTTTAAAGATTTAGTCGTTAACTTAAGAAAGAAACCCTTTTATAAACCTTTAATATTAGTAATTGCTATCTAATTCCTTTCTCTTTACTAGTTTAGTTGATACTTTATAAAATAAGTCAATAAAGGTCTTAGTAGTAATATGCCTTCTTTAAGACTAGGCAATAATTTAATTTAAGAAATTATAACTAATTTTGAGGGTTTCTTAATTATACTCTTTATACTTCTTGGTTAAAGCTATATAAAACTTGGCTTTATTATATTTGTTAAAGCTATTAGCATAGTATTCTAATATAGCTTTAACTTGGTTCTTATATAATAGTAAAATATATCTAATAATATACTCTCTTTTTATAGTTGCAAAGACTTAATAGTCTTTGTATATATTAATATATTACTTCAAGAAAGTAAAGATGTTATTACTTTTAAATTACAAGGCTCTTTATACTTTAAGCAAAAGAAAGTGTAATTTAGGAATTAATATATATTTGTTATTCTTTATTATGCTTGTATTTAATATTAAAATTGTGGATTTGTCTTTTAAAGAGGTAAACTAACGTATAAGTTGCTATACTAATAAATTGCAAGGGAAATTAGCAGTTGCTATACTTGATTCTAAAGTTAACTAGGTGCTTTTTGTTAGAATAAGTAATAAATGTTTTAATAATAAGTCCTTTGAAGCTTGTTTTCTGCTATTTTAATTGCTTATACTATTTTATTTTTGTTTTTTTGCTTTTAATTATACTTGTAGCTTCTTTTCTCTTTTTTTCCTCTTAATTGCTATATCCTTTTAAAGGATTATAACCCCCTTTATAGTATTATCCTTTCGTTTATATTATGGCTTTATAGCTATTTTGTGTTTATATATTTTTAGTTTTTTGTATTTCTGATTTTTGCCAGTTTTATATTTATACTTTACTTGTTTTTTTGGGTTTTCTTGTATATCTTATACACTTTTATATAGCTTTTATTGCATAAGGACTCTTAGCTAATATTTTTGTAATTTAAACTTTGAATTAAAGGTAATAGCTTTTTTATTATTAATAGTAAAACAGTTAAAAATAAAATGCAAATTAATAATATAAGTTTATTTAAAAGTGCTAAATCTCCTCCTTAATATAGCTTTGTTTTATAGTTCCTTTGTTTTGTCCTTACTACTTTCTCTTATTGCATTTTTATTTCCTTTAAGTCAAGCTTAGCTAAAGCTATTCTTAATTAAGCTAATAAGCTGCTTTATAGCTGTTTTAGCTTTATATTAGCAGGAATTGTTTGGAAATTAGACTATATAAGTAAACAAATTAGCTAAAACAAATTAACTAGAACAATAATAGTAAAAATAAGCTAACTAGCCACCCAATAAAACAAAGACACCTTAATATACAACTCACTTTATAGACCTCTAAGCTCTGCCTTGCAAAACCCCAAGTGCATATAATAAAAGCTTCCTTTGACTGTGTTTAATCTCTTTGCATTACTTACCAAAAATATATAAAGGGGCAAACCTCAACTAAAAGAAAAGGCCTTACAAGAATATCTCTCGGATACTAAGCAAGCAAGCAATAAGTAAATGTATATGTAAATATAAAGCAATAACAAAAGAAACAACTAAAGCATGCAAGAACTAATTGTAATTATAAAACAAAAGCAGAACGCATAAACAAGCAACAAATAAACAATTATTAAGTGATATATATATATATATATATGCATAAATGATTAGGAGTAATGCATGTCTAGTTACAAAAACCCAGCAATTATACCTCCATTCCAGTCACATATAGCACTAGCTGAGAACCTCTGAAAACCTCCAAAATCAACAGAATTCAGCAGTCTCCTTGGCGCCCCGCCACAGTATGCTACAAGATTAGGGCACTTAACCTTATATTTAAAGTTTAATAAATTTTCAGGATAGTAACCCTTCTCTTGTAAAATTGTCTTTACCCCTTTGTTAATCTTATTTCCTTTAGCATCAAGGGTATAAAAGGTTTAAATAGTGCCTTATAGCTCGGGGATAGTGCATTCTAGCGGGTAATATGTGTCTTTAAAGGTTAATTTCTTCCCTCTATCATTAAAGTTAATATTAAAAGCATTTAAGGCCCCTTTGCTATATAATATATATGCAAAGGACTAGTTAAATACTAATATTGCTATACATTTTGGGTGTTTCCTCTCAAATATATTAAGTGCAGTTGATATTTGTACCAAAAGCTGTTTAGTATCTTATTATAAATCACCTCTTGCTCCTGGATATATGATTTTCTGTGCATTTAAGCCTAAATCTGGCATTGCAATATAGCCTTTAATTCTAATAAAGTCAGAAATATATATAAGCTTGCCCTTGCTTTTGCCTGGCATCTTTTGCTATTTAGTGATTTGATTAAGCCAGATAATCTTCTTATAATTATACTTATAAAAACAGCTTTTATTATAGTAATATATTATATAACGCTAGACCCTTAGCAAGAGTATAAGCTCTATAATCTTTTATATGCTATTATTATTCTCCTTATATTACTGGGTATAAGAATTAAGCTTTGCTATTAAAAGAAGAAAAAACTCTTGTTTATATGCAATAACATCTTCTTATTTATGCTTATTTACATATATACCTTTCTTTACCTTTGACTTATAAAAGCTAAGCTTAAAAAGCCAATTATAAGTTACTATACAACTAATATCCTTATTACAAGAGATTAATAATCGAGGCAATATCTCTTGATTAATAGCTACTCTAAAGTTATTAGGGGTAACAGTTTTAAGCTTTTGCTGTAGCAACTAAGCTTTGTATATTAAAAAGACATCTTTATTATCAAGATAAGAAAAGCCCTTTCTCTTCCCTTTACAATTCTTTGCTAATAGCCCTTTAAAGCTTTAATAGTGCTTGAGTAGCGCCTTAATCTTACAAGCTAATATCTTTTTATTATTTTGTAAATAGTTGCTTTGAGCTACTAATTTAGAAGCTGCAAACCTATTTAAATAATGCTCTCCTTTCTTTAGCATTTAAGTAATATATTGCTTAAAAAGAGATAAATCAATGAAGATTTGAGGGGTATATAATTGCTTTTGGTAAGATAATAATGTTTATATACTATTAAAGACTTCTTAAATTGTTATAAGTACTTTTAATATATCTTTATCTTAGCAAGCTTTACCAATTAAAGAGTCTATTAAAAGTTTTTCTGCTTTATCATCTTCTATTATATCTGGCACTTCTAGTGCAAGAGTAGGAAGTGCAAGAGCTAGAGGTTATTCAAGCAAATGCTTATAAAAAGCAAACTTTTGTTGCTTAAAAGAAGGGACTTTAGAAGCAGTAATATATTAGTTTAACCTAAGGGTCTTGACTCGAGCTTTAGCTAAAGCTTTATAGTGTTGTTAAGTTCTCAATAGCTTTGATGTTTTAGCTCCGAGTTTTAATTTATAGGAACTGCTTTTACTTAAGTTTTTAATTAGATTAAATTATATAATAATAAAATAATAAATATCTTACAAAGGAGGGCTAGTGTGTTTATTGTTAAATGATCCTTAAAGGGCATTCTTATACGCATTTTATTACCCTTTTCCATACTAAAAACAAGCTAAATAGATTAGAATAAAGTTAATTTCTCAAGTGGTTTATTATCTGGTTAATTAATATCAAAATTATCTAAATCTTCCTCTATATTAGAAGGTTATCTATAGTATAAGTAGTTAACTATAATAGTTGGCCTATCCAAAGTTGCAAAATTAATTGCATATTTATTGTCACGAGCGCCAGCGTCTGGGCCTAGAAGAGAAGGCAAAGGTAGAAGGGTCTCAATTACGACTATACAAAGCTAAGGAAGGAAGGAGAAGGAAGGAAGGCAGGA